>ERZ791906.1155-NODE-1155-length-20951-cov-2.570253_pt1 | contig 20951 bp, 18 predicted proteins | sample MGYA00510146_ERZ791906 | MGnify/ENA primary metagenome ERZ791906 (study PRJEB30046, sample SAMN00792096) | human gut metagenome | study: EMG produced TPA metagenomics assembly of the A metagenome-wide association study of gut microbiota in type 2...
GGATTCCTTCTTCCCGCCCCGCCGCCTTTCCGTAATCATACCATATTTTCCACCCGGCTTCCAGACAAAACCACACTTTCTCGTTTTTTCCTCTTTTCAAATCACGGTTCCTGTGATAAAATAGCCTTGTTTCATTAGGAGGACTAATAATGGATATCAACTATGAATTATATAAAGTATTTTATTATGTTGCAGACACACTCAGCTTTTCTGAGGCTTCCAAGCAGCTCTTTATTTCACAGTCCGCTGTCAGCCAGTCCATTAAAGCACTGGAAAAGAAACTGGATCAGGTTCTTTTCATCCGAAGCACAAAAAAAGTTCAGCTCACCCCGGAAGGTGAGATCCTTCTGCGTCATATCGAACCGGCGATCAATCTGATCAAGCGCGGGGAATCCCAGATCATGGAAACAGCCTCTACCGGCGGTCAGATCCGCATCGGTGCCAGCGACACCATCTGCCGGTATTTTCTGGTCCCTTATCTGGAACGTTTCCACAAAGCTTTCCCTAACGCACATATAAAAGTGACCAATGCCACTTCGATCAAGTGTACGGAACTTCTTGAGAACGGTCAGGTAGATCTCATTGTCGCTAACTATCCGAACGTTTACCTTGGCAGTCTTGCCTCCTTCCGAAAGATCCGTGATTTTCACGATGTCTTTATCGCAAACCAGTCCTTTGCGGAACTGCAGGGGAAAAAGCTTTCCCTCAAAGAACTGCAGCGTTATCCGATCATCATGCTGGACAGAAAAAGTACAACCAGTGAATTTCTGCATTCTCTCTTCCAGCAGCATCAGTTGGATCTGGTTCCTGAAATCGAGCTGAGCAGCAACGATCTTCTGATCGATCTCGCACGGATCGGACTTGGCATCGCTTTTATTCCGGACTACTGTGTACCAAAGAATTCCGACCAACTCTTTGTCGTCCAGACCGAAGAACAACTTCCAAAGCGTCAGCTGGTTGCCGCATGGAACGGACATGTTCCGGTTTCCCGCGCGACACAGGCATTTCTGGATTACTTTAATGCATAAAAAGTTTCTTAATTATCCGTCTGTTTTTCCCAGAACAGACGGATTTTTTCTTCCACAATGTCTAACCGGCATCTTTCACAGTCCGCCCATTCTTTCGGGAAAATCTCTTTCCCCTTCTCCCTCTGAAAACGCTCATCCAGAAGAAGTATCACTCCGCGGTCATCCTCTGTGCGGATCACCCTTCCTGCCGCCTGCAAAACCTTGTTCATCCCCGGATACCGGTAAGCATAGTCAAACCCGTAAAGTCCCTTCTGGTCAAAATAGCTTTTCAGGATTTCCCGCTCATTGCACACCTGCGGCAGCCCTGTTCCGATGATCAGTGTCCCGATCAGCTTCTCATTTGTCAGATCGATTCCTTCTGAGAAAATCCCGCCAAGAACTCCAAAACCGATCAGACTTTTCTCTCTTCCCATTTCAAATGCACGCAGGAAATTTTCCCGTTCTTCTTCATCCATGTGCTTCTGCTGAATAACCAGTTCCATCTCTTCTTCATCTGATGCAAGAAGCTGTGTAAATTCCTGATACACATCTTCCATAAACCGGTAAGACGGGAAAAAGATCAGATAATTCCCCATTTTTGCTTTCACCACCCGGAAAATGTATGTCGCATATCGTTGATACATTTCCCTGGAACGCATGGCGTAACGGGTACTCACATCCACACCATTCATAAGCAGTCTCTTCTTTGTATCAAACGAAGAATCAATGTAGATCGCATAGTTGTCTTTTTCCGTACTCAGAAGTCTTTTGTAATACTGGATTGGCAGAAGTGTTGCCGAAAAGAATACAGCACTGTTCCCCTTATCCAGACATTTCTGCAGATTTGCCGCCGGGTTAACACAAAACAACTTCAGAACAAATCTTCCATTCTCCTGATACTCCGTATAGACGACATAGTTCTCATCCAACCCATCATATATATTCAGGAAAGACCTCACTTGAAAATAAAAATCCAATACGGTTTCCCGGACTTCTTTATCCACACATTCCTCGAGATACCGGTCTGTCTCAGATAGTACATTCATAAGCTGGATTCCAAAATGCGAAATATTGTCCAGCACTTTATAGTTTTCACACTCTTTTTTCATTGCCAGAAGGATCTTATTGCATGCCTCCAGTCTTTTTGCAAACCGCGGTGCTTCTCCCTTTACCAGTTTCTTCACCGCAAGAAAATCCTCCTTACATAGCTCCGCACTGTACATTTGCCGTCCACGTTCTACCAGATTGTGTGCCTCATCGATCAGAAACAGATATCCTCCAGCGCCACCTTCTGCAAAGAAACGCTTGAGCCGGGCATCCGGATCAAACACATAATTATAATCGCAGATCACACCATCCACCCAGGTTGACACATCCAGTGCCATTTCAAATGGACAGACCTTATGTTTTCTTGCCTGCGCTTCCAACACTTCCCGGCTCATCACATCTTCCTGCATCAAAAGCTCATAGACCGCATCATTTACCCGATCAAAATGCCCTTTGGCATATGGGCAGTCATCCGGATTGCAGCTTGTCTCCTCACAGAAACAGATTTTTTCTTTCGCCGTTAAAGTGATCACTTTGAACTTCAGATTCTGTTCCCGCAAGGTTTCGAATGCCTGCTCCGCCACCGTCCGGGTGATTGTTTTTGCCGTCAGATAAAAAATCTTCTCGCCCAGTTCTTCTCCAACCGCTTTCACTGCCGGAAATACCGTTGAAATCGTCTTCCCCACTCCGGTTGGTGCCTGGATGAACAACTTTTTCTTCCGAAGAATCGTCCGGTAAACAGATACCGCAAGATCTCTCTGCCCTTTACGATATGGAAACGGAAATTCAATCCCTTTAACAGATGCATTTCTTGCCTTTCTCCATTCAATCTGGAACTTTGCCCATTTTTCATACTGTCGGATCACTTCATCGAACCAGACTTTCAGTTCGTTACTCTGATAAGAATACTGAAACCTTTTCACCTCTTCCGTCTCCATCTGGCAATAGGTCATCTGTACCCCGATCTCATCCACCCCTTCCTGTTCTGCTACCATGCTGGCATAACATTTTGCCTGTGCCAGATGAATGCCTGCCGGCTCCTGCACCCGGTCAAGTTCCCGCAGAACACCCTTGATCTCATCTACCATGACCTGCTCTTTTGTATGAATCAGTCCGTCGGCACGTCCTTCTATTTTCAAAGTAAACCCATCACAGACGATCTCTGTCTTAAGAGGTACCTCCGCCTGATAATCCGATCCCATCTGTCTCTGGATCTTCCGGTGAATCCGGCTTCCCATCTGCATATTCTCCGGATCTTGTCCGCCTCCTGTTCGATTGTCAATATTCCCTTCTCTTAAAATAAACTCCACAAGGTTTCGCACCGAAATCCGGATCATCGGGAGATTTTCGTCCATGTTCTTTCTGCCTCCGCTTTTTGCTACCTGTTATCATACCATAAACACATGTTCCTTGCCAATTGTATCCGTCCTGTCATGATATGGCTTTTCACATTTTCCGTGCCTCTATAGCTAAAAAGCCCCGGCGATCATCACCTCGCCGGAGCTTTCTTCTTAATTGAACTTATCAATGATGTTTTTAAGATACTGGTTGTCTGCCTCATAGAACTTCTCCTGTTCTACAATTTCGGCAAGTTTCGGATCGATCGGCATCTTTCCGAGTACTTCTACCCCAAGTTTTTCTGCAATCTCGTCAATGTGGCTTTCCCCAAATACAGATATTTTCTTTCCACAGTCCGGACATTCCAGATAACTGTAGTTTTCCACCAGTCCGAGAACCGGTATGTTCATCTTCTTTGCCATATTGTAAGCTTTCTCTACGATCATCTGTACCAGATCCTGTGGCGAAGTCACGATCACAATGCCGTCTACCGGAAGTGACTGGAATACCGTAAGAGGAACATCCCCTGTTCCCGGCGGCATATCAACAAATAAGAAATCCAGATCTCCCCACATTACATCAGTCCAGAACTGGGTTACTACTCCTGCGATCACCGGTCCTCTCCAGATGACAGGATCTGATTCGTGTTCCAGAAGCAGATTGACCGACATGATCTTCGTGCCGTCTTTTGCAACGCACGGGAACATTCCCGCCTCGCTTCCGACTGCACTTCCATGCACTCCATACATCTTCGGGATAGATGGTCCTGTGATATCCGCATCCAGAATACCAACTGAATATCCCTGCTGTACCATCATACGTGCAAGAGATGCTGTCACCATTGATTTGCCGACTCCACCTTTACCGCTGACTACTCCAATTACTTTTTTTACCTGTGAATACGGATTTGCCGGTGCTTTCAGATCTTTCTTCGCACTGCTGCATGAACCCGCATGCGCACAGGAAGAACACGATTCCGGCGAACATCCGCTGTTCTGCTCTTCTGCCATAACGCCATCCTCCTAATTTTCAGGATTTATAAATCCTATTCTTCTACTGCTGCTATCACTTCAATTTCGCAAAGAAGGTTCTTTGGAAGTGTCTTAACAGCAACACAGCTTCTGGCTGGTTTTGATGTGAAATATTTCGCATAAACTTCGTTAAATGCGGCAAAATCTCCCATATCAGCAAGGAAACAGGTTGTCTTTAATACTTTGTCAAAAGAAGTTCCTGCTTCTTCAAGGATTGCTCCGATGTTCTTACATACCTGGTCAGCCTGTCCTTCGATGGTATCAGCTTCTACAGTATCTGTAGCCGGATTGATCGCAATCTGTCCTGCTGAATAAAGGATTCCCCCATGTACATATCCCTGGGAATACGGTCCAAGTGCTTTTGGTGCTTTTTCTGTTGATACTAATTTCATGTTGCAAATCTCCTTTTCAAATATTCTTTTTATATCATATCACATCTGCCTCAAAATTCCAAATTTATTTTCGCATACAATGTTATGCCAGCTCTGCTTTTTCTCTCGTCACATTCTGAATCCATTTATAGCTTCGGTAGCGCATGACTGTGATCGGTACTTTGATCACCTCATCACTCATCAGAAGGATATAAACAACCTGCACCGGCGCATGAAAGACAAAGGCAGCGATCATACCCAGCAGAATAGAGCATCCCCACATGGTAGACACATCCAGGATCAGACCAAACCTGGTATCTCCTCCTGCCCGGAATACACCCACCACAAGGGTCGTATTGATCGCCTGGCAGAGTGTAAAGTAAGACATAACAAAAAACATAAAATAAAGATACCCCTGCGCTTCCTGTGAGAGTGTCATCACATGATTTGCAATCGGAGCAGCTATCAGAATGATGCCGCCTCCTACCGCACCAGTAATAATACTCAGCCACAAAAATCTTTTTCCATACTCTTTTGCCAGATGAAACTCTTTTGCACCGATGGTCTTACCAAGATAAATGGCAGTCGCATTGGATACACCAAAGGCAACCACCGTTGCCAGCTGTCTTGCAACCTGAGCAACAGAATTTGCTGCCACCGCAGCACTTCCCAGATGACCGATCACTGCTGTATTCGCTGTAGAACCAAGTCCCCACATCATTTCATTCAAGATCACCGGACTCGCATAAATCAGAAAGTCTTTTAGAAGCACCTTGTCGATCTTACGCATATAGACCGGGTGAAATCTAACGTCATGGTTTTTTACTTTTGCATACCAGATTACAATGATAAGTTCTACGATCCTTGCTGTCAGAGTTCCGATTGCCGCACCCATAATTCCCATCTTCGGTAAACCAAATAAGCCAAAAATAAGAAGCGCATTTACCAGGACATTACAAACTAGTGACGCGCTGTAAACAACCGTTGCGATCACAACCTGCTCGATACTCCGCATAATGTAAAGATAGACCTGCGTTGCCGCCATCAGAACATAGGAAAGCGCCACGATCCGCAAATATTTCACACCTTCTGCGATCACGGCCGGGTCACTGGTATAGATATGAAGCAGCACTTCCGGAATGATTTCCGCAACAATGGTAAAAAGAGCTGCACAGCTGACACCGATGGTCATTCCCATTCCAAGGATTTTTTCAATCGTCTGTGTATCTTTCTTTCCCCAGTACTGTGCGGTCAAAACCGTTGCACCTGATGTTGTACCAAAAAGGATCAGTGTCATGACAAACTGTATCTGCCCTGCAAGGGATGCACCTGAAAGAACTTTTTCGCTGACTCTTCCAAGCATCAGCACGTCTGCCGCCGTCACACCCACATTGATCAGATTCTGAAGTGCCATTGGAATTACAAGTGCGAACACTTGTCTGTAAAATTTTCTCTTATTTATTTCCATCTTATTTTTCTGCCGCTTTCCGGAAAATCTGGTATACATCTTCGGCAGTAAGTTCTTTGATTTTTGAAAGTTTTACGGTATCATTTAATGTCGCAGCCATAGAAAGTTCCCGCAGATCTTCCTCTGATACTTCTCCGATCTCCAGTTCCTTTAAATTTGTCGGCATATGAATCTCACGGAAATATTCTACAGTCCGGCGAATTCCCTCTTTTGCGGCTTTCGCCACATCTTCTTCCTCTACGCCCCATACTTTTTTTGCGTAATGCGCAAATCTTTCTTCATCGTTTTTATAGACATATTCTGCCCAGGATCCCCAGACAGCTGAAAGGGTTGCACCATGCGCCTTATCATATTTTGCACCAAGTGCATGTCCGAGCTTATGTACAGAAAAATCTTTTGCTCTTCCGAGACCTGTCAGACCATTATGGGAAAGGCTTCCTGCCCACATGATTTCACTCATGGCATCGTAATCTGTCGAATTCTCCAGACCTTTCTTTCCATTTTCAATCACAACCCGCAGAACTCCCTCTGCAATTTCATCTGTTATCTGATTTCTCGTATTTGGAATAAAATATCGCTCTAGTGTATGCATCATGATATCCACGATTCCGCACGCAATCTGATATTTTGGAAGCGTATAGGTAAGAACCGGATTCATAATCGCAAACTTCGGGCGGTTCAGGCTAGTGCTGATTCCTCCCTTTTTCCTTGTTTCTTCGTTTGTCAGAACTGCGGAATCGCTTGTTTCACTTCCTGCTGCCGCAATCGTAAGTACGCATCCTACCGGTGTCGATCTGGTAAGTATGATTTCACCTCCCCAGATTTCCTCCAGAGACCAGTCCGGGTTTGCCACACCATGGGCGATTGCCTTTGCTGTATCAATAGAACTTCCACCGCCTACTGCAAGAAGAAAATCCGCACCGAACTCAATTGCTTTCTCAACGCCTTCCTGTGCATATGCCATCCGGGGATTTGGCTTTACTCCGCCAAATTCCTCATAAGCAAGTCCTTCTTTTTCCAGTGCTTCTTCTACCTGCGCAAGAAGTCCGCTTTTCTTTACACTTCCACCGCCATATACGATAAACACACGGCTTCCGCCCCATTTCTTAACTTCTTTCCCAACTTCTGCCTGTGTGTTTTTTCCAAACAGGATTTCTGTCGGTGTATACTGTATAAACTTTTGCATTTTACCTCTCTCCTTAAAAAAATCCGAACCGTTCAATAAAGATTGCGGTTCGGACTAAATCTTTCAGTCTTATCTTATAACCATACTTTTCCGGTATGTTCGCCATTGATTACATAGTATACTGCATAATCTTCCGGTTTTACATAAAGCTCAATACTCTTGATCTCGGAAATTTTATGTTTCTGTTTTGTCCAGTCTTTTTTTACTGAAGCAATCATATCTTTTGTGTTTACTTCTTTTTCACCATACTGAAGAACAACTTCTGTTTTGATTTCTTTCTTTGCCGCAGATTTTTTTGCTGTTGTTTTTGGTGCTGCTTTCTTTACTTCTTTTGTAACTTTCTCTGCAGTTTTCTTCACTTCTTTTGCAGCTTTTTCAGCTGTTTCTTCTACTGTTTTTTTCACTTCTCCTGCAGCTTTTTTTACCTCCTGCGCTTTCTTTTCAACAGTAGCCTTTACTTCTTTCGGCTGTGCTTCTTTTTTAGCAGTTTCTTTTACTTCTTCTACTTTTTCGCTGACTTTATCTTCTGCTGCTTTAACTGCTGTTTTTACTTCTTCTTTAGTTTCTGCCGCTGCCTTTACCTCTGCTGCCTTTGTTTCTTTTATCTGTTTTTTCAGTGCCATATTGGTTTGCCCTCCTTAACCGCTAAGCCTTACTATTTTCAATCCGCAAAACTGACAATACGCTGTGTTATCATTTGCTCTTTGACATTATAGCATACTAAATGAAAAAAGTCACATTTTTTCATTTAATTTTACTTGCCTCCGTGTTATACTATAAAAAGACGAGAAAAGGAGGTACGTGTTATGGGTATTTTAGTAGCACTGATCGGTGTAGCAATCATCGCCGCTGTCGTTGTTGCTTCTTTCACTGCCGTTCTCGGAGGTGTCATCGGAGGAGAACTGGAAGACGAAGAAGAATAAAAAAGGTGGCTGTGAAAAATTCAATCGAGTTTTTCACAGCCACCTTTTTATTATTCTTCAAATGTTTCTTTTAACTTATCCATGAACCCTTTTTTCTTAGCTTTACCCTTCGATTCAGAAGCCGGCTCTTCCTGGTTCAGTGTATTTCCTGTCAACTGATCAAAATGTCTAAGCACTTCTTTGGCTTCCGGACTTAATTTTTCCGGGGTCTGAATAACCAGCGTCACATAATGATCACCTCTGACCTGAGGATTTTTCAAAGAAGGTACCCCTTTTCCTTTCAGTCGTACTTTTGTATCAGTCTTAGTTCCCGGTTTTACGGTATAGATCACATCACCATCAACCGTCTTGATTCGCACATCACCACCAAGTGCTGCCTGCGCAAACGAAATTGGTGCAGTTGAGAAAATATGAACATCCTGTCTCTGGAAGATTGGATGTCTGGAAACCGTAACTTCTACCAGAAGGTCTCCCCTCGGTCCGCCATTCACACCCGGTTCACCTTTCTCACGGATTCTTACGCTCTGACCATTGTCAATACCTGCCGGGATTGTGACTTTGATCTTCTTGCGGCTTGAAGTATAGCCTGTTCCACCACAGTCCGGACATTTCTCACGAATGATCTTACCCGTTCCATGACAGTCCGGACAGGTCTGCACATTCTGCACCGTTCCGAAGAACGACTGTGATGTATAAACAACCTGACCTTTTCCACCACATTTTGAACAGGTCTCCGGACTTGTTCCCGGTTGTGCTCCTGTTCCGTTACACTTTGTACATGGATCTTTCAGAACGATATCCAGTTCCTTCTCGCATCCAAAAATTGCTTCCTCAAATGTAATCCGGACACCTTTACGGATATTGGCGCCTTTCATCGGACCATTGTTCGCACGTCCGCCTCTTCTGCCACCGCCAAACAGATCACCGAAGATATCACCAAAAATATCACCAAAGTCTGCCCCGTTAAAATCAAAACCGCCATATCCACCTGCTCCGCCTGCACCGCCTTCAAACGCTGCATGACCAAACTGATCGTACTGACGCCGTTTGTCTGCATCACTCAGAACAGCATAGGCTTCAGAAGCCTCCTTGAACTTCTTTTCGGCTTCTGCATCTCCTGGATTCATATCCGGGTGATATTTTTTCGCCAAAGCTCTGTATGCTTTTTTCAGAGTCGCATCATCCGCATCTCGTGATACGCCCAGGATCTCATAATAATCCCTTTTTGCCTCTGCCATAATCCTACCTCACTTAGATATTTCTCAAAGTATTTTAATACAGAATGTACCCTGGCACATTCTCATGCCCGCGCCGGCTCTCTGCAACATCTTCTTTGCACATGCAGTTCACCTAACCGGAGGCTTTTTATGTCATAAAAAACTATTTTTATTTATGATACATGAAATCTGCAAGACGGTATAATGCCGCCTTGCAGTTTCTCATCTTATCTTACGGATTAAACTTCTTTGTAATCTCCGTCAACTACGTCATCTCCGTTAAATCCTTCCGGAGCCGGTCCTGCTTCTGGTGCAGGTCCAGCCTGTGGTCCTGCCTGACCAGCCTGTGCGCCTGCCTGTTCGTAAACCTTTGTGAACAGTTTCTGAGCGCTTTCCATCAGTTTTTCTTTTCCTGCTTTGATTTCTGCAACCTGAGCATCTGTAAGTTCTTCTGTATTCGCTTTCGCAAGCAGATCTTTCAGAGCCTGTACGTCAGCTTCTACTGCTGCTTTGTCTGCTGCATCGATCTTATCTCCAACTTCGCCAAGTGCTTTTTCTGTCTGGAATACCATAGCGTCGGCATCGTTCTTAGCATCGATTGCTTCTTTACGTTTCTTATCCTGAGCTTCAAATTCAGCAGCTTCTTTTACAGCTTTGTCGATATCTGCATCAGACATATTAGATCCTGCTGTAATTGTGATGTGCTGTTCTTTTCCTGTTCCTAAGTCTTTTGCAGATACATTTACAATACCGTTTGCATCAATATCGAATGTAACTTCGATCTGTGGGATTCCACGTGGAGCCGGCGGAATTCCATCCAGTCTGAACTGTCCGAGGGACTTGTTATCTCTTGCAAACTGTCTTTCACCCTGTACAACATTGATATCAACGGCTGTCTGGTTATCAGCTGCTGTAGAGAAGATCTGGCTCTTCTTTGTCGGGATTGTTGTGTTTCTCTCGATCAGTCTTGTAGCTACACCACCCATTGTTTCGATAGAAAGTGAAAGTGGAGTTACATCAAGAAGAAGGATGTCGCCTGCACCTGCATCTCCTGCAAGCTTACCACCCTGGATAGAAGCACCAAGTGCTACACATTCATCCGGGTTAAGAGATTTGCTTGGTTCTTTTCCTGTCAGACGTTTTACTTCTTCCTGAACTGCCGGGATACGTGTAGATCCACCAACAAGAAGTACCTGACCTAAGTCTGCTGCTGTAAGTCCTGCATCAGAAAGTGCACGTCTTACCGGTTCCTGTGTCTTTTCTACAAGGTCACGTGTCAGTTCATCGAATTTAGCTCTTGTAAGAGTCATATCAAAATGCTTCGGTCCTTCAGCTGTTGCTGTGATGAACGGAAGGTTGATGTTTGTTGTTGTTGCAGAAGAAAGTTCTTTCTTTGCTTTTTCAGCTGCTTCTTTCAATCTCTGAAGTGCCATTCTGTCTGTTGACAGGTCTACGCCTTCTTTTGCCTTGAAATCTGCAAGCATATAATCTGTGATCTTCTGGTCGAAGTCATCTCCACCAAGTCTGTTGTTACCAGCTGTAGAAAGAACTTCGATAACGCCGTCACCGATCTCGATAACAGATACATCAAATGTACCACCGCCAAGGTCGTATACCATGATCTTCTGTTCTTTTTCATTGTCAAGTCCATATGCAAGAGCTGCTGCTGTAGGCTCGTTGATGATACGTTTTACATCAAGGCCTGCAATCTTACCTGCATCTTTTGTAGCCTGACGCTGAGCATCGTTGAAGTAAGCCGGAACAGTGATAACTGCTTCCGTAACTTTTTCTCCAAGATATCCTTCTGCATCTGCTTTCAATTTCTGAAGGATCATAGCTGAAATTTCCTGTGGAGAATATTTCTTTCCATCGATGTCTACTTTATGATCTGTACCCATCTCACGCTTGATAGATGAGATTGTCTTTTCTGCATTTGTTACTGCCTGACGTTTTGCAGGTTCACCTACAAGACGTTCTCCTGTCTTTGTAAATGCTACTACAGATGGTGTAGTTCTTGCTCCTTCTGTATTTGCGATTACGACCGGCTGTCCACCTTCCATAACAGCTACACAACTGTTTGTTGTACCTAAGTCAATACCAATGATTTTGCCCATTATGAAGACCTCCTGTTAATATTATAAAAATTGTATTTTGCTTTGTTATTTATATAAAGTGTATCGTAAATGCGGTACACGGTATATCTTAGTTTGCTACCTTTACCATGCTGTGTCTTACGACTGAGTCACGGTACATATATCCTTTCTGGAATTCCTCGGCTACTACATTTTCACCAAGTTCTTCATCCTCCACATGCATCACTGCATTGTGGAAATTCGGATCGAATTCCTGACCAACTGCTTCAATCGGTTTTACTCCGATTCCTTCCAGTGTGCTCATCATTTGTTTATAGATTTTATCCATTCCATCTACGAACGGATCATCTTTCTTTTCTTCCGGTACGGACTGAAGTCCGCGTTCAAAGTTGTCTACAATCGGAAGAATTTTTTCTACAACATCTTTGGCTCCGATCTCATACATCGCTGACTTTTCTTTTTCAGTACGCTTTCTGTAATTATCGAACTCAGCCATGTGTCTCGTAAGTTTGTCTGTCAGATCTGCGATCTGCTCATCCTTTTTATCTTTTTTATTCTTCTTTTCAAACAGCTTCTTTTTCTTTGGTTCTTCAGCATCTTCGGAATTCGTCTCTTTACCAACAGCTTCTTCCTCTGTTGCTTCGGTTTCTTCCGGTTCCTGCCCTTTTGCCTCCTGCTCTTTGGCTTCTGCCTCCGCAGCTTTCTTTGCTTCTTCCACTGCTTCTTTTACCATTTCTTCATTACTCATCTTTTTATCCAATGGTTCTTCCACCTTTCTTACTTCTTATTCGAGCTTTTTCGGCTCATCCCTGTGGAATATGTCATCCAGCTCTGCCATCAGTGTCTTAAGCGTCTTCATGACATGTTCATAATCCATTCGCTTCGGTCCGATGATTCCGATGGTTCCCTGCATGCCCTCGCCCAACTCATATGTTGCTGTAACTACGCTGCAGTCTTTCATGTTCTCCACATTTGATTCATCTCCGATGTATACCTGGATGTCTCTGTCTTCACCGCCGTTTGCCATTGACTTTGTTACCAGAGCGGCAAGCTGCTGCTTTTCTTCAAAAGCACTGATGATCTCCTGTGCGCTCTGCTTATCACTAAGCTCCGGATACTTGAAAATATTCGTCGCGCCACTGGTGTAAATCTCCATGTCGTCATCCAGCTGGATCACATTCGCTACTGCATCCAGAACACTGCTCATCACACCACTGTGGATCCCTGCCTGTTCTTTCAGTCTTGCGATCACTCCCAGATTGATCTGCTCTAGTGAAGTTCCGTTCAGCGAAGTATTCAGAAGCATATTCAGCTTCAATAGTGCTTCATTGCTGAGCGGCTCATCCAGTGTCACGATCTGGTTCTTTACAATGTTGCCTTCCATCACGATCACAACGATCAGCTGATGGTCATCAACCTGTGAAAGCTGGATAAATTTTAATTTGTTCCCGTTGTAAGTCGGAGTCGAAATCATCGTCGCATAATTCGTGTTGTTCGCAAGAACCTTTGCAACCTGCTTCAGAAGTTCTTCCATCTTGTCAGCCTTCTCAAGCATCTGACCTTTGATTTCGGTAATCTCCTGTTCTTTCTGGCTCATCAGCATATCCACATACCATCTATAACCTTTATCCGACGGAATCCTTCCTGCTGATGTGTGAGGCTGCATGATATAACCAAGCTCTTCGAGATCTGCCATCTCATTTCGGATTGTTGCCGAACTTAAATTCAGATCCGTATACTTGGAAATCGTTCTGGATCCCACAGGCTCTCCGGTCTCAAGATAGTTCTTAATGATTGCATGTAAGATCTTCGTCTTCCGCTCACTAAGTTCCTGTATGGCTTCCATATGCTACCTCCTTTTTGTTATTAGCACTCGTTATGTATGAGTGCTAATATTTTCTACGCTTATAAATGTACCACTTACTATTCACTTTGTCAACAGGGTTTATGATTTTTTTATTTTTAGTCCGGTTCCACCTGGATATGCTGTCGGATTCCAATTCAATCGGCAAACCATTCCGTTTGAATCGGAATCCCTTCTTTTCTGCCTGAACCGCCTGCTCCCTTCCTCCCAAACTCCCCACCCGACCGTCAAACCAAAAAATACACACCCCAGCCTCCCGGTCTGATGGTGTGCATTTCTTCTATTATATATAGTACATATCCTGACTGTATTCACTGTATTCCTGATATTTTTGTTCGAGGTCAGAGAGAAACAGATTCTCAAGGATATCCTGTAGTCCTCTGTTCAGACGTTCGATAACTTCACTCTGTACAGCCTGAGCCGCAGCTCTTCCGTTCTCGGCGCCTTCTACATCCTCTTCTTCAATGAGATAATCACCTTCCAGCGCACGTAATATTTCCGCAACCGAAATCTTTGTGGCAGGCTTCCCCAACAGGTATCCTCCCTGCGGTCCTTTCACGCTCTTGATGATTCCGGCTTTTCTGAGTGCCGCAAATACCTGTTCCAGATACTGCGGTGAAATACTATTACGCTCTGCAATTGCTGCAAGTGCAACATGGGATTCTTTCGAGTATACGGACAGGTCGATCAGTGCCCGAAGTCCGTATCTGCTTTTCTTTGAAAAATTCATATTCTACTCCGTGAAGAGCGGTGTGGAGTAATATCTGTCTCCGGTATCCGGAAGCAGTGCCACAATCGTCTTTCCTTTATTTTCCGGACGTTTTGCAAGTTCGATCGCTCCGTAAAGTGCAGCTCCCGAAGAAATTCCTACCAGGATTCCCTCTTTCTTTGCAAGCAGCTTTCCTGTTGCAAAAGCGTCATCATTTTCTACAGTAAATATTTCATCATATACAGTTGTGTTGAGTACGTCCGGTACAAATCCTGCTCCGATTCCCTGAATTTTGTGAGGACCACCTTTTCCTGTAGAAAGTACCGGTGAACTTGCAGGCTCCAATGCAACGATCTTCACATCCGGATTCTGGGATTTCAGATATTCGCCGACACCGGTCAGTGTTCCACCTGTACCAACACCTGCGATAAACAGATCTACTTCTCCGTCTGTATCCTTCCAGATCTCTGGTCCGGTTGTCTTTCTGTGTACTTCCGGATTAGCCGGATTAACAAACTGTCCAGGGATATAGCTGCCCGGGATCTCTTTTGCAAGTTCATCTGCTTTTTCAATCGCACCCTTCATTCCCTTTGCGCCTTCTGTCAGAACAATCTCTGCTCCGTATGCTTTCAGGATGTTTCTTCTTTCTACACTCATTGTCTCCGGCATAGTAAGAATGATACGGTATCCTTTGACTGCTGCAATCGATGCAAGGCCGATTCCCGTATTTCCCGAAGTAGGCTCAATGATAACAGAACCTTCTTTTAATAATCCTTTTTCCTCAGCATCCTCGATCATTGCTTTGGCAATTCTGTCTTTTACACTTCCGGCCGGGTTAAAATATTCCAGTTTCACAAGGATTCTTGCCTCTAATCCTAATTCTTCTTCAATATTTTTCACCTCTACAAGAGGAGTATTTCCAACAAGCTCTAAAGCACCATTATAAATTTTTGACATCGTAAGTTCTCCTTTCTTTCCTACTGTTTTGATAGGTTTAACTCGATGATGTCATTATATGCCTATAAAACCTATTTGTCAAGTATACTTTATATTTTTCTGATTTTCCAAATTTTACTCTTCCAGCAGAAACTCTACAAACACACTGTTGCTGACATCGATCCCCCGTTTTGTAAGCCATACTCTGTCATCATCCTGCTCAAGAAGCTTTAAGCTTTCCAGTTTGCAGATCGGTTCACCGTAAATATCCTCCAGACTTTTCCCAAAATACTCTGAAAATTCTTTTTTTGAGATTCCGTTCATTTTCCGCAGTCCAAGAAACATAAATTCCTCCATCTCCTCAGTTTCTGTCAGAAGCTCTGCCTGAAATTTGTTCCTGTAGGAATGTGCATACTCCCTTAACTGATCCGGGTTCGTGTAGCGACTCATTTTTCCTTCCAGCTTCCTGCATTTTCCAATCAGATCCCCGGGAACCAGAGATGCCGCACCAATTCCAAATCCCAGATACGGAATTCTCTCCCAATATCCCAGGTTGTGCCGGCAGGCATATCCCTCCTTAGCATAATTGGAAATCTCGTAACGGTGATATCCGTTCTTCTCCATCAGCGTTTCCGTATCCCAGTACATCTGACGCTCCGCATCCTCATCCGGAAGCTTTGGCCCTTCTTTTGCTTCGTCTTCTACATATTTTTTATAGAAAGTTGTTCCCTCTTCCAAGATCAGACTATATGCAGAAATATGCTCCGGGGAAAGTGCCATTACCTGCTCCAGTGTACGCCTCCAGCTTTCCACCGTCTGCCCCGGAATTGCCGAGATCAGGTCTACATTGATATTTGCAAAACCATTGGCTCTCGCCAGATGATATGCTTCCAGAAATTCTTCATAAGTATGGATTCTTCCAAGCAGACGAAGTTCCTCATCATTGACCGACTGCAGACCGATACTCAGACGGTTCACCCCTGCCTGTCTGTACTTTCGCAGTTTTTCTTCCGTTACCGTTCCCGGATTCATTTCCATAGTGATCTCTGCGTCCTCATCCAACGTAAATATTTCCCTGACCGTATCCATCAGCCGCCCAATCTGCTCACCGGTAAGAAGAGATGGGGTTCCGCCTCCGAAAAAAATGGAAATCACCCTGTAATTCTGCACTGTATCCGGACATTTTCTGATCTCGTCGACCAGCATTTTCACATATTCCTCTTTTTCCTTTTCTCCGGCCGGACCGGAAAGGAAATCACAATATGCACATTTTTTCACACAAAACGGAATATGAATATATAGTTCTAAAGGCTGCATCTGCTTTTCTCCTTTTCTGTGCAAAAGGCAGGAACTTTTCCCTCGGAAACCGCTCCTGCCTTTTTGTGTATACGATGAGCCAAGTACAGATTTGTGCTTGCACAAGAATCTGTACTTGGCGAATGTACATCATCGAGCTGTTAAGCGAGATAGTGTACAAAGTATACGAATCGAGTAGGAGTCAGCCTGCTCGATTATCCTTTGTCTGTCTATTTGTCGTCCAGTTTTAATACACTCATAAATGCCTTCTGTGGAATTTCTACATTTCCAACCTGGCGCATACGCTTCTTTCCTTCCTTCTGCTTTTCCAGAAGCTTCTTCTTACGGCTGATATCACCGCCGTAGCACTTGGCAAGTACGTCCTTACGCATGGCTCTTACTGTTTCACGGGCAATGATCTTGCTTCCGACAGCTGCCTGGATCGGAATCTCAAAAAGCTGTCTCGGAATTTCATCCTTGAGCTTCTCACACATCTTTCTTCCTCTCTCATAAGCACTTCCCGCAAATACAATAAAGGAAAGAGCATCCACTTCTTCTTTGTTGATCAGGATGTCCAGCTTGACCAGATCAGATTTGACATAGCCGAGCATTTCATAATCAAAAGACGCATAACCGCGGGATCTGGATTTGAGCGCATCAAAGAAATCATAGATGATCTCATTCAGAGGCAGGTGGTATTTCAATACTGCTCTGGTCTCTTCGATGTATTCCATTCCCTGATATTCGCCACGTCTTTCCTGACACAGATCCATGATCGCACCGATAAATTCAGATGTCACCATAATCTCTGCTTTTACCATCGGCTCTTCCATAAAATCAATTTCTGACGGATCCGGAAGATTAGACGGATTAGTCAGGTCGATCACTTCTCCGTTGGTCTTGTGCACCTTGTAGATAACGCCCGGCGCAGTTGTCACCAGATCCAGATTGTATTCTCTTTCCAGTCTCTCCTGAATGATCTCCAGATGCAAAAGTCCAAGGAAACCACAGCGGAAACCAAATCCCAGCGCAAGAGAGGTCTCCGGTTCAAACTGAAGTGCCGCATCGTTGAGTTGCAGTTTTTCCAGTGCATCTCTCAGATCCGGGTATTTGGAGCTGTCTGCCGGATACATTCCGCAGTACACCATCGGGTTGACCTTTTTATATCCCGGAAGAGGCTCAGAACATGGATTTTCCGCACCTGTTACGGTATCACCCACACGGGTGTCCTTTACATTTTTCAGGCTGGCTGTAAAATATCCAACCATTCCTGCTGAAAGCTCATCGCAAGGGATAAACTGTCCGGCACCAAAATATCCAACCTCCACAACATCAGCAGTTGCACCTGTCGCCATCATATGAATCGGCATTCCTTTCGTGATACATCCTTCTTTGATACGGCAGAATACGATAACGCCTTTATACGGATCATAGAGAGAATCGAAAATCAGTGCCTGAAGCGGTGCATCTGGATCTCCTGTCGGAGAAGGGATCTTTGTCACGATCTGTTCCAGAACCTGATCTACATTAAGCCCTGTCTTTGCCGAGATCAGTGGTGCATCCTGCGCTTCAATTCCGATCACATCTTCAATCTCTTCGATCACACGCTGCGGCTCTGCGCTTGGAAGATCGATCTTGTTGATAACCGGCATGACATCCAGATCATGGTCCAGTGCCAGATATACATTTGCCAGTGTCTGCGCTTCTACGCCCTGTGCCGCATCAACGACCAGGATCGCTCCATCACAGGCTGCAAGACTCCGTGACACTTCATAGTTAAAGTCTACGTGTCCCGGAGTATCGATCAGATTAAAGATATATTCCTCCCCATCCTTTGCCTTATAAACCGTGCGGACTGCCTGTGATTTGATTGTGATACCACGTTCTCTTTCCAGATCCATGTTATCCAGCACCTGTGCCTGCATCTCTCTGCTGGTCAGAAGACCTGTCTGTTCGATAATACGGTCCGCCAGTGTGGATTTTCCATGGTCAATATGTGCAATAATACAAAAATTCCGAATCTTTTTCTGATCCATATGCATATTTTCAGTCTCTCCTTTTTCTTCTTATCTATATCTGATTACTTTTCCCGTTTGCTACTATACTGCACCAGAAAGAGTTCCACCGAGAGGATATCTCCCATCTTTCCGGTTTTTACATCTTCTTCCGTCTGTACACCGGCTTCTACGATCCCACGCAGCTCTTTCCTGGTAAATGCCTTCGCCTGTGCCCGGTACTTTCCTACCAGGAATGGCATGATTCCCACCTTGGCGGCAATCTCTTTTGGCGGAACCCCAGTACGGTCCATCTCTTTTACCTCCATCAGGATACGGAACTGTCTGGTCAGCAGGTAGAGGATCCGCATCGGCGGTTCCTTCAGTGTCAGAAGATCATAATAGTAATCCAGCGCTTTTTTCTGCTCTTTTGCTGCAACCGCATCTACCATATCAAAAATATGGTTTCCGATCTGCGTAGTACAGATTTCATCAATATCTGCTGCCGTGATCTCCGTGTGGTTCATGCAGTAACAGAATAATTTTTCCAGCTCCTGCCCGAGATTCTCCATGTCATTACCAGTCTTTGCAAGCAGATAGCGCACTGCTGCCTCCGACATCTGAAGCTTCTCCTTTTTCGCCATCCCAAGGATCCAGCGGATCAGTGTCTTTTCATCCTGCCGCTTCAGTTCTACAATATGACCTTTCTCCTTGATCACTTTGTAGAGCTTTCCTCTCTTATCCAGCTCTGATTCCACAAAGATCATATAAGTGGTCTCCGGCATGTTCTTCAGATATTCTGCCAGCTCCGGTGTCGCATTTTTCAGAAAACCGGTATTTTCCAGAACGATCAGCCTGCGCTCTGCAAAAAAAGGTAAGGTCTCGGCAAGGTCGATAATCTCCTTCGGGTTCGTGTTCTTTCCCTCAAAATAACGATAATTCATCGTGTCACCTTCCGGAACCATCGCTTTGACGAAACGGTTTTTATATAATTTTTTCAGATAAGCTTCTTCGCCGTACAGAAGATAAATCTGCTTAAACTGTCCTGTCTTTAAATCTTCATTCAAACTTTTCATGGACTTTGGATACCATATTCCCTTCCATCTGTATACATACTGACAGCACCTCTGTCTTTCGTATTATATAGGCTTACGCCCCATTTTGCAAGTCTTTCCAGTGTTTCCGCATGCGGATGTCCATAACGGTTTTCTTTTCCGGATGAACAGAATGCTACCCGTGGTCGAATCACTTCCAGAAGCTCTTCGCCGGTCGCATTTCTTGATCCGTGGTGTCCGACTTTCAGCAGATCATAACACGCCGGAAGTTCTCCTTTTTTCCGGAGATTCTTTATTCTCTCTGCCAACAGCTCTTCTCCGGTATTTTCCAGATCTCCGGTAAAAAGCATGGTAATTTTTCCATATTGCAGGTGAAGTACCAGAGAATTTTCATTTCCATTTTCAGATGGCTCACCTTCTCCAGGCCAGAGACAACGCATCTTCAATTTTCCAGACAGAAAAATAGTATCCATCTCCATTACCCGTACCTTCGTTCCTGCCTCTTCTGCCAGATTACATAATTTAATAAGCCTTTCATCCCAATATTTCTGTTCCGGAAAAATCAGATACTGGATTTCTACTCCATACTTTCTCCGTTCCAGAAGTTCTTCCACTGCATTTAAGTGATCCACATCCCCATGCGTCACCCACACATAATCCAGCCTCTTCACGCCCCGGAATTTTAAAAATGGTTCCAACCGGTATCTTCCTGCTGCATCTACCGAACTGCTTCCGCCGTCGATCAGGTAATTTTTTCCGTTTCCGTCCCGAAAGAAAAAACAGTCGCCCTGTCCCACATCCAGCATAGTCAGCTCCATCTGCCCTCGTTTCCACTTTGGGATCCCGAGCAGGATGAGCAGGATCCCAGCTGTCACAAGCTGTTTTACCACCTGTTTCCCGGTTTGTCTGCCCTCTTTCTTTTCCTTCCTTTTTCTCCACAAATAAAATAGAAGAACCCCATAATAACAGGCAATCTGCCAGAGCCGTGGTCTTCCCGGAATCCACCTTGCCCCCGGAAGTTCCAGGAGCAGATCGCTCCCTTTTTCATAAAAAAGCAAAATCCACTCTGTTATTTTCCAAAGTGCGCTCTGCATTATATCTCCTGCCCCACACGGAATCAGCATGACTGCCATCCCTGCACTCCCGCAAAACAGAAGCACGGATGCCATCGGAATCACCAGAAGATTCCAGGCTGGCGCATACAGGCAGGTTTCATAATAGTGCCACAATGTAACTGGCAGCAGAAAAAGCCAGAGCCTCACCGACATCCGGACACTGTCTGAAAATCTGCCTTTTTTATTTCCCAAACCAATCAGATAGATACCGAGAACCGCAGCAAAAGAAAGCTGGAAACCTGCCGTAAAAAGCCGCAACGGATTTGCCAGAAGCAAACCAATTTCCGCAATCCCAAGTGCC
>ERZ791906.1172-NODE-1172-length-20672-cov-6.284668_pt1 | contig 20672 bp, 18 predicted proteins | sample MGYA00510146_ERZ791906 | MGnify/ENA primary metagenome ERZ791906 (study PRJEB30046, sample SAMN00792096) | human gut metagenome | study: EMG produced TPA metagenomics assembly of the A metagenome-wide association study of gut microbiota in type 2...
GGGCGCTCTGCTGCTATCTTCCCCGGCTGGCGCAGGCCGCGCCCTACTGGCCGCAGCGGGAGGCTCTGTGCCAGACCGCCCTGCAGTTTCTTGACCGGGCAGACGTTCTCTTTTTAGAGGAGAGCGACCTGCTCCTCCTCTTCGGCTCCCGGGAGCTGCGCACAGCCCTGTTTGCCCTGTTCACCGGCCATGTGCAGCTGATCTTTTTCTACAAAAAGGACAGGATTCTCGCCTTTACACGCAGCGTTATGGCTTCTGCCGCAAAAAAAGACCAGAGCCCGGCTCTGGTCTTGTATCGGATGGAACAAATGGGGATCCATGTAATAGATCTGCCACGGTTAAGGGAGCATGTACTAGAACAGTTACTAAGTAACGATGCAGATGCTGGGAGCCGCAACCCGGACGCTGGCGAGCGAAGCGAGACTGAGAGGTTTAATCCGTAGCCAAACAAAAACAGCCAGCGCCGTGGAAAGGAGGAGAAAGCGGCGCTGGCTGTGTATGAGAACTCCCAAACATTTGCGGCTGTCAGGAGATGGTTGGTAGTCTGTCCGCCGCCTTGGCTATTGCCTCGCATCAGCAGGGGACAGTGTTTTTTAAAGGGGCCGCGCCGCCCGGTTTCTGCCGGAGATGCGCGGTTTTCATTGCCTGCATGGCATCTTGGGAGGATGTTTTTCTGTTCCTCCCTGACTGCACCCTTATTGTACAGGATAAAAATGGAGTTTCTTTGTGAGGAATTTGAACAAATTGAAAATAAACGGAGCCGCTACACATCATTTTGTACAGCGGCTCCGTTTTTTACGATTTTTCTTTAATTTTCGGCCAGATTACCGGTGTAGAGCTGGTAATACTTGCCCTTCTTGGCGATCAGCTCGTCGTGGCTGCCGCGCTCGATGATGCGGCCCTGCTCCAGAACCACGATGCAGTCTGCATTGCGGACGGTAGACAGGCGGTGAGCAATGACAAAGCTGGTGCGGCCATACATCAGGCCGTCCATGCCCCGCTGGACCAGCGCCTCGGTGCGGGTATCAATGGAGGAGGTCGCCTCGTCCAGGATCAGCACCGGGGGATCGGCAACCGCGGCGCGGGCAATGGCCAGCAGCTGGCGCTGCCCCTGCGACAGGTTTGCACCGTCGTTGGTCAGCATGGTGTTGTAGCCATCGGGCAGACGCTTGACAAAGCCATCGGCATTGGCCAGCTTTGCGGCGGCAATGCACTCCTCATCGGTGGCATCCAGGCGGCCATAGCGGATGTTCTCCATGACCGTGCCGGTGAACAGATGGGTATCCTGCAGAACGATGCCCAGAGAGCGGCGCAGATCGTCCTTTTTGATCTTGTGGATGTTGATGCCATCATACCGGATCTTGCCGTCTGCGATATCGTAGAAGCGGTTGATCAGGTTGGTGATGGTCGTTTTGCCGGCACCGGTGGAGCCGACAAAGGCGATCTTCTGGCCCGGGCGGCCATAGAGGTTGATCCCATGCAGAACGGTCTTTTCCGGCACATAGCCAAAATCGACATCGGTAAAGGTGATGTCGCCCGCCAGCTTGTGGTAGGTGGTGGTGCCGTCGTGGTGGGGATGCTTCCAGGCCCAGATGCCGGTGCGCTCGGTGGTTTCCATCAGCTCGTCATCCTTGCCATACTTGACGTTGACCAGGGTGACATAGCCTTCGTCGGTCTCGCTGGTCTCATCCATCATCTTGAAGATACGCTCCGCACCGGCCAGTGCCATGATCACGCTGTTGGCCTGCATGGACACCTGGCTGATGGGCATATTGAAGCCCTTGTTCAGGCTCAGGAAGGCCATCACGGTACCCAGGGTCATGCCGCCGACATTGCCAACGGCCATGGCTGCGCCTGCCAGAGCACAGACTGCATAGCTGATATTGCCCAGCTGTGCGGTAACGGGCATGATGATGTTTGCGTAGCTGTTGGCCTGCTTGGCGCTTTCCTTCAGCTTATCGTTCAGCTGCCGGAAGCCATCCAGAGCCTTCTGCTCGTGGGTGAACACCTTGACGACCTTCTGGCCCTCCATCATCTCTTCGATGTAGCCGTTCACCTTGCCCAGATCCTTCTGCTGGGCCACAAAGTACTTGCCGCTCATGGAAGTGATCTTCTTGGAGCAGAACAGCATCAGGGCCACCATCAGCATGGTGACAACGGTGAGCTGCCAGCTCATCAGGCACATGCTGGTGAACACGGACACGATGGTGATGGCGCTGGACACCAGCTGGGGGATGCTCTGGCTGATCATCTGGCGCAGGGTGTCCACATCGTTGGTGTACACCGACATGATATCGCCGTGGGGGTGGGAGTCAAAATACCGGATGGGCAGGCTTTCCATGTGGGTGAAAAGCTGGACGCGCAGGTTGCGCAGGGTGCCCTGGGTCACGTTGACCATGATGCGGGCGTTGAGCCATGCGGCCAGCACGCCGATGGCGTAGATGCAGCCGATGCGCACCAGTGCGCCTACCAGCGGACCGAAGTCCGGCGTGGCCTGCTTGGTCATGGGGACGATGTAATCATCGATCAGGGTCTTGAGGAAGAGGCTTGCCTGCACATTTGCCAGCGCGCTGACGATGATGCAGATCAGCACAAGGATGCAGTGGGGCAGATAGTGCTTGAACACCTCATCCATGATCCGCTTGAGCAGCTTGCCCGGATTCTCAACCTTCGGCTTGGGGCCGCCCATCCTACGGGGGCCGGGGCCCTTCACTTCTTTCACCTGTGCCATTACTGCTCACCTCCCTGCTTATCGAAATCGCCGCCGCCCTGGGTCTGGCTGTTGTAAACTTCCTGATAGATCTTGTTTGTCTTGAGCAGCTCCTCGTGGGTGCCCAGGCCGTTGATCTGGCCGTTGTCCAGCACCAGGATGCGGTCGGCATCCTGCACGGAGGAGATGCGCTGTGCGATGATGATCTTGGTGGTGCCGGGGATCTCTTCCCGGAACGCCTTGCGGATCTTGGCGTCGGTGGCGGTATCCACGGCGCTGGTAGAGTCGTCCAGGATCAGAACCTTGGGCTTGCGCAGCAGGGCGCGGGCGATGGTCAGGCGCTGCTTCTGGCCGCCGGACACGTTGGAGCCGCCCTGCTCGATCCAGGTATTGTACTTGTCGGGGAAGCGCTCGATGAACTCATCGGCGCAGGCCAGCTTGGCCACCCGGATGCACTCTTCCTCGCTGGCGTTCTCATCGCCCCAGCGCAGGTTGTCGAGGATGGTGCCGCTGAACAGAACGTTCTTCTGCAGCACCATGGAGACCTCCCGGCGGAGGACATCCAGGCTGTAATCCTTAATGTCCACGCCGCCCACCTTGACAGAACCGGTCTCGGCATCATACAGGCGGGGGATCAGCTGCACCAGGCTGGATTTTGCACTGCCGGTGCCGCCGATGATGCCCAGCGTCTCGCCCGGCCGGATGCTGAAGGTGACATCGTTCAGGACAGGCTGGCCGGAGCCGTGCTTATACTTAAAGGTAACATGCTCGAACTCGATGCCGCCATCCCTGACCTGCTGCACCGGTGCCTTGGGGGCGGGCAGGTCGGTGGTCTCGTCCAGCACCTCCACGATACGGCGGGCGGAAGCGGCGGACATGGCGATCATCACAAAAGCCATGCTCAGCATCATCAGGGCCATCAGGATGTTCATAATGTAACCGAACAGGGCGTTCAGCTGGCCGGTGGTGATCGCACCGTTCAGGACGTAATGTGCGCCGAACCAGCTCAGGGCGATGTTGCAGCCGTACACAGAGACCAGCATGGCGGGATTGTTGAAGCTCAGACGGCTCTCGGCGTGGACGAACTGCTTGTACAGGCTCTCGCAGGCCTTGGTGTACTTCTCGTTCTCAAAGTGCTCCCGGACAAAGCTCTTGACCACGCGGATGGCCGAGACATTTTCCTGCACGGAGGCGTTCAGGTTATCGTAGTTCTTGAACACCTTATCAAAGATGCCGAAGGTGGGAACCATAATGCCTGCCAGCACTGCCACCAGGAACACGATCGCCACCAGGAACACCATGGTCAGCGAGCGGCTGATCATAGAGGCCATGATGAGCGCGAAAACCAGATGGACGGGGGCACGCACGCACATGCGCTCGATCATCTGGAACGCGTTCTGCAGGTTGGTCACGTCGGTGGTCATACGGGTGACCAGACCGGCCGTGGAATACTTGTCGATGTTGGAGAACGAGAAATGCTGGATATTCTCATACATCGCATCGCGCAGGTTGCCCGCAAAGCCGGTGGATGCCGTGGCGGCAAACCTGCCGGCCAGCACGCCCAGCAGCAGGGCAATGGCCGCCACCAGGAAGGTGAGCAGGCCGTACTTGATAACGGCGTTCATATCGCCCTTTTCAATGCCCTGGTCAATGATAAAGGCCATGATGGTGGGCAGCAGCACATCCATGATGGCTTCCAGAGCAGATAGGATCGGTGTCAGGATCGCGGCGCGCTTGTACTCGCCCAGATGTGACACAAGTTTTTTGATCATCTGTTGTAATCCTCCTGAAGTTTATTTGCAGGGGTCATTCCAGCCCCTTGCGCAGCTTGTTCAACAACCGCAGAAGCTCTGCGTTTTCCTCTTCCGTCAGCAATCCGGCCACAAACTCATCGGTCTGGTGCAGGGAGAGTATCGTCTTTTCGTGGACGCGGCCTCCCTCTTCCGTCAGGATCAGCCGTTTGAGCCGGGCATCCTGCGGCACGCTCTGGCGCTCGATGTAGCCCTTGCGCTCCATCAGCTGCAGGATGTTCGTCACGGTCGAGCGTGTGATGGAGAACTCCCGCTCGATATCGCGCTGGTACACGGGGTCGTTCTTGTGCCAGTAGAGGTAGCTCATGATCCAGTCGTGCATGGGGGTCACGTTGTCCACGTTGTTCTCCCGGTGGAACTGGTTGATCTTGCGGAAGATCAGGTTGTTCACCCGGCGCACCTGTGCCGGGATGACCTGCGGCGGCTCCCATGGGGGGTTGCAGCAGGGTTGCTTGGTGCTTTCATCGTGCATAATGGTTTCCCTTTTGAATTGTTTGTGACAGGATTGTTTTCTTTAGAACTGTTTGATGCCGTACAATATCATAACGCACGATTCGATCTTTGTCAATAGAAGACGCAAAATAAAATACAGAAGCGCCCCACCGAACGGCGAGGCGCTTCCACTGGGCGCTGATTTTGCTTTTGCTGGCTCAACAGCCCTTGCTTTCTGACCAGAATATGCTTTAATAAAAGCAACTATGGGCGCTGCGCCCCCGAATACTGCAAGGAGAATCCTATGGAACAACGGAATACCCGCCTGCGGAACGCGGGCTTCGTTACCTTCTTTTTCAGCGGCATCTGCACCATTTCCAGCGGTGTGGTGGTCAGCCTGCTACAGGAGGAATACGGCTTTGCCTACGGCATGACCGGCACCCTGCTCAGCCTGCTGAGCATCGGCAACCTGCTGGCGGGCCTGCTGGCCGGTGCGCTGGTGGGAAAAATGGGCATGAAGCCAAGCGTCCTGCTGTTGACCATCGGCTATGCGGTGGGCTACGGCCTGATGGGCCTGACCGGCCTGCCCATTCTGCTGGCGCTGGCCTTCTTCATTGTGGGCATTGCCAAGGGCAGTGTCCTGAATACCTGCACCATCCTTGTCAGCGGAAACTCTGCAGACCGCACCCGGGGCATGAACACCATGCACGCCTGCTACGCCTGCGGTGCCCTGCTCTGCCCCTTTCTGATCTCTGCCGCTGCCAGGGTCAGCACCACGCTGGCCGTGCTTGCACTGGCGGCGCTGGGTCTGGTGCTCTGGCTGGTATACCTGTTCACCCCCATGGCAGGCCGCGCCAAGGCCAAAGAAGCTGTCACCGATTGGAGCTTTTTGCGCTCCTCCCGCTTCTGGCTGCTCACCGGCCTGCTGTTCTGCCAGAACGCCGCCGAGCAGAGCGTTGTGGGCTGGATGGTCACCTACTTCAAGGACAGCGGCATCATTGCAGGCACGCTGGCGGCCTATACCGTCACCGTGATGTGGGGTGCCACCCTGATCGGCCGCCTGCTCATCGCCTTTGTGTTCCCACTCAAACAGCCCCGTAAGGCCATGGTGTTTATGGCGGTTTTCTGCACTGCCTTCTACTTTGCCATGATGCAGACCCACAGCCAACTGCCTGCCATCCTGCTGCTGTTCGCCTTTGCCTTCTCCATGGCCGGTATGAACCCCACCGCCGTGGCCAGCGCCGGTAAAATGACCACCGTGACCAGCATGGGCATCATGCTGCCGGTGGCATCCAGCGGCGCGATCCTGATGCCCTGGGTCATCGGCAAGGTGGCTGAAAGCGCCGGTCTTGCTGTTGGTATGGCAACCAACATCGTGCCCTGCGTGGGGCTGATCGTCTTTGCGGTCTTAGTGGCCAGAATGCGGGAGGAGTAAATCTCTCCGTCATTGCTTCGCAATGCCACCTCTCCTGCCAGGGGAGGCAGGCGACTGAGCGGTTCATCCCCTCGCCTTTGCGCTGAACTCACACCCACAGTAATCCTGACGGTAAAGCCCGTACTCCTCCGAGAGCTGGAGGGAGCGCAGGTAGCCGTTCTGCTTTTTGAAATCCGAGGGCAGGTGCCTGATGCCGAATTCGGCTTCAAGCTCCTGCCCGATTTGATTGATGCGGGCAGCATCTTTGTGGGGGCTGATGGAAAGCGTGGTGGTGAACCAATCAAAGCCGTGCTCCTTTGCGTACTGTGCCGCCCGGCGCATCCGCAAACGGTAGCAGACGGTGCACCGCCCGCCCCGCTCCGGCTCATTTTCCAGCCCCTGCACAGCCGTATAGAACTCCTGCGGGTCGTAGTGGTCCTCGATGACCGTGACCCCCAGCGGGTGCGCCTGCGCCACAAACTTTTTCAGCTCCTCGCCCCGGCGGTAGTATTCTTCGGCAGGCCAGGTGTTGGGGTTATAGTAAAGCACCGTGATCTCAAAATACCGGCACAGCTTTTCCAGCACGGCGCTGGAACAGGGCCCGCAGCAGGCATGGAGCAGCAGCTTTGGCCGCTGCGGCCCCAGCGTTTTCAACACTTCGTCCATCTGCTGTGCAAAATTCAACTGTTTTGACATCGGTTTCATCCTTTGTTATACTTGCTTTGATTCAAATAGCTCCCTCCTGCTGCCTCGCCAAAAGAGCCGCAGCTGCCGGAAGGGGCATCCCGGTCATATTATATCACATTTTATCTAATAGGAGAACTGCGATGACAAACGAGAAGATCGCCCGCATCAACGAGCTGGCAAAAAAGAGCAAGACCACCGGCCTGACCGATGCCGAAAAGGCAGAGCAGCAGGTCCTGCGGCAGGAGTATGTTGCGGACGTAAAGGCTAGCCTGCGCGCCCAGCTGAACAATACCTCGATCAAAGAGCCGGATGGCACGATCCACAAGCTGGGGAAGAAGAACTAAAGCAGCATCACGAAGAGGAGCGCCCTGTGGACAATTGAGAGAAAAGTATTTCTTCCCTCTTTTTTTGTTCCGCGTTTCGTGCTATACTATAATTGTATTGTTGCGGACATTTCCGCGGGCGGTACAGATTCCCAAGGTGGCGTATCCCGGGCAAGGTGCACGGAAAAGGCTGTCTTTTGAAAAAAGGATAAAGAGGTCATTTATTATGCTTACTGCAATTACGGGTATCAACTGGGGCGATGAGGGCAAGGGCCGCATGGTCGACCTGATCAGCCAGGAGTATGACATCGTTGCACGGTATCAGGGCGGCAACAACGCAGGCCACACCGTGAAGAACGAGCGCGGCAAGTTCGTGCTGAACCTGCTGCCCTCCGGCATCCTGCGCCCCAACGTTGTCTGCGTGATGGGCAACGGTATGGTCATCGACCCGCACCATCTGGACGGCGAGATCAACAAGCTGCGGGAGCAGGGCATCACCATCACCCCCGATAACCTGAAGATCTCCGACCGGGCCACCATTACCATGCCCTACCATGTGGATCAGGACGGCCTGGAAGAGGCCCGCCTGGCCAAGACCGGCGCACAGTTCGGCTCCACCAAGCGCGGCATCGCCTACACTTACGGTGACAAGTACATGAAGAAGACCCTGCGCATGGGCGACCTGCTCCACCTGGACGACAGCGTGAAGAAGCGCCTGGTGACCATGGTGGATTCCAAGAACCTGGTGATGGAGGGCAGCTACCACTCCGCCCCCATCAGCGTGGACGAGATGTGGGCATGGCTGGAGAAGTATGCCGCCATCTTCAAGGATTACATCTGCGACGTGGGCCAGTATCTGGCTGACGCTGATGCCGCCGGCAAGAAGGTGCTGTTCGAGGCCCAGCTGGGCGCTCTGCGCGACATCGACTTCGGCATCTACCCCTACACCACCTCCTCCAACGTCATCGGCGCTTACGCCCCCATCGGCGCAGGCATCCCGGGCCACAAGCTGACCAACAGCATCGGCGTGATGAAGGCTTACTCCTCCTGCGTGGGCGACGGCCCCTTTGTCACTGAGCTGGCCATGACCGAGGAAGAGAAGCACGCCCTGCGTGAGGCTGGCCACGAGTACGGTGCAGCCACCGGCCGTCCCCGCCGCGTTGGCCCCATCGATCTGGTGGCAAGCCGCTACGGCGTGTTCTGCCAGGGCTGCGATGAGGTTGCCCTGACCCTGCTGGACGTGCTGGACTACATGGAGAAGATCCCCGTGGTCACCGGCTACAAGCTGACCGACGGCACCATCACCAAGCGCTTCCCCATGGGCATGGCTCTGGACACCGCACAGCCCGTGGTGGAGTATCTGCCCGGCTGGCACTGCGATATCACTGCCGCCCGCAAGTGGGAGGATCTGCCCCAGGAAGCCCGCGATTACGTTGAGTATCTGGAAAAGGCTATTGGCTGCAAGATCACCTACATCTCCGTTGGTGCCGAGCGTGAGGCCTACATCCACCACAACGTCTGATCCGCGCCACAGAACCCGCCGCATTGAAAAGGAAGCGTGACTATGTTTGATATCATCACGGACAGCGCCTGTGACCTGACCCCTGAGACGGCCGCAACACTGAATATTGAGATCATCCCCTTCTATGTCTCGCTGGACGGTGAGCACTACCGCAAGGAAGGCAAGGAGATCGCCGTGCGCGATTTCTACCAGTTCATGGTAGATAACCCCGCGGCCTACCCCAAGACCAGCCTGCCTTCTCTGGAGGATTTTGAGACCGTCTTCCGGGCCCATGCCGAGGCGGGCCGCCCGGTGCTCTGCATCTGCTTTACCAGCAAGATGAGCGGCTGCGTGGGCAGTGCCCGCAACGCCCGGGAGCTGGTGCTGGAGGATTTCCCCGATGCTAAGATCGAGGTCATTGACAGCACCGCCGCCACCGTGACCGAATCCATCGTGGTGGAAAACGCGGTGGCCATGCGGGATGCAGGCTGTACGCTGGACGAAGCCGTGACCTGGCTGGAAGCAGAAAAGATCACCAACCAGATCTTCTTCACGGTGGGCAACCTGGACTACCTCATCAAGGGCGGGCGCATCGGCAAGGCTGCAGGCCGTGCCGCCAACATTCTGGGCATCAAGCCCATGATCCTGTTCAAAGAGGGCGAGATTTTCTCCGCTGGCGTGGCCCGCGGCCGCCAGAAGAGCTTTGAGAAGGCCCTCGACCTGCTGATGACCTATCTGGCCGAGCACAACGGCACACCCGATGACTACTGCATCACGGTGGGCTACGGCTACGATGCCGACGAGGGCAAGCGGCTCTGGATGCAGACCCGCGCCGCCCTGCGCGCCAAGTACCCCACCTGCGAGTGCAATGTGGTCCTGCTGCAGATCGGCTGCACCATTGCCGTGCACACCGGCCCCTATGCGCTGGGCATGGGCGTGATGCGGCGGTGGAAAAAACAGTAACTCCCTCAGTCGCCTCCGGCGACAGCTCCCTCTAGGAGGGAGCCTTACGGCAGCGAAAAGCCTCCCTCTGAGAGGGAGGTGGCATTGCGTCAGCAATGACGGAGGGAGTTCCCACATAGTAAAAAAGAAGCCCCGACGAATGTCGGGGCTTCTTTTTGTTTTTCAGCCTTGATTTTTACGATGCACGATCACAGAAGACGGTGACACGGGTCTTGCCGCCATAGGTGCAGGTGTACAGCACCAGGGCGTAGCCGCTGTGTTCCACTTCCTCCACACTGTGGGGGTCAAGCACTTCGACCTTGTTCACGACGTACTCATTCACGATGCCGTCCATATCGGTGAAGGTGACGCTGTCCCCCGCTGTGAGGGAGGTCAGCTTGCCGAAATGGCTCTCGTAGTTGTGCGCCGCAATGACCAGATCATCGGTGCGGGAAGAGCCGAACTGGCGGCAGGGCGCGATCTTCAGGCGGGGGTAGCTCCACTCGCTCATCACCGGCAGGTCAATGCCGATGGCGGGAATGGAGATCTCGCCCACATATTCGTTGCCGTCGATCTCCACCACCGGGAGCTCGGGGTCCAGGGGGCCGCTCTCTGCCTCCGGTTCCGGGGTCTCCACCTTCTGCTGAACTACCTTCTGCTGAAGGTCGGCCACCACGGTCTGGGCCTCGGCACCGGCGTGGGCATCCTCGTAGCGGTTGTAGGCGTACAGGCCGCCAGCCGCCAGCAGGAGCACCACACCCAGCACGATGCAGACGAGCCCGGGGGATACTTTACGCATTCTTTTCACGTTTCTTACTGCGCTCCATCAGGTAGGCACCCACAGCCACCAGCACCAGACCGCTTACCGTCAGAACAGGTACAGGCCAGTTCAGCTGGCCGGTCTGGATCAGTTTGGGGCCTTCGGCCGGGCGGGCATCCGCCACCACGCTGGCCGGGGCGGTGGGCTCCGGTGCACTAGGGGTAGTGGTTTCAGTCACAGTCGGGCGGGCATCTGCCGGGGCCGGGTTCTCCGGCGTGGAAGGGGTGGGCGGGGTGACAGGATCAGGGTCATACGGGTCCGGGTAGTACGGGGTCTCGATGGCCTTGTAGCTGTTGTTGAAGGTGATGCTGCTCACCTTTTCGTCCATCAGGTCGGCCTGTGTGTGCACGGCCATCCGGGCCACCAGCTTGTCGTTGTCCCACACCACGGAAACGCGCAGATAGTACACGGTTTCATCGTAGGTGCCGCGGGTGTTGACACCGGCGCGCTGGCGCACGGTGTAAACGTAATAGCCGGGCTTGGTGTAGCTGATGGGGCCAAAACTGCCGGTCTCGCCGTCGGTGATCTCCAGAGTGGTCACCTCGGGCAGGGGCGCATTGTCCACAGCCTCAAGTTCCACAGTCAGTGTTTCCTTTGGGAGAGGTGTTTCCCCCGTGGACTGAATGGAAACCGGAAGCTCCTGCAGCTGTGTATGCTGGTCAGCCGCGGTGGCCGCAAATGCCGCCGGCTGACACAGGCAGAACCCCAACGCAAGCGTCAGGAGTGCTGCCGCGATTTTACGGAACCTCATTTCATCCTCTCCTTTATGAATCCGACGCGGACGGGATCATCCACGCCAGAAGAATGGTGCGTGCATCGGTAAACTCCGTTGAACAGGTGGACAGCGCCAGCACCTGAGCGTCATCGCCTGCCGCTTTCATGGCGGCCAGCGTTTCGGTGTTCAGGTTCAGGGCGTTCTCCTGCGCAAAGGTGTACAACCCCTGCAGGTCGCTGTCCCAGCGCTGGGGCTGGAAGATCGCGCTCTCAGACGAAGGGACCAGCAGACATGCAAAGGTTTGAAGATCATAGGTGCGGTCGGGCAGGATCAGCTCACCGGTGGTGTTCTCTGCAAAGAACTCTGCGTCCTTGTAGAGATCCAGATCACCGAACATCTTGCTCTCTTCCATGTGGTGACCATACAGCAAAGAGTAGGGGTCGGTGAAGTTCTTGTCGCAGTTCACATCCAGAAAGATGCTGCCTGCCAGCGAGAAATCACCGTAGACATCGGTGTTCACATAGGTAAAGTTGTCCTCGCCCTGTACCACAGGGTAGTCGATGGCGGTGTTGTCCAGTGTGACCCACGCGCAGACATCCGGGTTGATGCCCAGCAGCTCCTCAAAGCTTGCGCCGTTATCCGCGCCCGCCTTGGGCTTGAACTGCAAAAGCTCTGCCTGAACATTGTCTGCGGCGGCGTACACCTGCGAGTTGTCCCACAGGGCATAGGCTGAATACGCCCCGGCGACCACCAGGAACAGCACGACCACCGCGCTCACCAGAAAGTCGGCTGCCCTCAACGCTTTTCTCTGCCAGTTGATACAACCCACCTCCGGTTAAGCAAATTCAAATAAGTGGTTATTCGTTAGGTTTGTGCTGAGATAACCCCCCAGTCACGCTTCGCGTGCCAGCCCCCGCTAATAGGGGGCCCTTGGCATGGCGCAAAGCTTCACGGTTTTGCCAAGGCCGCCCCTACTAGGGGCGGTGGCATCCCGCAAGGGATGACGGTGGGGTTTAATCTACCGCGAGCAATTACTCCTCGTCGCGGCGGCGCTTGTTCAGCATCAGGGCCACACCACCAATGGCAACGATGGCCAGCATTGCAATGTAAGGTGCATTGTCCAGCACAACACCCATGTCGGGGGAATCAGGGTTGGTGTTCTGGAAAGCTGCAGTCACGTCAGTATTATTGACAGTACCCTTGATCTTAGTAGTCTCAGTGGTGTCAAATGCAGTATCAGTAACGGTAACAGTGTACTTCACATTGTCAACAGTAACAACAACAGCACCAGCTTCTACCTGAGAACCATCCTCGTAAATTTCATACTTAATACCAGCAGGCAGGTTGGAAAGGTTCAGAGAATCATTGTGACGCAGAGTAACAGTATATTCCTTATCCAGCTCCAGATATGCGCTCTGAGCGATTGCAGTAGTGCCATCCTTAATGGTTGCAGTGTTGCTCAACTCTGTAACCTGAGGTCCCTTATACAGACCAGTATCAGTATTGTTCTGCAGGGCATCTGCCTTAGTAAACTTAATCTTAAAGGTGAAGTCCTTGCTCAAATTGCCGAGAGCGCCGTGAACAGTCTTGCTCAGTTTCAAATTCTGAATATTGCCATCACCGTACTTATTCTTAAACGCTTCGGTTGCCAGAATCTTATTGCCGTCGGAATCCTTCAGAGCAACAAAATAGCCAAACTCAGCAGTAGCAGTGGCATCAACTTCCTTTGCGTTGACCTTGCTGATAACCATCGTCACAGTACCACGCTCAGCAGTCACAGACTGGTATGCCTTATCCATGCTCTCAACGATGGTAAAAGTATACTTACCAACAGACTTACCTTCAGTCAGCTTCGCAACATCCAGCTTAAAGGTGCCAGTATAGACACCTTTATTGTCTTCGCCACCCTTAGAAGTATAATTACCTGCATTAAATTCCACCGATTCAGTATCCAGTGCTGTACCGGTAGTTGCCGTACCCTCATAAACATTAAAGTTAAACTTCATGCTATCGGGCGCAGTACCATTAACAACCGTCAGAACCTTGGTTAAATCAATTTCAGCCTTGCCATTAACCGGCACAAACATATTTGCATTGTATTCGCCAGCCGTGCCGGGATAGGTAGCATCAACACCAGTCGTCGCAAACGCTGCGGTTGCGCCGACGGTGAGCATCATGGCGGCAGCCAGAACGCCCGCGAAGAATTTCTTCAGTTTCATTGTTATTCCTCCCTAGTAAGAAATAGTTCGTACTCCTGTGCCGCAGCCCAAACTCCGCGGTTCACAGGCAGGATGCCGGCAGCTTCTTCCGGCTTCCGTGGTATTACAAACTGCGTCGCCGCAGTAGTGTAATTACTTTTGCTTGCACATCCTCCAGCGGAACCGGGCCAAAGTCCCGGCTGTCCTCGGATTGTGTGCGGTAATCGCCCAGCACAAAAACGCAGCCCTCCGGCACCGTGTAGGGGTACTCCAGCGCGTCTTTTGCGTAGGTGGGGTAGAGGATCTCGCCGCTCTGCACCGCGCCGTTCACCACAAGGGTGCCGCTGTCGTCCAGAGCCACAAGGTCGCCCTCGCGCCCAAGGATGCGGCCCACCCGGAGCTTGCCGCCCTGGGTGTAGACCACAACATCGTTTTTTGCGTAGTTTTTTTGCAGGCGGTAGCAGATGAGCAGGTCGCCATCCTTTACCGCGGGGAACATACTGTTGCCTTTGGCCTGTGTCAGCAGGAACACCTGCGTGAACAGCACCCAAGCGCACAGCAGGATCACCACAATGCGGCCCAGCAGGCTGATAAAATCCTGCCGGTTCTCAGCGTCCAGCCTGCGGCGGCGCACCGCCTTTGCCCCCAGTTTCAGGGCTTCATTGTCCAGCGGGTGCATCGGAATGCGCCTCCTTTTGGGGGTCAGAGCTGTCAACTTTGGCGGTATCCAAGGGCAGGCTTCCGGTCTGCTGCTCCAAGAGCACATTATAGCGGGTGCGCTCAGCGCGGATGGCGGCTTCGTACAGGGCATAAAGCTCTTCCAGCTTCTTCCACATTGCCGCTTCGTCCACGCCGCCCAGCAGGTTCTTGCGGAATTTCACCGTCCGGAACCACTGGATGATCGCTTCCTGCTCCGGGCTGATACAGCTTTCCTCTGCACCGGCCAGCCGCTGCGGCGCTTTCTTCTTCGCCATGCGGTCAGCCCCCTTTAGTCATCTTCCTTACGGTGCTTGCGCAGCATCAGCAGGATGCCGCCGCCAACGACCACAGCAAGGATGACAATGTAAGGCAGGGTGTCGAGGAGAACACCGGTGTCGGGCTTGAGGGTGCAGTGGTTGGTCACGGTAATTGCCAGCTCATTCTGTTCAGTTGCATTGTTGCCATCTGCATCACAGGCCATTAGCACCTGTTTGCCATCCTTCAGCACTAACTTATAGTAGAAGGTACGGCTTGCATCGGTAACAGCGGTATCATGGCCGGTGGCCTTGGTCTCATACCCACTGTCTGCGCCCAGCGTCTCCACCACAGCAAATACGGCATCCATGGGCACATTTTTCAGAGTAATGCTACCGTTGTGCGTCAGGGTGAAGTTGGACAAATTGCCATTCTCAAACATTGCGTCGCTGTTCTCCAGCCCGGTAATGCTGAAGGCAAAGTCCTTGTGGGTATCGCCCATCAGGCCGGTGACAATTTTGGAAATACTAACATCAGCGGTCTTCTTCTCGTAGAAGTTCGAGAAGGTTATAGACTGGTTGCTGTGTTCCTTATTCATGGTCACACTACCAGCAGTTACGCCTTCGGCACCATCTACAAGGGTTCTTGTCAAGTCGTAACCATTAACATCAGCCTTCTTGACATCTTCTTTGAAATAATACGTGTAATCCGTATTTGCTTCAACAACTTCATCGAACACATGGCTTACAGAAACATAAGGTCCATTCTCATCATCATAGCCGTTCGTCCAAATATCACCACTAAAATCAACCGCTGTCAGCGCCTGGTCAGCAATACCACGATGAGCCACACTTCGGTTATAAGAAATGAAACCGCTATTCCCTAATGTCTTAGCTTCTTCCTCTGTCAAACCATAGAACTTCTTGGTAACAGTAACACGGCCTGTGCCGGAAGTTGGCGGTGCAACGTTCTGGCTGAACCAGACATCATCCAGCAAGTTACCCATAGTCTTAGTCTGGTTAGTCTGGTCGTCGTCAGAAGCAGTAGAAATTGCTGCAAAGAAGAATCGGGTCAAATATTGGCCCTTCGGAATCGTATAGGTTCCGTTACTCTCCGTCCAGCTAGAAGTGGAATATTTAGCATACCAATTGACCCCACTCCATTTCCTAGTACCAGATAAATCCTTGATAGCAGCCGTTGCCTCGTATACATAAACTGTGTAAGTTTTCTTATTCTCTGTAATGGGATTTTCGCCATTTTTATTTGGACACCTAGCAAGCAGGGCTTCCAACTGATCCTGTGTAGTAACATCTTTCACAAGTTCAAGTGGTGCAATCACCATGGCCATTGTGTCACTTCCACTCTGAATAACACTACTGGACTGGTCTTTATAACCTCTGCGCGTACGCGCTCTATGGTAGAAACGCCAATTCATTTGTTGGCCCGGCTTTGTCAAAACATCCTGATATAGAGCACCTGCGCCTTCAGCATTTAGCTCTGCAAACTGGTTACCAGTATTTGCACTTGCACAACCATACGCTTTTGCCGTTCTAGACAACTCTACATTTTTCCATTTATTGCCATTTGCTTGTAGCTCATAGACCGATGTCATCGGAAGATTCTCATCAGCATTGCCAATTTCGATTTTGTGTTGACCATCAGTTATTGCAGTTGTCTTCCACACCAGCTTAGGAGCCGCATCAGCGTTGATCTGATCTGTACCATTACTGTGCTCATCTTCAAAGCCACCATTTTTCAGCTCATCGTTATAATTAACCGTCAAACTAGCTTTTTGGCTTTGAGTGTCTTTAGCAATGGTCACAGTATAAGTCAAATTAGCGCCATCCGTGTAGACGACATCAACCCAGCCGCCATTTTCTTCACGGCTATAAACACCATTTGTTATCTCAAGGCGGTCAACAACAGTACCACCCTTCTTCCAGGTCACAGTAAAGCCATTCTTTTTTAGCAACGTTCCTGCTTCTGCGCCTTCATAATCCTTGCCGTCCGCAGTGATTTTCAGAACGTAGTGGCCACTGTTTGCAATATCGTCCTTGATAGAAACATCTGTGATGCTATTGATATCCAGCGTATTAACTGCGTACCCATCCGTCCGCACAACCACAAAGGGGCTGAAGCTGGTGGTCTCAAAGGTCAGGGTGCCGTTGGTATAAGTAAGGACATCCAGAATCTCCGCGGTGTCGTTGTCTTTCAGGTGGAGCACTTTCAGCGTGTCGGCAGTTGCACCTTCCATTTCCGGCAGTTTGTCCAGACCGGAGACGGTAACGGTGGCCTTCTGGCCCTTGGCAGGCTGCACCTTTTCGCCCTTGGCGTTCTTGGGGGAGATCTTCAGGCCCAGAATGGGAGCCATACCCTCAAAATCATTCGAGTGCTTCTCGTAGAACTGCTGCATGGACTCATCGCCCATGTGGCTGACGCTGAGGTGATCTGCGGCAGAGGGCAGATTTTTCACCTCCACCGGCAGGGTTGTGGTCTTCAGTTCGCCGTCCTCGTCCTCGTAGGAAGCAGAGGCCTTGGTTTCCAGATCCACAGGCACGGGGTTCTTGTCCACCAGATCCTCGTGATCCACGTCCTCTTCCTCATCGGAGCCAACGGTACCGTCCTTCCATGCGGCGTAGACGTTCACGGTGGTGGTCTTGTCGTCCAGAATGTTGCTGGTGGGGTCGGTGAGGTTCAGGCGCACCCGGTTGCCAAACTCGTCCAGCGTGTACCAGTAGTCAAACAGCCGCAGTTCGCCCTTGGGGTCCCGGTTGGAGGAGGGGTTCTCGATGTAGCTGCTGTAGTCCGCAATGGTCTCTGCCCGGGGCACAGCCTGAATGAAGTACAGATTCCACAGAACCTCGCCGTTCCGGGCCAGATACTCGCTCTCCGTCATATTGTTGATCTGTGCCTGAGCGGTAATGTCCTGCAGGTCGTTGGCGTTCAGCTCCTTCAGCCAGAAGCGGTAGACCACCATATCCTGCAGCTTTTTGATCTCGTCGCCGGAAACGACCACTTTGTCATCAGGCTTTTCCACCACGTCGTCCTCGCCGGACCACTGGGTCACGGGGTCGGTACCGGTGCTGGAGCTGGGGTCGGGATTGAGCACATAGACCAAGGCATCATCCTTTTCCTCAACAGTATAATTGCCGGAGCTGCTCCCGCTGGAACTGGTAGTCTCGCTGTCATCGTATACTTCGCGCGGCTCGCCGTCGTCCACGGCAGGGAAATCGCCGCCGAAACCGGCAGCTTCGTTCCCGTCGGGATAGGCAGCCTCGTCCCCGCCGAAACCGGCAACTTCGTCGTCAGGATAGGATGCCTCGCCGTCATCTACGGGCCGGGTGGCCTCTTGTTCAAGCTGAGGATCGATCAGATTCTCCGTTGCAAACACCGGCACAAGGCAGGTGCAGATGACCGCAAGCGCCAGACAAAGCGCAAAAACGCGCTTCACCAGCCTATCTTTTTTTCCGTGATGATTTTTCCGCACAGTGGAGCCCTCCCTGCATCATAGTATTTTTGGCAAAGCCGAGGAAAAAGATATCCAACCTTTGTCGGTCTTCTTTCTCTCGGCAGGTTATTTTTACCAGATACGGCCATTATTAATTATAGCATGTACACCCGGCATTTTCAATAGTGAAATTTTATTTTCCTTCCCCTTTTCGGACAAAATATTCTGCGATATACAGCACGTTATGAACCACCGTAATATATTGCGGGGAGTAGAGCAATCCAACTTATCCGCACGCTCGCCGCATTGATATATCGCGCAGTTTTGTGTTGTATCTTCGCAGTTCCACTCTCTATAATACATGAAACGCAGATTCCTTTCACTTTTTTTCGAGATTTTTTGAAAAAAGTTTTCGGAGCCCTCTCAGTCTCGCAAAGCTCGACAGCGTCCGGGTTAAACCTCTCAGTCACGGGCTTCGCCGTGACAGCTCCCCTAGTAGGGGAGCCCTTGGCAGGCCGTCGCGTTTTCGGGGTCTGGCGCTTCGCTCCTTTTGGCAGTGCTGGCGTAATGTTCGGCCTTGCGGCAGATGATGCTCTTGGAGCGCCAGCGATCAGATCGAAAAATGAATCTCATGCCAAGGCCTCCCCTACTAGGGGAGGTGGCATCGAGCGTCAGCGAAGATGACGGAGAGGTTCAGCCCACAGCATCTTCTCCCGGAGCTTCCCTCACCAAAAAGCGCCCCCATCACTCAAAGGAGCAATGGGGGCGCTTTACCATATTACAATGGGTTCCGCTTACTCAGCCTTGGGGGCTTCGGGAGCCTTTGCCTCCTCAGCCTTTGCGGCGGGCTCTGCCGGAGCGGCAGGAGCGGCAGCGGGCTTCGGAGCCTGCTTCACCACGGGCTTGGGGGGATTCGGATCGTCCTTCAGCGGGAAGAGGATGATGTGCTTGGGGCACTTCTGGGCGCACATGCCGCAGCCTTTGCACTTGTCGTAGTCGATGCGGGCCACGCCGTCCACAACGTGGATGGCATCAAACTTACAGGTGCGCTCGCACATGCCGCAGGCAATGCAGGAGGTGGTGCACAGCTTGTTTGCCACAGCACCCTTATCCTGATTGGAGCACATGACCACGGGCTTGCGGGGGCCGCCTGCGTCGATCATAATAACGTGTTTGGGGCAGATGTTGGCGCAGGCACCACAGCCGGTGCACTTGTCCTTGTCCACCTTGGCCACGCCGTCCACAATGTGGATGGCATCGAACTTGCACACCTTGGTGCAGTCGCCCAGGCCGATGCAGGCAAAGGTACAGGTCTTGGGGCCGCCGTACAGGGTGGCAGCAGCGGCGCAGGTCTGGATGCCCTTGTACTCGTAGCTGGGCTTGCAGTGCTCGGAGTTGCCCTGGCACTGGACCACAGCCTTCTTCTCCACGGCGCTTGCCTCACCGCCCATGATCTTGGCAATGGCGGCAGCAGCCTTGGGGCCGCCGGGTGCGCACTTGTCGCAGGGAACGCCGTCCATAACAACGGCCTTTGCGTAGTCGGCACAGCCGGCGTAGCCGCAGCCGCCGCAGTTTGCACCGGCCAGGCAGGCAGAAACTTCTTCAATACGGGGGTCTTCCTCAACCGCCATGAACTTTGCGGCCAGCACCAGAACAACGGCACCGATCGCGCCCACGATGGTACAGAGGATCACAGCAGATACAATATTCATAATCCTGTTCCTCCCTTACAGCGTCACGTTGAACAGGTTTTCGACGAGACCGCCGAAGCCCATAAAGGACAGGCTGGTGATGGCTGCTGCGATCAGGGTGATGGGCAGGCCCTTGAAGGGTGCCGGGGGATCGCAGGCTTCCACGCGCTTGCGCACGCCGCTGAACATGACCATGGCCAGCATAAAGCCGACACCTGCACCCACGGCACAGACCAGAGCCTCAATGTAGGCAGCGGCAAAGCCAAGGGTAGCAACATCTGCGCCGTAGTCGTCCACGACCAGAATGGTCACGGCCAGCACGCAGCAGTTGGTGGTGATCAGGGGCAGGTAAACGCCCAGAGAATTGTACAGTGCAACAACATACTTCTTCAGGAAGATCTCGATGAACTGCACCAGCACTGCAATGACCAGGATGAACACGATGGTCTGCAGGTAGCCCAGGTCAGCCGGGTTCAGAACGAAGATCTGGATGGGGAAGGTGACAGCCGTTGCCACCAGCATAACAAAGATAACAGCGCCGGACATACCAATGGAGGAATCCAGCTTCTTGGAAACGCCCAGGAACGGGCAGATACCGTAGAACTTCACCAGCACGTAGTTGTTCACCAGGATCATGCTGAAGAAGATCGCAGCAAGTTTGACTAACATCTTATTCTGCCTCCTTCTTCAGGTTGTCGAGGTCGCAGCAGCTCTTGCGCTCGATGCGGGCATCCAGCTTGCCTTCCAGCCAGACGCAGCCGGCCATCAGCACGCCGTAGCAGAAGAACGCGCCGGGAGCCTGGGTCATAATGCTCATCTTGGCCATGCTCTCGGGCAGGACCTGGAAGCCCAGCCAGGTGCCGCTGCCCAGGATCTCACGGATGGAGGCCATCAGCACAACGGTGAGGGTGTAGCCGATGCCCATGCCGATGCCGTCCAGTGCGGAATCCACCACATTGTTCTTGCAGGCAAACATCTCGGCACGGCCCAGAATGATGCAGTTGACAACGATCAGGGGCAGGAACA
>ERZ791906.1205-NODE-1205-length-20165-cov-13.061263_pt1 | contig 20165 bp, 18 predicted proteins | sample MGYA00510146_ERZ791906 | MGnify/ENA primary metagenome ERZ791906 (study PRJEB30046, sample SAMN00792096) | human gut metagenome | study: EMG produced TPA metagenomics assembly of the A metagenome-wide association study of gut microbiota in type 2...
TTGCGATAAATATATTTATGTGCAAATAAACAAACTTTTACGAACAGGAGTTTGAGTAAGGGAACACACGTTCGAACATCCCATAAACAAAGGGAAAGCACAGAATATAAGTCTCTTATGAGAACATTTTGAGAACAAAATTAAGAATAAGAAGAGTTATTTTGACTAATAAGTTGAAATAGCTCTTCTTTTTTGCTTGAAAAGCCGATAAATAAAGGAATCTGGAACTTTAAACTTGATAAAAAGACAAATTTGTTTAATGTTGGTTACAAGAGAAAGAAGAAGTTTATTAAAGGAAAAGGTATAGTGCCACTAACTCCTATTTGGAAAGTAAAAGGACTAAAGTAGAACTACGGTCAAACAAAAACAATTTAATCAAAAGAGAGAAAGGAGATTACAAATATGACAGACAAGATGTTTATGGAAGTTCAGGATGTAACAGAGATGTTAAATGTTTCAGAAGGAAAGGCATATGAAATCATAAGAATGCTTAATGCTGAACTAAAAGAAAAAGGATATATCGTAGTTCGAGGAAAAGTAAATACAAAGTACTTTTTTAAGAAACTTATTTACAACGAGGAGTAGGAGGAAAAAATGTCAGTTTACAAAAATGAAAAAAGAAACAGTTGGTATGTAAAGTTTCGTTACGTTGATTATTACGGAGTGAAGAAACAGACAACTAAACGTGGATTTGCAACAAAGAGAGAAGCAAGTGAATGGGAAAATGCTGAAAAGCTTAAAAGAAATTTTAATCTGGATATGACATTTTCAAAATTTTATGAAATCTATGAGGCTGATGTAAGGCATAGGGTTAAGGAGACAACCTGGGAAAACAAGGAAACAATGGTAAAAACAAAAATTATACCATTCTTTGGAGAAAGAAAAATGATAGATATATCTGCAAAAGATGTAAGACATTGGCAGAAAGAAATGATTGAGTTTAGGGATGAAAAAGGAAAGTCATATTCCCAGTCATATCTTGCAACATTACACGCACAGTTAAGCGCAATATTCAACCATGCTGTAAAATTTTATGATTTGAAAAATAATCCTGCAAAGATTGCCGGCAGTATGGGAAGTAAAAGAGGAGGCAACATAATGTTTTGGACCCAGGAACAATATAAAGCATTTATTGAATGTGTGATGGATAAGCCATTATCATTTTATGGATTTGAAATGCTTTATTGGTGTGGATTAAGAATTGGAGAATTATTAGCACTAACTCCGGAAGATTTTGACTTTGAAAAGAAGACGGTTTCCATTACTAAAAATTATCAGGTGGTAAGAGGTGAAAAGCTAATATTAACTCCTAAAACTGCAAAAAATGTAAGAAAAATATATATGCCGGAGTTTTTTAATGAAGAAATGGAAGACATGATTAATAGTATGTATGAGGCTGATGGAAAAGAAAGAATATTTCCATTATCAAAAAGATATTTTCAACATGAAATGGAAAGAGGCAGTGAAATGTCAGGAGTGCCGAAAATCAGATTGCATGATTTAAGACACAGTCACATTTCACATCTGATTGACCTTGGGTTCTCCGCAGTTGCAATAGCTGACAGGGTTGGCCATGAGAGTATTGATATCACATATCGTTATTCACATCTGTTTCCGTCAAAGCAGGTGGCAATGGCAGACAGACTTGATGCTGTCAATGCAAGCTTTGAGGATTGTGAAGAGCAGGATGATGATGTAGAAATCATGCAGACAGAGGAAACAGCACCTATGATTGATATGGATGCGGCTGCGGAAAAAATTATAAGCATTGATAAGTACAAGGCAGTCTGATAATGCCTATGTAAAACATTATGAATCATGCCGGTACAAGTTTTGCTGGATATATGCAGCAGAAATTAAAAGAATAGATTTTATATCGGAAGGAGCAGATTATTATGAGCGAGAAAAGGCTGGATGCCAAGAACAGATGGAGAAATGTTGTAGTAGCGTTTCGTATGTCACCGGAGGAAGCACAGGAGCTGAATGTGAAGGTTTCACTCAGCGGACTTTCAAAACAGGATTATATCATCCAATGTCTTCTGAAGCATGAAATCAGGGTTGTTGGTGGAATGAAGGTGGCAAAGAAAGTACAGGTGCATCTTGATACGATACTGGAAGAATTACAGACATTAGATGAAGCAGACAGAGGTATAGATGTTGAAGAACTGCTGGTTCCATTAAAGCATGTGCTTGATATTCTGCAGAGTGATGAGAAAGGCGGTAATCATTATGAGTAAGACAACATTTGAAAAGCTAGGTATCCCATATGAAGAAAGGGATGGAATCTTTTATCCGGTGCTTGTCGCAGGAACAGAGAAGGCAGATATAGATGTAGGAAAGTATGGGCGAATGTGGATTAAATATATCAAGGAAGAATATCCAATGAGATATAAGAGTCTGGTGCGGTTCGGGGAGCTTGAAGAGCGAGCAGATGAAGTCAATGATACAGCATATGAGCTGCTCGATGATATTGAAGCTAAGTGGCTGAAAAAGCATAAGCCAAAGAATCCAAATTCCTTTACAGAACAGTTACAGCTAAGAACACAGACCAGGATGATGGCAGAGGAAATCGTTATTATGGATGTGGTAATGCAGTTTCATTAGTGTGGGGGCAAAAAGCGCCCCCGCACAAATCAGAGCCGAAAAAGTGTGGAGGCAAAAAGTGCCGTCAAAATGGAAAAGTGGGGGCACATTAACCACCACATATCATATATAGGGTGCAGGTGCTCCTGCCAAGACGAAAAATTATGTAAACGCTGATGGCGTTTATATTTTTTCGGGAAAAGGTCCGACCTTTTCCGCATCTTGCAAAACCTATAAGCAGAACTTTTGGAAAGGATGAAAAAAGCAATGGTACAGATAAAAAGAGATTGGTTTGATACAGCATTAGAAAACTACGAAAGGGGAGAAATGTATGGCAGATGGAAAGAGAAGATACAAGTCTGACAGGAAAGATTATAAGATATCGGTGAAGCTGTCAGAGAAAGATATGGATATTCTGAAAGCGGCACTTAAGCGAACAGGAATGACAGCAAGTGCCTATATAAGAGAATTAATTCGGACAGGAGGCAACATTGATACAAGTTATCCAGAGGACAGGGCAAAAATGATTCGTGTTATTGCAGGTATTGCAAATAATATTAATCAGGCGGTAAAGCTTGGCAATTCACAGGTAAGATTGTATTACAGCGATATTGATAAATTGCAGAACAGTCTGGATGATGTAAAGAAAACATTCGGGGAGGTGCTGGAAGTATGGCGATTACAAAAATCTTAAATATAAAAGAGTCAGAGGGCAGAAATCCAGCATCGCACCTGAAGAATGCTTTGGAATATATTCAGAATCCGGATAAGACAGAAGAATGTGTACTAGTGGGCGGTATTAACTGCCTGCCGGATACAACATTTGAGCAGATGGAAGAGACAAAGAACATTTTTCATAAGACGGGTAAAAGGCAGGGCTATCATGTGATCATATCGTTTTCGCCGGAGGAAAAAGTAACAGCAGAGCAGGCAATGTATGTCCTCGAGCATTTCGCAAAGGATGTGCTTGGTGATGATTATGAGGCGGTGTATGCAGTCCATACTGACAGGGAACATATGCATGGGCATCTGATCTGGAACAGTGTCAGCATGACAATTGGCAAGAAATATAATTCACCGAAAGGCAACTGGAAGAATCATCTTCAGCCTATTACAAATAAATATTGTGATGAACTTGGACTTTCCATTATGCCGGCAGAGTACAGCAGGAATCCGAAAGATATCAGCAGGGACAAGTGGGAAAGAGAAATGTCAATGAAAGAGATAATTCTCAGGGCTGCAAAAATGTGTGCGTATGCATCCGGAAATGTGGAGCATTTTAAATATCTGATGAAAAGACTTGGATATGTATTCAAGAAAGATGTGTGGATGAAAGTGCAGGCACCATGATTTCGGTATTATCATAAACTGGCAAAGCTGGACGAGATGTTTTCGGAGGAGACGTTAAGGCATCATGTGGATATGCCTTGGATGGCAAAGCCTTACTTTTATTCGTCGGATATCAGGGAATTGCACAGAGCGAAGCTGTCATCATTCCAGAAGAAGTTTTATGCAAAGCTATATAGATTAAGGATTGTAGAGCAGAAGCGTTTTGCAGTCGGTGGAGCAAAGTATACAGAGGATTTGAAGCGGTTTCATCAGTTACAGGACGAATATCTGCTGATTGTAAATAATGACATCAAAAGTGTTGTGGATCTTGTGTATTTCATAGGTGAGCAGGAAGAAAAAATCCAGCAGATTGAGGACAGACAGAAGGAGATATACAGAGAAAGCTCTAGCCGGAAACGCAGTATAAAGAATGAAGAGCAGTACCGGGAATATCAGATATGGCATATGGAAGTGCAGGAAGAACTGGACGAGCTGAAGCAGGAGAAAAGAGAGATTAAGAGGAAGTTGCAGCTTGCTGATGGCATTGTGAAAGAAGATTTGTATACAGCTTATTATGCGGTGTCGGAGGATGAGGAGATTGTTGGGGAAAAGGAGCTTGAGATACCAGGGATGGAAGAACAGGAGACTGTGTCTGAGGTTGAGAAAAAGGCAGCTACTGATATTGATGATGTTGATACGGAAATATGTAGGAAAGAAGATGTCTCTGTTGCAGACAAATATAGTGATATCGAAAAAAAACAGGCAGACTTATATGTTGTGGAATCTCGTGAAATGGATAATGGTGATGCGGAACAGATTTATACAGGTAAGAATGTAGCTGTAGATGATGAGGTTCCAGTTATTCCGATGGCTGCTGATAAGGTTGAATGGATTGCTGATAGGTTATTTGAGAGTGGAGCATATGAAGATGTAGATGTTCCTGTTAAGGCGGATATATTCGGATTTGGTATTGCAGATGTAAGTGGAAGTATAAGGCTGTTTTCAGATGTTATGAAGAGGATGGGAATAAGATTGGCTGGAGATGAGCTTTATGAGGAGTTTCAGAGAATTTATGATGAGAGCGTTGGCAGGAATGCAGGGAAGGAAAAGGCAGAAGATAAGATGTGGAATATGGGCAGAGGGAGATGATACCTCTGCTTCTGGTCGAAATTCACTTTACGTACCGCTGCTTCTCACAAAGTACAAAAAAATATTCCTAAGGTTTGAAAAAATAGACTATATATGATATGCTTAAAGAGGTGTTTAGGCCCTATATTGTTAAGAACAGATAAACAAAATTGAGGTGTAGTATGGCAATTTCATATAATAATCTTTGGAAAATTCTGATTGATAAGGAAATGAATAAAGGTGCTTTATGCAGCAAGGCAAAGATTAGTAAGGGAACAATGGCAAAAATGACTAATAACGAGCCAGTCACATTGACAGTTATAGAAAAAATATGTGAAGTGCTTCAATGTGATATCGGGGATGTTGTTCAGATTGTAGATATAGAAAAACAGGAGAAAAATAATGGATAACAGAAGTATAAAGAAGTTAGAAGCTGATTTATGGGAATCAGCAGATTTACTAAGAGCAGGTTCAAAACTGACATCAAACCAGTATTGTATGCCGGTGCTGGGATTACTTTTTTTAAGATATGCGTATAGTCGATTTAAATTGGTGGAAGCAGAGATATTAAAGAATAGACCAATGCGTAATGGTAGGCGAATGCCTGTAGAAGCCAAGGATTTTTCTGCTAAAAGTGCACTGTTTTTGCCAAGAGAGGCGCAGTATGATTATCTTGTGAATCTTCCTGAAAATATAGCAGCTGCCGATTTGAAAAATATTACTGGACAGGCAATGAATAGTCTGGGTGAGGTAGTAAACAATGCTATGGAACTTGTAGAGCAGCAAAGTGAACAGTTAGCAGGCGTATTGCCGAAAAGTTATACTGACTTTTCTGACGAACTATTGGGAGAGTTGCTTCGTATATTCAATAACAATGCACTTGATGAAGTTGGTGGAGATGTAATAGGTAGGATTTATGAGTATTTCCTTAATAAATTTGCAAAAAATATAGCTTCAGATGATGGAGTGTTCTTTACACCAAAGTCTCTTGTGAAAATGATTGTTAATATATTAGAACCGACATCAGGAGTGCTTCTAGATCCAGCATGTGGTTCAGGTGGAATGTTTGTACAGACAGGCGACTTTGTAAATGAAGCTGGTTTGCAAGCAAATAGTAGTATGACATTTTATGGACAGGAGAAAGTGGAATATAATGCGCAGCTTTGTCTTATGAATATGGCAGTTCATGGGCTTACAGGGGTAATAAAATCTGGTGATGAAGCGAATACATTTTATCATGATGCTCATAACCTTGAAGGCTGCTGTGACTATGTAATGGCAAACCCACCATTCAACGTGGATAAGGTAAAGGCAGAATCAACATCCAGTGCAGGAAGACTTCCATTTGGATGCCCGAAAGAAAACAAGCATAAAGAAATTGGAAATGCAAATTATCTATGGATTTCGTACTTTTATGCCTATCTCAACGAAAAGGGCAGAGCTGGATTTGTTATGGCTTCCTCTGCAACAGATAGTCAGGGAAGTGATAAGGATATAAGAGAAAAGCTGGTCAAAACTGGTCATGTTGATGTGATGATAAGTGTCGGTAACAATTTCTTCTATACAAAGAGCCTTCCGTGTTCATTGTGGTTTTTTGATAAAGGCAAAAAGGAAGAATTGAAGAATAAAGTTCTCTTTATTGATGCGAGAAACTATTATACAGAGGTTGACCGTACATTGAATGAATGGTCAGAGTGGCAACTTAAAAATCTGAATGCTATTGTCTGGTTATATCGTGGAGAAAGCGAGAAATATACTGCATTACTTCATGAATATAGAAATGCACTTGGAAGTGACAAATTATTTGATGAACAGGTTCATGATTTGACTGAAAGATTAAAGGAACTTCGTGCAGAAGCCAAAACAGCAGTTGAGGCAGCAGATAAGCGAGAAAAGAAAAAATTCCAGACTGAATACGATGATAGAATTTCTGAACTTGCAGAAAGACTTACAATAGCAAAAGAAGCTAATTGGTTATATGAAAAGTTTGGAGAAGGAGAGTATCACGATATCCTTGGATTATGTAAAGTCGCATATACAACAGATGACGCCCAATATGATGATAAAGATGGAATCAGCATTGAAGAAAAGGGGTGGTCTCTCACTCCGGGGGCCTATGTTGGTGTAGCACCTGTGGAAGATGATGGTGTGGATTTTGAAGAGCGAATGACAGAAATACATCGAGAACTTTTAGCATTGCAGGCAGAATCAAATAATTTGATGAATACTATCTCACAGAATATGAAGGAGATGGGGTTATGAGTTGGGAAAAAGTCAGACTTGGAGATATTGCAGAATTTAGTAATGGAATAAATTTTGGAAAGGATGATTATGGTAAAGGTATTAAAATAATAGGGGTGTCAAATTTTGGAGATAAATTCTCACCAGAATATGATTCTCTTACAGAAGTGAAGGAAGAAGTTGTAAAGTCAAATGATTATTTGTATCCGGGGGATATAGTATTTGTTCGCTCTAATGGTAATAAGGAACTTGTAGGTAGATGCATGTTGATTGATAATAAAGCAGATAAAGTTACATATTCGGGGTTTTGCATAAGGGCAAGATTGAAAGATACGACTAAACATAATCCAACATTTTGGACGTATCATTTTAAAAATCAGTCATTCAGGAAAGCAATGGCGGGAACTGCTGTTGGAGCAAATATACAAAACTTGAGTCAGGGTCGACTAGCAGATTATGTTACAACTGTGCCTGACTATGACTCACAAGTGAGAATAGCGCAATGGTTGTCTGTATATGACAATTTAATAGAGAACAACAAAAAGCAAATTAAATTATTGGAAGAAGCAGCGGAACGTCTGTACAGAGAATGGTTTGTAGATTTACACTTTCCGGGATATGAGAATACAGAGATAATTGACGGGGAGCCAGAAGGATGGAAAAAACAAAAAATATCTGAGTTCGGTGAGATAATAACTGGTAAAACACCTTCAACTACTAAGGAACAATATTATGGAGGTAACATTCCATTTGTAAAAATACCGGATATGCACAACGGCGTATATCCAATTGTTACAGAATCTACCTTAACTACGGAAGGGGCTAATACGCAGAAGAATAAGTTTATCCCCAAGAATGGAATTATGGTTTCATGTATCGCAACGGTTGGTCTTGTAAATATTGCCATTGAACCATGCCAGACGAATCAGCAGATTAATTCTATTGTTTTGCATGATGAACGAGATTTATACTATACCTACTTTACAATGAAACGTCTAAAAGCATTGCTTGAAGGAGTTGGAAGTAATGGTGCTACAATGACTAATGTTAATAAAACAAAATTTGGTAACCTTGAGGTACTTTATCCAAGTAACAATTTAAGAAAAGATTATTTTGATTATTGCAAGCCAATTTTTGAGAAAATTTATGCATTAAGTATAGGTGTTCATAAATTATCACAAGTTCGTGACGGCTTACTTCCTAAGCTGATGAGTGGAGAAATCGAGGTGTAATTATGATTATACTGGATGTTGAAGAACAGAAGAAAACTGTTTTTGAATTAAATGAAATTGAACCATTTGAAGAAGAAATGACTTTTTATTATGATGAGAGTGGTAATTGCAGAAAGTTTTATCTTACAGACGCAGGATTCAATGATTCTGATGCAATAAAGGGAGATTTTGTATTAGCGGGTGTAGCACATGAAGGAAAGTCATTTGAGATTGATGCACCATCACTATATAAAGCACTTGATTATAAAGAAGGTCAGAAAGAACTTAAGTTTAAGCACCTATATTTTAATTCGACAGATTTTTTGAATTTTATTGGTAGTAAAAGAGCAACGAATTTTTTGAAATGGTTGTATTCGAGTGGTTTGTATATTCATTATAGTGCATTAAATAATTTGTTTTATTCACTTGTAGATATTGTTGATTCTTTATGGGAAACACATCCCCAATGTATTATGTACATCTGGAAAATAAAGAGCGCATTGTACGATTTTGTCATTGAACATCAAGATGAGGTTATTGATATTTTTATAAGACATACATACCCTGATGTGAAAGATGCATCATCATTCTGTAATGACTTGTGTTATTTGATTAGAACATATAATGAAGATGCTGAATATTATCCTGGTTTCTTTTTGGAATTGTTTCGACAGATGCTAAAGACAGCTGGGAAACTAGATAAGATAGTTTTTATTCAAGACAATGAGCCATATTTGTTAATCAAGGAATACTACTTGTTCTATTTAGAAAGATGTGAGATTTTCAGTAAATCAAATCATATTTTTGATGAAGAAGCTAGCGTACAAAAACAACTATCTGAAATTCAACTATACGAAGAGGGGAAATTGCTTAATAATTGGAAATTTGTGAAATCACACGAGAATATATATATTCAGATTTCGGATATGATAGCAGGGCTACTTAGAAAACTCTTTATGTTTTTAGATGAAAACTCTTTGGAAAAAATACAGGCAATTGCACGAGAATTAAATGATAAGCAAATCGATAATTTTTCAATCATATGGTTGTTTATAAAAAAATCTGATAACAAATCCAAACTTTTTATTAAGAACACAAACACACCTAAAAATGTAAATGAAAGAATGAATAAGTTGCAGATTCTTGGTGTTGCAAATAACAGTGCTGGAAAAGGAGATATGTGCCATGAGTTATGATTATTCTGAAAATATATTAGTACAGGAAAGTGCTGGTCACCTTCTTGAAGATGAACTTGGTTGGCGTGTAGAACTTGCTTATAATACAGAAGTATTAGGTGAAACTGGCACATTTGGCAGGAAATCATATAAGGAAATCCTTCTTGTGAAATATTTCAAGGAGGCACTTTCAAAACTCAATCCATGGCTTACTACAGCATTACTGGAAGATGCTATAAAAACATTTGAAAGTCATATGTCATCAGCTTCTCTTATGCAGATAAATGAGGAAAAGTATAGACATATAAGAGATGGTATTCCAGTGAAAGTGAAAAAGCCGAATGGTCAGATTGAGGAAAAGAAGGCAATTGTAATTGATTTTACAAATACAGAAAATAATGATTTTCTTGCTATTAAGGAAATGAAAATACATGGAGATCTTTATCGGAGACGCACAGATATTGTGGGGTTTGTAAATGGAATACCTCTTCTTTTTATAGAATTGAAGAAGAACTCTGTAGATGTGCAGAATGCATACACAGATAACTATACAGACTATCTTGATACAATACCGCATTTGTTTTATTATAATGCATTTCTTATGTTGTCCAATGGAACAGAGGCTAAAGTGGGAACATTAGGTAGCAAATATGAATTTTTTCATGAGTGGAAAAGATTGTCTGAGCAGGAAGAAGGTAATGTTGCACTTGAAACGATGCTTAGAGGTATATGCAAAAAGGATAACTTCCTTGATTTGTTGGAAAATTTCATATTATTTGACCATTCAGATGGAAAAACAGTAAAGATTCTAGCACGAAATCACCAGTATTTGGGTGTAAATGAGGCTGTTAAGGCGTATGAAGCACGTAAATTGAATAATGGAAAACTTGGTGTATTCTGGCATACACAAGGTTCTGGTAAAAGTTATTCTATGGTATTTTTATCACAGAAAATTCGGCGAAAATTTGCAGGTTCTCCAACGATTGTGATTTTGACAGACAGGGATGAGTTAAATACACAGATTAGTGATACTTTTGAGAATTGTGGATTACTTGGAAAAACAAAGGCTGCAAAGTATATTGCTACGAGTGGTGATGACCTTATAACAAAATTACAAGGAAATCCTAGCTTTATATTTACTTTGATTCAGAAATTTAATAAGAAAGATGTACAGCCAATCATACCAGATCATGACATTATTATAATGTCCGATGAAGCACATAGGAGTCAGTATGGAATATTTGCAGATAATATGATGAATTTGCTGCCTACAGCCGCACGTATTGGTTTTACTGGAACGCCATTATTATCGAATGACAATATTACAGAGAGAACATTTGGTGGATATATTTCTATTTATGATTTTAAGAGAGCAGTTGAGGATAAAGCAACAGTTCCGTTGTATTATGAGAATCGTGGAGAGAAGATTTTGGATTTAGATAATCCGGATATTACGGATAAGATATTGGATGCAATTGAGGCAGCAGATTTAGATCTGGATCAGACAGAAAAGCTGGAGCGTGAGTTTAAGAAAGAGATTCATATTATGACAGCACCACAAAGGCTTAAATCTGTAGCCAAAGACTTTGTTTCTCATTATTCGGATTTATGGACAAGTGGTAAGGCTATGTTTGTGTGCCTGAATAAAGTGACTTGTGTTCGGATGTATAACCTTGTGCAGAATTATTGGGAAGAAGAAATTAAACGATTAGAAGGCATAAAATCAAAAGTATCACAGCAGGAAGTACAGGAACTGGAGCGCAAGATTAAATGGATGAAAGAAACCGAAATGGCTGTCGTTATTTCTCAGGAGCAGAATGAGATTCAGACATTTAAGAAATGGGATCTTGATATAAAGCCGCATCGTGAAAAGATGGAGAAAAGGGAACTCGATAAAGAGTTTAAGGATAAGGACAATCCACTTCGAGTAGTGTTTGTCTGTGCAATGTGGCTTACTGGTTTTGATGTAAAATGTTTATCATGTCTATATCTTGATAAGCCTTTGAAAGCGCATACTCTCATGCAGACAATAGCAAGAGCAAATCGTGTGGCAGAGGGCAAGAGTAACGGACTTATTATTGACTATATTGGCATAGTAAAGGCACTTCGTAAAGCACTTGCAGATTATACAGCAAATGTTGGAGGAAGAGAGACTGATCCAACAATAGATAAGGAAGAACTTATAGAGCACATACTGGAAACTATATCAGCAGCTATAGATTTTTTATGTAGCAGAAATTTTGAGTTGGAGGATTTGATTAAGGCAAAAGACTTTTCAAAATTAGCATTATTACAGACAGCAGCAAATGCTGTTTCTGATAGCCGAGAATCACGCAAGCAGTTTACGACATATGCAAATGAAATCAACCGAATGATGAAGTATCTCGATAGAGATGATATATCAGATGTGGATAGAGATAGAAAAGATGCACTCATAGCAATAGCTGATGAACTAAAGAAAAAGAAGAAGCATGTTGACAATGTCGATTTGATGGTTCAGATTAATGGAATTCTGGGTGAATATATAATGATTGAACAGGAATCTAATAATAACGACATAGCCAAGCGTTTCGATATCAGTAGAATAGATTTTGATTTGCTTCGAAGAGAGTTCGCAAAGACAAAGAAAAAGAATCTGCTTATTACGGATTTGGATGAACTAATTCAAACAAGATTAGACAGCATGCTCAAAGAAAATCCAAGTCGTGTGGATTATTATGAAAGATATCAGACAATCATTGATGAATATAATAATGAGCAGGACAGAGCAAACATTGAAAAAACATTTATGGACTTGATGAATCTGGCTAATTCCATGAATCAGGAAGAAAAGCGTTATGCCAGAGAGGGCTTTACAAGTGATGAGGAACTGTCATTGTATGATATGCTTTTCAATGAAAATCTTTCAAAAGAAGATATCAATAAAATAAAGAAAGTTGCGGTAGACTTGCTGGAAAAGATAAAAGCAAAGATATCTGAACTTGACCATTGGACAGAGAAGCAGGAAACAAAGGCAGAAGTTGATACTCTTATAGGCACGATTCTCTGGGAAGAATTACCAGAGAGTTATTCTGATAATGCAATATTTGCATATAGACAGAAAATTTATGAGTATGTATTTATGAGGTATAAAGAGGTGGCGTAAAATTGTCGGTGATTATACATATGACGCTACCGATGCTAGTAAAGAACTATTTGATAATTACGATAATTTAAGCTCTGCCATTAAGGCAGAAATACCACTCAAGCAGATATGGATATTGAGTAAGGAAGAATAGAGAAAGTGAAGAGAAAACTATGAACAAGAAGTGCCAGGTATTTACGCCTGAAAATTATGTAAGAGAATTACTAGATAGTGTGGGTTATACCCATAATTTATATGGGGAAAAAATACTAGAGAATTCCTGTGGTGATGGCAACATCCTGGTTGCGGTAGTTCAAAGGTATATTGATGATTGTAAGGAAAATGGTTTGTCTAGAACAAGAATAAAGAATGGGTTAGCAAAAGACATATATGGAATCGAGATTGATGAAGAACAGTATAAAAAGTGTATTGATAATTTAGATGAAGTATTAAAACGTAACGATATTGACAAAGTTGATTGGAAAGTGATAAATGAAGATTATTTGAAGTGGAATACTACTATTAAATTTCAATATATTGTTGGAAATCCTCCTTATATTACATACAGTGAATTGAAAGAGGAGGAACAGCTGTTTGTAAAGAGTAATTTCTCTACATGTGTCAAAGGAAAATTTGATTATTGCTATGCATTTATAGAGAAAAGTATTAATTCATTAGCAGATAACGGGAAAATGTCTTATCTTATTCCAAGTAGTATTTATAAGACTGTATTTGGACATAATCTGAGGATTTTTATGAGTCCGTACATTGCCCAAATAAAGGATTACAAACAAGTTAAAATATTTGATAAGGCATTAGTTAAGTCATCCATTATGGTGTTAGACAAACAACGTCAGCAGGAGATTTTGCATTATCAGGACATGAGTATGGAAAATGCGATAGATATACCTATTGCTCAATTAGATGAAAAGTGGTTTTTTGCAGATGAGAATGAAGTGGGACAACATCGATTTGGGGATTATTTTAAGGTGTCACATGTTGTGGCAACACTTCTAAATAAAGCATATGTTCTGTCAGATGGGGCATATACCGAAGTAGATAATGGCTATGTTTGTGGTAACCATACTATTGAAAGAGCAGTGATTCGAAGTACTGAAACACCTCGAACATTAAGATATGGTAAGCACGAAAAAATCATTTTTCCGTACACATACGACGAAAATGGGCTAGTACGTTTTGGAGAGGGTGAGTTTGAACGATTATATCCAGAGGCTGCGGCATATCTTAATGAGTTCCGAGATGATTTAAGCAAAAGGCAAAGTGATAATAGTGCAAAATGGTATGAGTATGGTCGATCACAGGCGTTGAGTGGTTTGAATAGCAAAAAACTTCTGATTTCAACAGTTGTGACAAATGATGTAGACGTATATGAATTAGAACAGGAATGTATACCATATGCGGGAATGTATATCGTGGAAAAGGAAGATAATAATGAATATGAATTGATAGATGCAATGAGAATACTTAGAAGTGGCGAATTTAAAGAGTATGTTTTTAAAGTTGGTATACCTATAAGTGGTAAATCGGTGAGAATAACATCGAAGGATGTTGAAAATTATATGTTTTAGTTCCGGAGGAATTTATTATGGAAAAAATGAAATACAAAATTTCATCACGAGCTACAATTTTATTGGGAAGAGAAAGTGTTTCTAAAGTCGAAAGTGCTTTGATAGAATTAATAAAGAATACATATGATGCGGATGCAACAATGTGTTACATACTTTTTGATGTTGAAAATGATAGTATATTTTTGATTGATGATGGCTCAGGAATGACAAAGAAAATTATCGAAGACAATTGGATGATGATTGGTACTGATAATAAGAAAAAAGAGTATATTTCCAAGAAAAAACGTATAAAATCAGGAGAAAAGGGTATCGGGCGATTTGCCTTGGATAGATTAGGTGGAGTGTGTGAATTGTTTACAAAAAGCCAAGAGGAGCATGCAACTATTCGATGGAAAACAAATTGGAATAGCTTTGAAGAAGAGGGGAATCTACTTGAGGATATTGAAGCAGAATTTGAATATGTTAGTTTATCTTTATATGAGCTTATACCGGATACTGTCAAAAACAAAATAATACAATTAGAGCATAGGATAGAGAAGGAAATTGACTTTTCTACCGGAACAATAATAAAAATTAGTAATTTGCGTGATGAATGGACTAATAATCAAATAGAGAGGATTAAAAAATCAATGGAATTTCTTATTCCTCCCAAAGAGCAAGATGAGTTTTATATTTGTCAGCAAAAAAGTATAGATTCTGGGTATGAATTAATAGAAAACAATTTTTCAGATGAGTTTGATTATAAAATTAAATCAGTTTTTGACGGAGAGAATTTTATGATTAATCTTTATAGGAATGAATTTGATGTTGATAAGATTCCAGAAAATGTTTTTCGTGAAGAAAGGTTTATGAGGTATCCATATAGAAAAGAAGATTTTAAAGCGAAATGTTTAGAATTTACATATTCAATAAGTCAATTGTTCAATACAAGTGATTCTGAATATATAGAAAGAATTAAGCAGATAGGCAGCTTTACATTTGAGTATATCTTTATGAAATTACAGAATCAGAAAAAAGAAGTGTTTTTTTATAAAGAAATAGGGAAAACACGAAATGAATGGCTGGAAGAACATGGCGGAATAAAAATATATCGTGATAATTTTTGGGTTAGACCATATGGTGAGAATGGGTCGGATTCATTTGATTGGCTAGGTTTAGAAGCTAGAAATAATGTAAATCCAGTTGCTGTATCAAGTAAGACGGAAGCATGGACTGTTCGTAATGCTCAAGGTCAAGGTACAGTATTTATTTCGCGTATAAATAATGCTTCAATCCTGGACAAATCAAGTAGAGAAGGAATAATCGAAAATGAAAGCTTTAAGTTATTAAAGGATGCTCTCATAAGAATTATTTCCATTCTTGAGAAGGATAGAGCATATATTGCAAGGAGTTTTAAAATATATGATGATAGGGTAAATCATAAAGAAAAAACAAAACAAGAAGGTAGTCAAATTGCAAAAAGTGTTTTGAGTGGAAAAAAAGATAAAAATTATAAAGCTCAGAAGGAAAAAATGGAAAGTTTGGCGAAAACCGTTCAATATTTTGAAGAAGAAAGAGAGGAGTTAATTACTGAGTTAAAATTGCTAAGAGCATTAGCAACAAATGGATTGATCACAACTTCAATAGTGCATGATTTAAAAAGTATTAATGCATTGCTTGTTAATAGGGTAGAGCCTATGCGTATGGCTATCGAAAATGATAATAAAATGCTTATTGAGAGAAATTTAAATGACTTGTACAAGAATGATCAATTTTTAAAATCCTGGATAACAGTAGTTACAAATCAAAGCAAGAAGGATAAGCGTAAGCGATTAAAGAAAAACATTTATGATACGATTGAGAAGATAGTAAATGTTTTACAGCCAATTCTTGTACAAAAAAAGGTACAGGTAGAGTTAATCAAAGATGAGCAAAATGCGGAAAGAAGAATTTTTGAATCGGACTTTGAGAGCATATTTTATAATTTAATTATTAACTCAATAGAAGCTTTTTCAAAATCATCTACAAAGAATAGAAAAATAAGAATTGAGTTAAAAACCAATGAGAATTTAGTCATAAATTATTTGGATAACGGAGATGGATTAGATAATAAATTTAAGAATCCATATGAAATTTTCACACTTGGTTCAACAAGTAAGTATGATCAGTTCGGTAATGTTATAGGAACAGGATTGGGAATGTATATTATTGCATCTACTGTGAGAGAATATAATGGAGATTATAAATTAACACAGATTCAAAATGGCTTTGGTTTAGAAATAAGAATTCCGTTGTAGGAGGAAAAATTTTGATGAAAGTAATAAAAGTTGGTATTATTGATGACGATGGAAGTAAAGTCACACAAATGATGGCATATCTTTTATATGGCATGAAAGATGCATCAAAACAAAAGGCTGATAGGTATTCAAATGTCAGATTTGAAGTGCTGGAAATTCCGTTGTCTGCTGATATGAATGATATTGCAGAATATATTATAGATGAAAAAATAGATGCTTTGCTGATTGATTATAACCTTGCATCGTATGCAACAGTGCCTTATACCGGTGTTCAACTTGCCCGTTATATACAGGAAAGATTTATGGAGTTTCCGCTGTTTATTTTAACTTCTTATGAAGATGAATTATATGAGAAAGAAGTATTTGATGTATATCAGATTTTTGATTTTGAAAGATATTTGTCAGAACCGCAGGAGAGAGTTGAATTACACTATAAGTTAATACAACAGGTTGTGAAATATCATAAACAACTAGAATTATGGAAAAAAGAAATTGAAAGTTTATTGCCACAGAAAGGTCAGTCAGCTGCGATAGACAAACGGATTTTGGAATTAGATAGTAAATTAGAGAAAAGTATTGATGGACATGCAGCAATTCCTGATGAGGTTAAGAATGATTTGAAATCTAATAAGTTAGATGAATTAATTGATAAAATAGACTTGTTACTGAAAGAGGATTGAAATGAATGTAAAACAAAAGAATCCGCAAAGATCATATACAGGAATAATGTGGAGAACAAACAGAGAGAATAAAAAACGTTTGATTAATGATTTTGAGCATAGATGTGCATATTGTGACGATTTAGATAAATATGGTGGCGGGAGTAAAGTGTATCATGTTGAACATTTTGCTCCTAAGGAAAAATTCCCTGAATTAAAATTTCAATATGATAATTTATTATATGCGTGTCCATTTTGCAATATATCAAAATCAAATAAGTGGCCGAGTGATAGTAGTGCTGTTGCTGTTGTTGGAAACAAGGGATTTATTGATCCATGTACAGATGAATATGAGAAGCATTTGGGGCGACATACGAGTGGAGAAATATATTATAAAACGACATTAGGAAAATATATGTTTTATGAAATGAAATTGTATTTGCAACGACATCAATTAATATATAATTTAGGAAGGGTTCATGAAAAGTTAAAAGAAGTAAAGAAAGAAATTGATAGAAGAGAACATTTACATAAACCCACAGAAGACTTAACAGAATTATATAAAGAATTATGCGTTATTTTTTTTGAATACTATAATGCATTTTCGGAAGAAGTTGAATGAATATTAAGAAACAATATTCTAAATGTAGTACTATTTTGAGAAATGTATAAAAAAGGAGAACATTTATGAGCATAACATTTGAAATAGTCAAATTTAAAAAGCCAACAAAAGATGATTTGTCTAATTTACATATGTTTAATCCTTATGGTTCTATTCCAATATTAGATGATGATGACGATAGCACGGGATGGAATATTTATATGTTCAGGGCTAATGATAAGGATATACAGAATATTATAAATAGCAGTTATGCAGTCAAAATGGAACTCCCAGAATGCATTACAGATTATGATAGTTTTTTTGAAGATTTGGGATTCCCTAAAGAGGCAGTAAGTAATGGAGATGTTCGCATTATAAAATCCAACTCCAGATATATTACTATTTCTTATGGCGACAAATCAAAGGAGATAGAAAAAGGTAGACTTGAAAAATATAAGGTGATGGTTCAAACAAAATGTGTTGTTTTGAAGATTAAGGCTTTATGGAACAGCAGTGAAAATAATTTATATGGTATAGATAAAAAGAAAGCTATAAAGTGTATACCAGATATTGAAAATTATGAATATGTTTCAGTTAATAATAGTATGCTGGCAAAAGCAGAAATTCCCTTCTTGATATTTGAAAGAAACCGGGGAAAATGTTTTATAGAGATGTATTGATAGAATCTAGAGAAAGGAACATTTTTATGAGCAAAGAATTACAGATAAGAAATAGCACTGTTGATTTCTTGGTTTTCACACGAGATGCAAGAGAAGACGGAATAGAAGTCAGGGTTCAGAATGGTGATGTATGGCTTACGCAGAAAGCAATTTCGCAGCTTTTTGATGTAGATAGAAGTGTAGTTACAAAGCATCTGAGTAATATTTTTAAAGAGGGCGAATTAGATGAAAATTCAACTTGTGCAAATTTTGCACAAGTCGCTGATAATGGAAAAACATACAACTACAAATTTTATTCACTAGCTGCAATTATTGCTGTGGGCTATCGCATTAATTCAGAGCGGGCAATGCAGTTTAGAACATGGGCAACAAAGGTATTGGATACATTTACAAAGCAGGGTTATGTTCTTGATAAAAGCAGATTGATTAATGGACAGATTTTCGACGAAGATTATTTTGAGCATCTTATTGCTGAGATTCAGGAAATCAGAGCAAGTGAGAGAAGATTTTACCAGAAAATTACAGACATATATGCAACAGCAGTTGATTATGATAAGAATTCACAGGTGACAAGAGAGTTTTATGCAACAGTACAGAATAAGATGCATTATGCAGTTCATGGTAATACAGCGGCAGAAGTGATTGTTGCAAGAGCCAATCATAACAAGAAACATATGGGACTTAAATCATGGAAAAATGCGCCTGATGGTAAAATTGTAAAAACAGATGTGTCAATTGCAAAAAACTATTTAGAAAAAGAAGAACTTGCAGAATTAAATGAGATTGTGACAATGTATCTTGATTATGCAACAAGACAAGCACGAAGACATATTCCTATGACTATGGAAGATTGGAAAACAAAGCTTGATGCATTTCTTAGATTTAATGATGCAGAAGTACTTCAGGATAAAGGAAAAGTTACTGCGGCTATTGCGAAAGAATTTGCAGAAAGCGAATTTGAAAAATACAGAGTTATACAGGATTCACTATATGAAAGTGACTTTGATAAATTGATGAATGATATGGAAAAGAATGATGCTATCCATTAGTACCTCAAAATTTCTAGTTGCAGAAACATCGTCCGGAGATTATAGTTTTCATAGGTGGACTTGCAAACTATCAGATTATTATTCTCTGAATAGTAAACAAACCTGCAAGCCACCGGAACTACACACAATAATGACAATATAGCAGTGGTACTGGATTGGTACTAAAAATGTGTGGAACGAAGAATAATGAGTGGAAAAGATGCAAATATCAATACAAAACAGTATAGATAACTATATTGAAATAACCTAAATCAAACTAGATTCTGCGAGTTTGAATAAGGGATTAAAATGCCGAAAGCCTGTATTTATGCGGGTTTCCGGCATTTGTTTTATCAAATGGCTCTAGTTTGGCTCTATTTGTGGGGAGGGTAATGAGCTAGAATATACAGAAGGAGAACGGCGTTATGTCAATCTTGTCAACAAGAGAATGGGCAACATTAATATGGGGATGTATTTTCATGTTATATGTATTATGCCATAGGGAAATAAGAAAAAGTTTGTGGAATGTCATAGTAATATT
>ERZ791906.1214-NODE-1214-length-19855-cov-4.005101_pt1 | contig 19855 bp, 22 predicted proteins | sample MGYA00510146_ERZ791906 | MGnify/ENA primary metagenome ERZ791906 (study PRJEB30046, sample SAMN00792096) | human gut metagenome | study: EMG produced TPA metagenomics assembly of the A metagenome-wide association study of gut microbiota in type 2...
AGGGCAACGCCGCACAATTAAAGCGCTGCTGCTTTAATTGTGCGGCGTTGCCTTAAATGTATCAGAAAATAAGAAAAACCGGTTATTTCAAACGAAATAACCGGTTGATCTGGTACGCCAGAAGGGATTCGAACCCCCGACCTTTTGGTTCGTAGCGTTTGTGAAACTGTTTCAACTAACAAAATATCGTGTAAAACCGTCCCGTTTGGGTTGGTTTCTGCCTTTTGGGACGCTAGGAATTGGGAAAATTCAATGGTGAAAAAAGCGTTCGGACGGTTAATGGACGGTAAAAATGGACGATTTGCTTTTGCATTTCATGAGGTCTGTAGCTAACATTTTTGGGGATAGAAATCAGAGAGATACTTGATTTTATAAGCCATATTGTTCGAGAAGCATCTCACATATACTATTATGATTGGATCACTGCGTATGGGGATCGACGGCTTTTGGGGGTTCTGCAAGTTTCTCAGAAATATACAAGATGGTACAGAAACGTTTCGTATTCTGCGTATTTATCAATGTTGATGAGTATAGATTCATTACGGTCATGATTGGTGATGATAACGTAATAGTGGTTTTTAAGCATGTCTGAGAGTTCTGCATATATGATTGTACTTGTGCATACTAATATGTAATATGCTTATAGACAAATTGTTAAAGGCGTGCATCGAATATTAGAGATATCAATGACGATGCACTTCGTCATGGCACACATTACACAATGTAATTAAGTTTTCAGCTGTATTAGATCCACCATCTTTGTGTTGATGTATATGGTGCAATTCAAGCATTTTTCTAGGATCATCGGGGCTAAGCATATCTCTCGACCAACCACATTTTGTACATCTGAAATGATCTCGAGTCAAAACATTGACTCGTACAGGATCAGGAATTTTTCTATCATGTGCGTGTGCTTGTCGATCGCTCTCAAGAAGATATACCCCTACAGGTAGATCCTCCCGTCCAGCATTTTTAGTAACAATAGGCCAACCTTCTTCGGTACGTAATTCGCGGACTCTTCTAGCCCATTCCTTTGTTTTGGTTAAAGCGCTAAGCTCTTCTCCTGTTACTTGTTTACCGATATTTTTCTTTAGATACTCTAGAATCTTTGATTTTGTCGAAATCTTTTGCTTGCGAATATCATCGAGTACATTCCAACGGTATGCAGCTTCTAAATCTTGAGTGGTACTCATTAAAACATATTGATCTGGTTTAATAAGTAGCGGATCAATTCCAATAGCTCTGAATTCTTGTACATCATCACTGTTTTGGGCCATTTGTTTAAATGTAACTCCAGAATAAATCCACCATCCATATTGTACTCGTAGTTCTCGCACTCGCCGCGCCCACTCACCAATACCGGATACAACCATTAGCTCATCGCCATCAATAATTATTTTTGGATACTGCTTAAGATATGCGATGATGCGATCTCGGGCTCCTATACTGTCATCTGTAGCAATAAGTGAACTTCCTAAATCCCTTAATGTATGAAATGCAGGCACTAAAGTTACAACTTTCCGTCTAAGGTTGTCATGTTTAAGCTCTTCTGCAAAATTAGTCAGAAGAGATACTAATTCCCTGCGGAGTTGTTCTGGTACATTTGTGGGTTGTGAGCGTCGAGACATAATTGCACCTACTTTTTATAATACGGTTTATTCTTGTATCGGTTGCATAGTTAAAAGTTGCTCTACACATTCTGCGATTTGTGCAGCAAGAAGCGGAGGAACCGCATTACCAATTTGCTTGGCAATTTCTATTTTGCTCCCGGTAAAATGAAATGAATCAGGAAAGGATTGAATACGAGCGGCTTCACGATGTGTTATGGGTCGATGTTGGCAGGGGTGTAGATATCGTCCTTTTTCAGGTTTAAAAAATTCTGTGCGTATAGTAACAGAAGGCTTATCCCACCATAATCGGCCAAACAAATCTGTACCACCAGACTTTTTATTAATCCAACATTTTGGGGTTAGTTCAGGCAATACACGTTGCAAATCAAAACGATTCATCCCTTCATCAGGAATAGCTCGATATCGCTTTAGACTAATTTCTGTAGGGGTGCGTCCAAAATGCAAGTCTAAGGGAGCAGGCGCATCGGTTCTAATCTGTACTCCTTGAGGTACAGGTAAATCACCGATGGCATCTCGTACAGTTTTCCAAGGTTTGGCGTTTTTGATATAACCTTTGGAGACAAGTTCTTTTACTGAAACCGCATCTGGATTATAATGAGTTTTAAGTGGAGGAAAGACTAGCGTAGGATCTGCAAATTTGCAACCGATAATAAAAGCACGATATCGCACTTGTGGCACACCATAATCAGCAGCACAAAGTTTAGCTTTGGCTAAATGCAAAAATCCTAATTTCGTAGCGCATTTTTCAATTTCATTAAATTCCTCGGAAGCTAGCAACTGAGGAACATTTTCCATTACAAAAATATTTGCATTAGATCGAGCTACTACTTCCATATAGGGACGCCAAAGGCTTCTTCGAACATCACCAGTACGTTTTCTATTTAACAAACTAAATCCTTGACACGGTGGACCGCCAATAACAACATCAGCTGCAGGAATCTGCGTGTGTGGATCGTTTAAAATATCTACAATATCACCTACAACACAATGATTTCCATAGTTTTTGTTATAGGTGGTAGCAGCGTATTGGTTAAAATCGTTAGCCCATACTGGTTCAAAATGATGGCCAAATAGATTTGAAAATCCCAATGACAATCCACCAGCGCCGCAAAACAAATCAATCAGTTTATAATTTTTATTCATTTTATATCCCATCTGAGAAAAATCAAAATATTTGCAGCAAAATAACTTTAATATATATTAATATTATCGGATTTCAATAACATATTTGTATTCTGCAGTAAATATAGTTTATCATAAAACATATGCAGTTTCAACTTCACAGTAGATTATCCATGAGTGGATCGAATATATTCGGAATGTGGGGAAATTCAGTGTATATTTACATTAAACAAAATTCTTTACTTAGTAAATTGGGAATTTCATTTCGCTTTTTCAGACTATATTCTTCGATTGCAACCTTTATAATATTTTCAGAGGGATGACTTGCTGCTACTGTACTATCTTTCTGACAGGTCGCGATAAATTGTGCGTTGCTTAAAACATCTTCACTAATATTCTTTGAAAGGTAAACATTTTCTGAATAGCTAAAGATGATGTAGTTAATTGCAGATAATTGATCTTCTAGGGATAGCTGGTTTAGTTGTTTATAAAATTTCCGATAACGTTTATCTCTAGAGTCTATGAACAACATAACTATACTTCCTTGCTCCAAGGGGAAGACTGCAATATGAATTTCTTTAGTGTGATAATCTGGAGACATGTTATAAATATCGTTAATTATATTATCTTCAAAATCCGAAATCATCACTATACCGCCCTGGAAAGCAATAGGAACAGTATAGTCTAATTTTTTATAATAACAAAGATAATACCAATCGTTATGCTTTCCTAGAGATCCTATTTGCGCACGCTTAAATTCGGAAGTATATTCTGCTAAATCCAGTGAGATAAGTTGATGTTTGTGCTGAACCCAGTCTTTTGATGCACCCAGTTCAGTACCCGCTAATCTATAAAGTGCATCTTCATAGAGTCGTTTGTAGATCATTTGCAAATAGTCTTTCATAGCAATCTGAGCAAGTATTTGTTCGCTTGGCCTAGCATAATAGGCATCGGGATTTTCGTAATCCTGAAATATTTTACTGTCACAATCTCTACAGATAATTTGAAATGTGCCAGCTTTATTTACACCCTGTTCAGTACCTAGAGAGGGAAGGTTAATTAACTTATTTGCATAATATACTTTTCCATTAACAGCAATTCGCCGAAGACAAAACTGAGGGACGGAATGAGAGTTGCAAAAACTAGATACGTCGTTTTTACAATAATAGCAATAGTTGAGTTTGGATTCTTGACGTGCAAGGGCTTCGATTTTGCTGATTCTCTTATTATAGGTAATTTTATTTTGATTATAGGCTTGATAATCGTTTTTGTCGAATCCTAGAGAAAGTAGGATTGGTTTATCATCGAACATCATATATGCATTCCCTCCTGACATATTGTTCGCATAGATACCGTATAATACTTAAAGTTTTTTAAGATAACAGGTTATTCTTTGTCTCTTATTCCATTCAATAATCGAAAAGTTTCTGCAAATTTTTTTAACTCGTCACAGCTTTCACTAAGCATAAATGTATAAATACCATTGCGTGGAGCCAAAATATTAGTCTCCTTATTAGGTGTACGTATTATATACCATAGTAAGAGAATTGCGCTATATAGATTTGCGTTTTCGGGTAATTGATAATACACTATTTCAGTGCGGTGATCTTTTTTTGAAGACAGTCCGATTCTTTTAAACTGAGTAGTGAAAAAATCTAAAAACGCAGGAATAGGGCTATTGGCATATGGTTTAAAAACATTGATAAAGTCATGTAATAATACGGGAGTTTCTTGATTTTTGATGACAGGACATGATTTATCTTTATACACACATATCATTACTGCAATCAATATTTCCATGCACATAAAAGAGTAATCTTTTTGGCTAGAAAATAAGAGGTTATGGACTAAAGCTACTTTGTGCATAATATGTTCTTGTGTACGCATATCAATATTTTTAAAGATTGCACCTAAGCATTCCTCAATGGATTCTGGAAATGGAAGGATATCTTTGTCGAATAAGTTTATATAGTCAGAATACTTATCAGTAATTTGACTGGAAACTATTCCGCAATCTAACGAGACAGTGAAATTTATAAATTTCTCCAAATATTTGTCGGGATCATCATAACCAAATATTTGGTTAATTCCAGTTGCCAGTCTATTTTTATCAGTAGCAATTACAGTAATAATATTTGAGATATCGTCTGTCAAATGGTGCAGACGTTCTAAAACTTTTATTGCATATTCGGGGATACAACGATCTAATTCATCCACTAAGAGAATAATTGTAAAGTCTTTTGACAGCTTATGCAGTGTGTCTTTTAACTGAATTAAACCTTTGTTAAAATTTGTATAATTATCATATTGGTGTTCTGCTTCATAGGCTTTAGCGCCAGCCTCTTTGCCTTCCTGAATCATGGTTTCCCACTTCAACAAGTCAATACCAAGTTTCGCTTTTAAGATCGTATTCGCAGCCTCGCCAGCTAGATTTGCTGCGGCTTTTAATACACCTAAGACTTCGGATTTTTGTTTTTCAGATAGAAATCCCATTTTTTGATCTATTGCAGAAATCATACTAGTGACAAGTGCGACTAAAGGCTCTTCATAATAATCGTATTTCCAACTATTATATCGGATTATAAAATATTTATTGTCATATGTTTCTTCAGATTGCCAAACATCAAGTTTTTCTTCCAGCATATCTAGTACAAAACTTTTTCCACAGCCCCAAGGGCCGTCTAATGCAAAGCATGTAGCGGACTTATTATTGGATATATTTTCAATTAGATGTATCAGCTGATCTACAAATTCAGTGCGATTTAGGATATCGATTTTTCCCATAGCAAGTAGTATCCTCTAGTAAAAACGTTTTATCAATACAGTGTATAATTGAATTCGAAATAAATATTTTGAGTATATATCTATTTATAATACAGAATTCTACCCCATTATAACATATTTTAAGGTTTCTAAAAATAGGAAATGCGTTCAAATGCAAGAAAAACGAAGTATATAACCCATAAAGTGTTAGATACTTCGTTTTTTGATTAAATTAACTATGTACGGGTGATTTGCTGTTTAATTGCTCTAATACAAGTTCCATGCTTTTCTGCCAAGGGAATATGAATCGGTTTCCGTTCTTTCTCCACGGCCTTAAATAGCGGCAACAGCAATTTTCTGGCGAAAGTCTGTCGATCGTTGCTGGCGTACATATCCTTGAGCGTTTTTGCGGTTAAGCTGCTCCCCAGTCGTTCAACAATGGTCTTTAGCTCGTTTTGCGTGATAAGATGTTCCTCAGTCAGCGCCAACAGCTCTTGCTCGATTATATGGCACATTTGCTCGGCATCATCTTCGATAAAATGATCCATCACCGCCGAGGATGCTTTGCCTGCCAACGCGCCGCCGCCAAAGGCTCCGGCCAGTCCACCGATCACACCGCCGACAGCAGTACCGATGATCGGAATTGCTGAACCGATTGCAGCGCCTGCGGCGGCACCGCCGACCCAGCCAGCAGTGCCTCCGGCGACAGAGGATGCGGTATTGGTCACATTTTTAAATAGCTGCTTTCCGGAAATACGGCCGCGGAAGATATTCACTACATCACCTGCAGATAGAATAACAACCGATGCCGAGCCGGTAATGATGTTGCCGCGCAGTAATTTGGAGGCGCTCTTCATTGCTGCTGCACCATAGATATTCTTGCCTTGGCGAAAAGCATTTACAAGCAGAGCTGAGGTTTTCGGACCCATCACACGGACAACAGCTTCGCTGCTTCCTACCAGTAAGCTGTTTAGTCCAGCTTTGGAGAGCTGTCCAGCGAAAATAGCGGTAACAAATGAAATGCCGCCGACTTTCAAACCGCTGTACGCTGCATTCTTTAGAGCGATTTCAGGCGTATCGCCGTTCCAAACCGAAGTAGCAAAAGTAAGCACAGCCGTTACACCAAAGGCCGAGGATGCAATAATCATACCGTTTGCTGCATCATAGGTCAGTGACTCTACTGTTCCGGCTTTTGCGATATTTTTTGCCTGTTCGTAGGTAAAGTGTCCCTTACGCACGATTTGTTGTGCTTCATTAGGATCAGATACTCCCGGGACTTCGCCGCGACGAATGCGCTCCTGCATGGCCTGTATAGCCGATTCATATTTGTCGCTGGGAACTTCGATTTGCATTGGTTTTCCGTCTGAACCTATGTATCGGAATTGACCATTTTCGAAGCATTCAGAAATGCATTTACCGCCGGTTTTACAATATTTCGATTGGATTTCAACACCGTCCACCAGACGATCGGCACCATTCTTCGCGTTGTCATCACCAAGGATACGCGCATCGTGTCCAGTGTATCGGTCATACAGCGTATTGGCCCGCTCGGCTGCAAAGCCATGTCCGCGTATAGCGTGAAATTTTTCCTCGCCATAGACAGTAGCACTGGAGCTTACATTACTGTATACCGTTCCGGCAGTTTGCGAATTTTTCAGCTTTCTCTGGGAGGATACCCTTTTATTTTTTTCGGAGTCCACCGCTCCCAACCTCCTTGGTGTTGTTAAAGCTGCTTCAAACGAGTTCTCACCTGCTTGATCGTCTGCAGATACTTTCTAACGATACGCTGACAGGTTTCAAAATTATCTGGATCTTCCTCTAAATCGGGCAGGTAAAGCTCTAGTCCCTGTAAGCATTTTGCAGAGGCTTTCTGCAACTGTGTGGGGTTCTCGCCATCGGCCAATAGTTCGTCAATTTCTTGTTCGATTTCGCCATCTGATTCTTCCAGCAGTTCGATCAAAGACTGCGCTTCTTCTACAAAGGAATCGAGTTCATCCTCATCATATTCTAGCACATCGTTGACCTGCAGTAAAACCTCTTTGATATATTCTTGTGCATCGTCAATATCCAGTGCTTCATTACCATCAGATAAAGCCAGCGGCTCAGATTCTGCAGACAGCTGTTGGGCGGATTGATTCGATTCATTGCTGGTATCCTGCTCTTCATTGAGTCCATCCAGAAAGCTCGATGCCAGATCAAGAAGTCCGCCTGCAATATCCCATCCAGTAGGTGCGGTTTCAATCTGATACAGCTCAGTCAGCAGCTCGTTAAATGCCGCCAGATTGTAGGACGAGGGAAGAGAACGATAGTTGATTCCTTCATCATATCTGCAGATAGAATTATCGTCACTATGGTAGAAACCATCCTCAGCGAACAGAAAACCCTTTTTACCGCTGCTAAATACGGTTTCATCAATTAAGCCAAAAACATCTTCTTTCCTGACATTGCCAGCATAAGTCATACATGCGTTGTTAATCAATTCCGACGGAATACGTCCGTATACATAACAAGGGTATACAGAATTGCAACGTGGCAGATATTCCTGAATGACTGCAATTTTCTTTTCTCGTTTTCCCATAGTGACCTGCTCCATTCTAAATAATCATTAAGTTCTAAGAATGATAAATTTGACAATTGCGATTCCGATTGTCGAAATCTGTATATTTGCATTATACACCGAAAGTTCCTATATTTCCACACTAAAAGTTTATTCTTCGCGAGAACTATCCGGGGTACACTAAACGAAAAGAGTCAACGGAGGAGCAGCATGGACTGGGTAGCTATCGGCGGACGTATCCGCAAGCAACGCGAATATTTGGGACTGACACGCGAGCAGTTTGCCGAAAAACTAGATATTACGCCCAAGTTTTGTGCGGATATTGAATTGGGTACCAAGGGTATGTCCGTTCCAACACTGTGCCGTATCGCAACTACGCTCAGCCTGTCCACCGACTATATTTTGTTTGGTAAGCAGGAGAAAAAAGATAAACTTTGGGTGTTCAAGGCGCTTTCGCCGATGATAGAGAGTGTAACGCCGAGTCAGCTTCCTTATTTGGAATCCGTACTGAAAACGGTTATTAGTGCCATGAATCATAAAGAGGATTAGTAGGAGAAATATATTTGAGTAGTTCAGAAAATAATGAGGTTGTTTACCATTACTGCAGTCTTGAAACGTTTAAAAATATTATTGCCAATCAGTGTTTATGGCTTTGCGATGTACAGAAAAGTAACGATAGCAAAGAGTGTATGGCATTACCAGAACGCATTAAAGAATTGACTGTAGAACAGAAGCTAAGAGAGAACTACCCGCCGGAACAGCGTAAGTTATTTGATCGGTTTATCAATTTTCTAGGCCACTCGGTTCGGCATACATATACAACATGCTTTTCACGTAAGCGTGATGATTTAAATCAGTGGCGTGGCTATGCTGCTGATGGAACAGGGTTATGTATCGGATTCAGAAAACACTTTTTTATGCAACTCAATAAACCGGAGTGGCCAGTGCTTCTCTTTAAATCTGTTGATTATACGGAGAAAGGCATCGAAAATTGTGCTGAAAGCTATCTGGAGGAGCTTAAAGGTATTATAGATGATTCTATTAAATACGGTGAGCGCATGTGTAATACAGATCAGGATGAATTACTGCACCGACTATTCACAACATCATCCACATTTAAAAAACTTCGTTTTATGAAGAAGCAGAAGAACGTTTGATTTTTAGTACGTCTTCATATGTAACAGATTATCTCCGTATACAAGTACAGAAATGTGCAGATGTTTATTTGGATCGTGAACGACAAAAATATTTTGAAGAACAAACACATGATTTTAAATTGTCTGATTTGAGATATCGAATAGCAAGAGATCAGTTGCAGGGTTATTACGAATTATCATTTGCACCTATTAAAGATGAACTAATAAGTGAGATTATTATTGGGCCTAAATCACTGGTGCAAGAAGAGGATATTTATCTATTCCTAGCTGCATGTGGCTATCATGAGAAAGCGTTGGACGATAGAAAACGTAATCAGTTTGTAGTAGATGATATAAATATGTGCACTTCGGAATTAAGTTATCGTTAAGAAAAGCCGCATGCTGATAAAGCATACGGCTTTTCGGTTACTTATCCAGTAGCTTAGCCCTTGCGTAAAACCGCGTTTTACTCATACCAAGCAAATTCATCGCCTGTACAGCGGTAATCTCACCGCTGCGCCAGCGGGCGACAACGCGCTCAAAATCGGGATAGTCCTTCGCGGCTTTGCCGCGATACTTACCTTGCGCTTTAGCGATAGCAATCCCCTCTCGCTGGCGCTGTAAAATATACTCACGTTCCAGCTCCGCGACTGCTGCGAATACGGTTAGCATAAATTTGCCGGTCGGTGTGGTGGTGTCGATCGCTTCTTTGCGGCTGACAAACTCTACCTGCTTTTCGGTCAGACGCTCTACCAGATCGAGCAAATCACGAGTGTTGCGGGCAAAGCGGCTGATGGACTCGACGATAACAGTATCACCGCGCCTCACATATTCCATCATACGACGCAGTTCGGGACGGTCAGCGTTTTTGCCGCTGGCCTTGTCGATGAACAGCTCATCGACACCGAGGTCGCGGAGCATAATTTCCTGTCTGGCGGTATTTTGTTCCTCTGTGCTGACACGCACATAACCAATTTTCATAGTATGTTCTCCTGTCAAAAAAAGAATTTCCCGTTTAAGTCGGTTGAAATTTCGGGACGTTCCAAAACTCCAAAACCGACTTAAACGGGACGATTTCCAAGCGTCCCGTATAGGTATACCCAAACGGAACTGTTCGTTACGGTTGTTTTCAGTATTCGTCACGCTCGATGAATTCGAGCATTGCTTTGCGCTGAATACGCCAGCGATTCCCGACGCGGAACGCCGGAATTTCGTTTTCATGCAGAAGCCGCAGCATGGTGCCGCGGCTGACCTGCAAAATCTGCTGACACTCATGCAGTGTCAAAACATCGGGATATTGGTCCAGATTCATGCTTATCAGCCTTTCTATGCAGTTTATTGTACTGTTTTGCGCAGAAAAGGCTGATTTGTTATTTGGACACATCTTTGTCGCGCAGCACATGGATTGCTGCCGCCACCGCCGCGACAACCTTAATGCCGAACAGCAATGTGTTCTTGATTACCTTCATTGGGTCACCACCTTTCTTAATATGCGTAGAGCAGCTCACCGGTCATTTCGTGGAGCAGGGTCGGATCGTAGAGCATTTCCTCAATCTCCTCCTCCGAGCAGCCGTAGTCGAGCAAAGCCTGTATCTCATCAGTTGAAACGCCAAATGCCTTGGCAACGCTGAACAGGTCATCGTAGTTTGCGGGCGTATCCTCGTAGTCGCTGCGATAGTACGGATACTTACGCCACCAACGCTCGAAAGTCGTGTGCGGTGTGAAACTTCCGGTCGTGAGTTGTCCCGCTCGGTCGATTTTCAAAATCTCGCCCTCCTTCGGTTCGAGAATGTCAGTGGGTGCTTTCAGCCGCAGCTTCTTTATAGCTTTGCAGAGGATTTCCTGCGTCGAAGCATAAATCAGAAAACCATCGTAGAACATAACGCAAAGCGGGTTATCGCCAACGATGAACCAGATAGCGTTATCCTTATCCAGAACGGTAAACACAAATGAACCCTCGACCTTTTCAGCCATAGCTTTCAGGCTGTCAAAGTCGAGGGCTTTCTGCTGCTCGAGAAGCTGAACGGCAATATAGCTGTCCGTTTCAACGCTCGTCAGCGGCAGGTTTTCCGCTATACGAAGTTCTTTGTCGTTCCAGAGTACACCGTTATGTGCAAGAGCAAATGAATTGCCGTCAACTTTACCGAGAAACGGATGATTGTTCTGGTTAAACTGCGCGTTGCCCTGTGTCGTCATACGGGTATGTCCCATCACGACATTTACACCGTGCGGAATATGAATCTTCATCTTCCGAGCGGGAATCGGACGCTTGTAAATCCGCAGGCGATTGTTGAAATTGTAGGCAATGCCGGTCGCGTCCGTTCCGCGCACTTGACACTCTCTGGCGAGCGTGTTCAAGATTTTGTTCTTCGTGTGGGTGCTCAGGCACTCCTTAAAATCGATTAAACCGAATAAACTGCACATATTATTCCTCCTCCGCGCCAGCAGTAACGGGTTCATTGACATATAAACGGCGTTCCTTGAGATACTGGATAAGTTCCGGCTCGGTGATTTCGTCAAGGAAATCAAACCAACTCATGTCCTGAACCTGACAGTCGGACATAGAAACAGCCACCTCGACGAGATGATTGACCATCTGCAGGGTGGCTTTGAGAGTGTTCAGCTTGAGCGTACCGCGGAACATGCGAATTTCCACAGTATCCGAGTTGGTAAGGTTGACCGCTGTGTAACGTCCGGCACACGAATTCTTTGCGTGGCTCATTTGCTCGGATGGCGTAAGACGGATTCCATACCGTGCCGCCCAGCGATTCATCTGGGACTGGGTGCGGCGGCTGAAGCGAAGCAGTTCTGCCCAGAACTTTTCGACGAAGTAAAGCAGGCGTGCAATCGCAGCCTCCTGTTGTTCATCGGTACAGCCGAACGCCAGACGGGAGATATGAACATGCAGGCCGCAGGTGCCGGCGGCATGGCTCAAATAGCCCATACTCTGCGCTTTGCGAAGCACCTCTTCCCAAGGCATTTCGCTCAAATGGTATTCCAGCGTCATAGGGTGTGTGACAAGTTCCATACCATCATCAAGACTGCCGTCAGTCTTGATGTACAGGTTTTCGGCGCTAGCGTTAGCGATGTCGAGCAACTTTTGAGCGTTATTGTTTACCGTGCCGCCGTTATCAATCTCCAGCTCAACGCCGAAGTGCCGCAGGCCCTTGCCGTGAAACACGAGATCGGGGGTGTAGTTGTATTCATGGATAATGTCGTTATGCTCGTCCCAGCAGGAGGAGCAGTAGACGTTGTCATCGTTATCCCAATAGGCACGGTCGCGGCTGATAATACGGCTGCAGTCCTCACAGCGGATGTAATACTCATCAAAGCAATGGTCGCAGAGTATATAGTGGTCATCCTCGACGGCGTTTTCCTCATAAATTCGTTCGTTACAGTGGTCGCAGACTACGGTCAGACGGTCAGCACAGCTTTCACAAAGCCAGTCCCCTTCTACTTGGTACATGGTATCGAGCGGGTGTTCGATACCGCAATTAGCACAAATTCGAGTCTCTTTCATTGGTAATTCCTCCATTTCAGTTGGTTAATACTCCGAATCTAACAGCATAGTGCTGTGCGTTTCATCATCAATGACATACACTTTAGCATCTACTGCGCACTTGCAATGCATATCAAGTTCGTACCGATACGGCGGCTGTTCCTGTGTATGGACGATGTGCTGTCCTGTTGGTGTTTTCGTCAATGTGAACACTTGCAGATAATCTTTTTGTGAAGTCTGCATAGCAGCAATCATTTGCCACATGAGAAGCATCAAAGAGTCTGGTATTTCACCCTGCACGCCGCGTGTGATATACTTTGGATTTTCAAACATAATTTCCTCCTCAAAACGCGAAAATCCCACTGAAAGCATTTGCTCTCAGTGGGATTTCTTCAGGATTTGTCCACAGCATTGTGGACAAATTGTGCGACTATTGACTTGTCGCGCGTCTCTGCGATACACCCGCTCACCGCAGTGGTCGCAGAGCGTGGTGTACTCCTCGGAGCAGGCGTAGCACAGCTTGTCGCCGCCAAGCACGATCATCTGCCTGCTCGATCTGCGCCTTCCGCAGCAGGAGCATATAAAATCTGTCATTGTGCAACCTCCTTTACCGTGTTATAGTGGTATATAAAGATATAATATATCAATCAAAATACACTTGATACGAAAGTTGGAATTATAATGGACAACGATAAAAGATATACACAACAGGAAATTATAGAAGAGTATTATCAAAGCATATATAAGAAAACAGAGGTGCCGGAAGCCATTAAAAATACCTGCAATAGTCAATATAATGATTTTATCAAGTTATTTAAGCTGGACTCTGTTCGTGCTAATAAAAAACATTGGGAGGGGTACAAGTTTTCTGAGAAAAGTAAAACTTTTTTGGTATGGTTATTCCAAAATTACACGACTACAAATTTGAAGAGGATTCGCAAGGGACAGATTGATTTTGATAATTTAGCAGATTATCGAAAAATGTATTTTGGCGCGATACAAATAGCACAAGATTTTAATGTATCAGAAGAAGCAAAAGAGGAATTGCGTGCTACAGTGTATAACATAGGAAATTACCCGCGAATTGTATGCAATAGTTTTAGTGAGCGTATGGAAGATACGATTTTAGATTCAACGGGTATAAGTGATGCGGATCGAATGGCGTGCTTAGAGTGGATTTATACTAAGGTGTTGAGTGGTATATCAGATGTAGTGCGTGAAATGGCAGATGTTCGGCGTGGTTCTATGCAAGAAGCGATTGATAGATATATGCAATTTGGCGGAGATCGTATCGAGTTGATGCAACAAGATGTATGGTTGGCTACACAGCTTGAAAAAGATGATAGCTATCAAGATCTGATGAAAAAGATACACGAGATCGAATGCCCGCAGGGAACAAAAGGTTCTCGTCAAATTACGACACAGCGTAAAGAGATAGCGAAAATACAGAAGAAACTGGAGGCTATAGAAGCGCGGTATAAAGAAAAGTGTGGGTATCGTGATGCCGCCGAAGAAAAGGAGGAACTGAATATAGAAAAATATGTCAGAATATGTTGTCGAGTGACGAATGCTTGAACCAAGCGTTAGAAAATGTGAAAAAGGAATATGCTGAGACTATAGAATTAGCGGATTGATTTGATACCCATTGCAGAATAATTCTGCAATGGGTATTTTTGTAAAAATGTATTTTGCAATCATGCAAAAAAATTGTTTTTTTCATGATTGAGCGAAAACAGTGCGGAGAGATATACTAATCATGTCAGAAGACAAAACAACTTTTTGGAGGGAAAAGTAATGAAAAATTATGACCTTATGACAGAAAACGCGCGAAATATGCTGCAATTCGCGCAGCGTCCCGATTCGGGAGAGAATGTGGCCGTTATTGTGGGGACATACGATAAGAAGGGACGAGCTGTTGCCGTGCTGTGGACTGGAGGCTGTGCGATTTCGCTTGATGAGGTGCATGGCGTATGGGCTACGGATACAGGATATGGTGAAATTCATTACGAAAAAGCAAGCGAAGAGGACTTCGAATATGGAATTTTCGTTGAGTCTGGTGACACAATGCATTTTTACATTCAACTGCCCGATCGGCAGCGTGGCGGGCGTGTAGTGATGGCCAGCGATCTGCTCATTACAGCTGTTGCTGGGGACTATATTTTCATCTTTCATGCGGCTCGGGATAAGTTTGCGCGTTTCGCGTATTCGAACAAACCGCTGCTCAAGGCGGAGGTTGACCTGTTAACATTTGAAGCGCAGCGCGCATTGCTTGAGTGCTTGCAGTTAAATTTTGAGGAGGAACGATAAATGGATAAGAAATTGTATGATGACCGCAAAGATTGTCTAAAGAATGATTTTTGCGCGAGAGAAGTGATGGAAACTCACGATAATGGCACTCGGGCTGTTACCTCGCTGTATTCGGATCGTGAGGAGTCGCTGGCAGGAGTATTTGGAAGCCCAGATGCACCTGTATTTGACCCGGAGAAGATTATGGAGCAGGCATTGCTCATGCCCCGTATCAACTGGAACAATGAACTGCCGGATGAGCCGGATATGCCGGATTCTGTGGAAGAGGAAGAAACTGTCGTTCCGAGTTCACAGATTCGTCCACAAGTGGGACGGGCCTCGGTGGATTTGCTCGAGAGTGAGTACGCTTTCACGAAGTACGTCAAAAAACTCATTCCGATGGCCATCGTTGGCGGGCGCCTGTACCTGTTTCAGGCGCCGTGCTACCGCCTGCTCAGCGATCAAGAAATCCTAACCGAAATCAAGGCGGCACTGCCGCGGAATTTGCGGAAGGATATTTCGATGGCCTTTCTAAAGCGTGCAATCACTCAACTGAAGACGGAAAAAGACCTACAGATCGATCTGGAGGAGATCAATTATAACCCGTACGATGTTATTTTCGCGAACGGAATTTATAATGTTCAAACCGGTCACATGCGCGATGGCTGCCCAACGGACTGCTATATTGCTGCAAACGCGGCCAAATTCCGTCCGAAAAAGGGAAAAAAGATCAAGTCCAATGACGCAGAACGTGCTGTGGTCGATGACTTCTTCGAGCAGGCTTCCGGCGGTGATAAGGAAATCGAGCGTCTAATCTGGACCACCCTTGGTGTTATGTTGAGCACAGAGGCCAAGTTTAAGGCTTTCTTTTACCTGTTTGGTCCTCCGGATACGGGTAAAAGCCTGTTCGGTACATTGGTTACGCGGTTGATTGGTGCGGAAAACTGTGCGAATATCTTGTTGAACGAAGTAGACGCGAAGTACCACGGAGCTGAACTGCGTGGTAAACTAGCGAATATCAGTCTGGATCAGCCGAGCGTCGTAATCCGCAACATCGGTGTATTTAAGCAGCTTACGAGTGGCGGCAGTGATGTTGTAACGGTCGAAAAGAAGTTCGGGCCGGTAGAGCGTCTGGAATCCAGATTCATCAAATTTCTGTTTGCTGGCAACCATTTGCCTCGCCTGCGTGAGAATGACGATGCGTTCTGGACGAGAATGGTACTGGTGCCGTTTGAGAACAAGGTAGAGAAAGAGGATAGAGATCCAGATTTGTTGGAAAAGCTGCTTGACCGCTCGGATTACATCATTTTGCGAGCGCTTAAACACTACAAGGCTTTTCTTGATAACAATATGCGTTTTCCGGCATGCCGTCGCTCAGAGGAGCTGAAGAACGGTTATATTCCGGTTTCACCCAATGAAAAGGTGCGAATGTTCGTAGATGAGTGCTGTGAACTTGTGCCGGATGCACAGGCTATGACGCAGGAACTGTATGCGTGCTATTGCGGTTTCTGTCAGAGTAACGGCTACTCAGCTGAAACAATCAAGGCGTTTTCGACGATTCTGAAACGCGAAGTACCGCTGGATACCTTTCGGCAGAACTCGCAGCGTGGTTACCGCGGTATTCGGATGAAATAATTTGAAAAAGATGCGGCCGATCCGGCCAATCCGGCAGGACCGCGCAATTTGTCGGATGGGTCCGCATCTAAAGTATACCATAATGATATATTATAACTATATACAATATCAAGGAGGAAACTATTATGTACAAGGGTTTTGCTGAAGTGGATACCATTCCCAATACCCATAAGCGCCTGCGGGAGGAAGGATACCATGTATCGGTCTGCATGCTGCGCGGCTTAGTTCGCAGCGGTGCGCTGAAAGCCGCATATTCGGGCAATAAGGCACTGCTGTACTATCCGAATGTCATCAAGGTATTGCAGGAGGGTACTGAACCGCCCGAAGCAGTAAAGCGTCAGATTTTACGTCTGATGCAGCAGTAAGAAAGCAATGGGGGAGCGTACACCGGTTGCGTACGCTCCCTTGCCATGAGGAGGGATCAATATGGCAACTATTGAGCGAAAAGAAGGAAAACGTGGCGTAAGCTATCTGATTACCGTACATTGCGGATATGATTTGCACTATCGCAAGATACGGCATTATAAAACTTGGCGTGTTCCAGAGGGCTGGTCGGAAAAACGTGCCGAGCGGGAAGCACAGAAGATTGCTGTTGAGTTTGAACAGAAAATCCAGCAGGGCTTTCTGATCGACAATAAGCAGACCTTTGCTGAGTATGCGACCTATGTGATTGACTTAAAAGAGAGGACTGGCGTTAAGCACAGCACGATTCAGTCATATCGCTACTTGATGGGGCGAATTGTTCCGGTGATCGGGTATATGCGGTTGACAGATATTCGTCCGCAGCATTTGAATAATTTCTATAAAATGCTGATGGAGAAGGGTGTCCGCAGTAAAAAACTGCGGGTACATACCAATCTGGATTTAGGCGTATATCTGGAGAAGCATCATATATCGCGCAGTTTACTGGCAAAGCAGGCGCATGTTTCTCACACTACAGTAACAGTAGCCTGCCGCGGACAGAATATCCAGCTGGACAGTGCAGAGCGTATGGCAGAGGCATTGCAGGAACCATTGGACAAGCTCTTTATTGTCGGTAAGACAATGGAGCCGCTTTCCAATAAGACCATCAAGGAATATCATCGCTTTATTCGGGTGGTGCTGGCGCAGGCTGAGCGGGAGATGCTGGTTCCGTATAATGCAGCAGCGAGGGCAACGCCGCCGAAGGTCAAGCGCAAAGAGGTCAATTACTTTCAGCCGGAGGTATTGGCAGAGATCCTCAAAGCGTTAGAGGAAGAACCGTTGAAGTGGCGCATGATTACGCATTTGCTGATTGTAACCGGCTGCCGCCGCGGTGAAATTATGGGCTTGAAGTGGAGTAAGGTCGATTGGGAGAATCATCGAATCAAGATCGACAGTAATCTACTGTATGCCGGAGACTGCGGCCTGTATGAGGATACCACCAAGACGAGCAATGTTCGCTATATTCCGCTGCCGGATGAAACGCTTCGGCTGCTGCGCCGGTATCGCGCTGAACAGAATCAGCTGAGGTTGGTGAAAGGGGAGTATTGGAAGGATACTGACTTTGTGTTCACACAGGATAACGGCCTGCCGATGTATCCGGACAGCATTGGTTCATGGCTGACTAAGTTCAGCAAACGGCATAATCTGCCGCATATCAATCCGCACGCTTTTCGTCATACAGCAGCATCGCTGTTGATTGCGAATGGTATTGATGTGGTGACGGTTGCTAATATGCTGGGCCACAGTCAGGTCAGCACGACAGATAATATCTACGCGCATATTATCGAGGCCGAGCGCACCAAGGCCAGCGAATGTCTTGCTGATGTGATTTTGCACAGAAAACAGGGATAACAGTCTCGGACGGTAAGGCGAGGTAGTTGCTCAAAAACATGGAAAACTGCCGAAACCTGTCTGAAACAGACCGGTTTCGGCGATTTCCTTGGCTTGATGAAACTCGATTTGAATAATATAATATAACTATAAGAGTCTAAGACAAAGCGGAAAGGCTAATGTTGAATATACTGGAGGATAAATAATGGATAAAAGGAGAGTCGGTCAAATCAAAGAACGGTTTGACCTTGTAATACATAGTGATCAAGAAGCGGGTGTTGAATTTTGGTATGCACGCGATCTGATGTCGCTCCTCGGATATGAACGATGGGAGAATTTTGCGAAAGCAATCGTTCGTGCTATCGAATCCTGTGAAACAAGCGGGATAGCAGTGGCAGACCATTTTCGTGAGGTCACGAAAATGGTTCAGTTGGGAAGCGGTTCGCAGAGAGGAATCAAGGACTATATGCTGACGCGATACGCCTGCTATTTGATTGCACAGAACGGCGATCCGAAAAAAGAAGAAATTGCATTTGCACAGAGCTATTTTGCTGTTCAGACCCGCAAGCAGGAATTAATCGAAGAACGTATTTCTCTGATTGAGCGCACAGAGGCGCGCGGCAGATTGCGAGAATCGGAAAAGCGGCTTTCGCAGAACATTTATGAGCGCGGTGTAGATGACGCAGGATTCGGCCGTATTCGCTCTAAAGGCGATCAGGCGCTGTTTGGCGGTTATACGACACAGGAGATGAAAGAGCGGCTTGGCGTAAAGGACGGCCGCCCACTGGCTGATTTTTTGCCGACGCTCTCCATTGCAGCGAAGAACCTTGCGGCAGAAATGACCAACTACAATGTAGAGGAAAAAGATCTCCGTGGAGAACGTGATATTACCGGCGAGCACGTGCAGAATAATCGCTCCGTGCGGGATATGCTGGGACAGCGTGGTATTCAGCCGGAGAATCTGCCGCCTGCGGAAGATATTAAAAAGCTGGAGCGGCGTGTAAAATCTCAGGAAAAGAAACTGGCGGCACAGTCTGGAAAGCTGCCGGATAACGAGGAGGGCTGTTGATGGATTATAGTATATTGATTGCTCTTTTGAGAGCAAAGCAATATCTTACTGATTTGGAAAAGGATATTTTAGACACATGGGATGAATGGAAGAAAGAACCGTTTGACTACAATTCTGCACAAAGGCAAGTTATGCAGAACAATGCAAAATACCCAGAGATATTTATTGCAATCAAGGCTCTGCCGATGACAGTGACTCGTCCTTTGACCCAGATGACGGAAGCTGACATCCGATATAATTTGGAAAATCAGTTTATAGCACTTGCAGCGAAAAGAAGATAAACAAGAGCCTCAGACGGTAAAATGTCTGAGGCTTTTGCTATGTCCGCGTGGACGATAAATAGACGGTAAAAATTTTTTCTTC
>ERZ791906.1226-NODE-1226-length-19722-cov-2.928713_pt1 | contig 19722 bp, 17 predicted proteins | sample MGYA00510146_ERZ791906 | MGnify/ENA primary metagenome ERZ791906 (study PRJEB30046, sample SAMN00792096) | human gut metagenome | study: EMG produced TPA metagenomics assembly of the A metagenome-wide association study of gut microbiota in type 2...
TAAGACGCCGCCCTCTCACGGCGGAAACCGGGGTTCGATTCCCCGTCGAGCTGCTGATATTGATATGATATGTGAGAATGTTATATTGATATGATAGCTGCCTGTGCAGCCGGTAATTTAAGATAGGATATGGCTCGATGGTCAAGCGGTTAAGACGCCGCCCTCTCACGGCGGAAACCGGGGTTCGATTCCCCGTCGAGCTGCTAGCTATTATATGAATAGCCCAACCCGAAAGGTATCGAAGAATTATTTCTTCGATATTTTTTTTGCTTTTCTTGTTCTTGTTTTTTTAAATCCGCTATGTTATTATGTTCTGGTAAGAAATCCACGTCTTTTATTCAGGTCTGGTTACGTCAGATGTTTTATAATTCCCACACAGCCGGTTATCTGTAACAGTATATCCCACATATACGAAAATTTGTTCGATTTTATATTGACATTTGAATATGAATGTATTATATTATGCTCATACGAACATTAGTTTGCTTTTGAGCGTGAATTGAGAAGGAGATTTTATTATGGCTAAAGAAGATAAGATTAAGGCATTGGAGGCCGCTATTTCTAATATAGAGCGTTCCTATGGAAAGGGAGCTATTATGAAGCTTGGAGACCCATCAGCTTCACTCAATGTAGAGACGATACCTACAGGTTCAATCAGTCTTGATGTAGCTCTTGGTATGGGCGGCGTGCCGAAGGGAAGAATTATTGAGATATATGGACCGGAGTCAAGTGGTAAGACAACGGTTGCACTTCACATGGTTGCTGAGGTTCAGAAGCGCGGAGGAATCGCAGGCTTCATTGATGCAGAGCATGCGCTTGACCCTGCGTATGCCAAGAATATAGGCGTTGATATTGATAATTTATATATATCACAGCCGGATAACGGAGAGCAGGCACTTGAGATAACAGAGACTATGGTTCGCTCGGGAGCTGTTGATATTATTATCGTTGACTCGGTCGCAGCACTCGTACCTAAGGCTGAGATTGATGGCGATATGGGTGATTCACATGTCGGACTTCAGGCAAGACTTATGTCACAGGCACTTCGTAAGCTCACAGCGGTTATCAGCAAGACGAACTGCGTTGTTATTTTCATTAACCAGCTTCGTGAGAAGGTCGGTGTCATGTTCGGTAATCCTGAGACTACCACAGGTGGACGTGCGCTCAAGTTCTATTCATCCATCCGCCTTGATGTAAGAAAGACGGAGACGCTTAAGGCAGGTGGTGAGGTTGTCGGTAACCGTACACGTATTAAGGTTGTTAAGAATAAGATAGCACCTCCGTTTAAGGAGGCTGAGTTCGATATTATGTTTGGCCAGGGTATTTCAAGGGAAGGAGATATTCTCGATCTTGCGGTTAATGTGAACATTGTAGACAAGAGTGGTGCATGGTTTGCATACAATAATGCCAAGATTGGCCAGGGACGCGAGAATGCGAAGCAGTATCTCAGAGATAACCCTGCTGTTATGGCTGAGATTGAGAAGAAGGTGCGTGAGCATTACGGACTTACAGGCGATGTGGTTGTACCGGAGAGTGCAGCACCGGCGAAGGCTGATGGCGCTGTAGAAGAGAATGCGGCAGAGCAGTAGAATGATTGTAACAGATATAACTGATATGGATAAGAAGCGCAAGAAGGTATATCTTGACGGTGAATATGCCTTCGCACTTTATAATTCTGAGATTTACAGATATAATCTTGAGGTCGGTGAGGAGCTGGGGGAGGATGCCTACCGTGAACTTGATGAGGAGATTATACCGAAGAGGGTGAAGGCGAGGACACTATATATTCTTAAGGCATCACTCAAGACGGAAAAACAGCTGCGTGATAAGCTGACAGATGGCGGCTACGCTCCGAGATATGCTGATATAGGCATTGATTATGCGAAGAGCTTCGGGTATATAGACGATTATCGCTATGCACAGTATTTTGTGGAGAATTCCTGTAAGGGTAGAAGCAGGAGGGATATAGAGCAGAGATTGTACCGCAGAGGGATTGATAAGAGCATTATATGCGATGTGCTGGATGAGTTACGCCCCGGCTCCGGTGATGATATAGAGGCGGTATGGAGTGCACTGCGTAAAAAATCAGTCACGAGGGATAATATTGCGGAGCTTGATTATAACCGGAAGGGCAGGCTCTATGCATATCTGATGAGAAAGGGTTTTTCGGCGGAGGTTATAGGCAGAGTGCTTCACTGTGAAGGCTGAAGTTGTGGAATTTATTGTGATTTTGTATATTATTTAATCTACACTTGACACAAATGCTAAAAAAGTATACAATTTAAATGTTGTATTTTGTACAATGAAAACTAAATAAGGAGGTGCTCCTGTGTTACAGACGATTTTAGCTATAGTAATTACAAGTATTATAGTTGCACCTATTACTTGGTTTGTCGCTAATGCATATAGACGTAATGTTATCGAGAAGAAGATTGGCAGTGCGGAAGACAAAGCAAGAGAAATAATAGATGAAGCCCTCAAGACAGCAGAGACCAAGAAGAAAGAAGCTCTTTTGGAAGTGAAGGAGGAGTCCATAAGGACTAAGAATGAACTTGATAAGGAGACTAAGGAGAGGCGTGCAGAAGTCCAGAAGTATGAGCGTCGTGTTCTTGCAAAGGAAGAGACCTTGGATAAGAAGCTTGAAGCTGCTGAGCGCCGTGATGCGAATCTCGGACGTAAGGAAGAGGAACTTAATCGTAAGAGACAGGAAGTAGAAGAGCTCAGCTCTAAGAGAGTACAGGAACTGGAAAGAATTTCTGGTTTAACCTCCGAACAGGCAAAAGAATATCTTTTGAAGACTGTTGAAGACGAAGTGAAGCATGAAACCGCGGTTATGGTAAAGGAAATGGAAACCAGAGCCAAGGAAGAAGCGAACAAGAAAGCGAAGGAATATGTTGTTACAGCAATACAGAAATGTGCTGCTGATCACGTATCTGAGGCGACGATTTCAGTTGTTCAGCTTCCTAATGACGAGATGAAGGGCAGAATTATCGGTAGAGAGGGAAGAAATATCAGAACTCTTGAGACGATGACAGGTGTTGATTTGATTATTGATGATACACCTGAGGCAGTTATTTTGTCCGGATTTGACCCGGTACGCCGTGAGGTCGCAAGAATAGAAGCTTATTGTTGATGGCCGTATCCATCCTGCAAGAATTGAAGAGATGGTTGAGAAGGCTCAGAAGGAAGTTGAGACCATGATGAGAGAAGAGGGTGAAGCTGCTACACTTGAAGTAGGTGTACATGGTATTCATCCGGAGCTTGTAAGGCTTCTCGGTAAGATGAAGTTCAGAACAAGCTATGGTCAGAATGCTCTTAAGCATTCAATTGAAGTTGCTCATCTTTCCGGTTTGCTTGCCGGTGAGATTGGCGTTGATATCAGAACAGCCAAGCGTGCAGGTCTTCTGCATGATATTGGTAAGGCGCTTGACCACGAGATGGAAGGCTCGCATATCCAGATCGGTGTGGATCTTTGTAAAAAGTATAAGGAGTCCGATATTGTTATCAATGCAGTAGAGGCACATCATGGGGATGTTGAACCACAGTCACTCATCGCTTGCATTGTACAGGCCGCAGATGCTATTTCCGCTGCAAGACCTGGTGCACGTAGAGAGACACTTGAGACATATACCAACAGACTTAAACAGTTAGAAGATATTACCAACTCCTTTGATGGTGTTGAGAAGTCTTTTGCTATTCAGGCAGGCAGAGAAGTCAGAATTATGGTAGTTCCTGAGGCAGTTGATGATGCTGAGATGGTACTTCTTGCAAGGGATATTTCTAAGAAGATTGAAGCTGAATTAGAGTATCCTGGTCAGATTAAGGTTAGCTTAATCCGCGAGTCGCGTGTAATTGATTATGCTAAGTAAGGCTTACATAGTCATACCATAAAGAGTAGGAATTCACAGAAGTAAAGAGGCTTGATTTCTATAGATGAAAATCTATGGAGGTCAAGCCTTTTTTAATTTCCAATGGTAAACAAAAAGTATAGTAATTTACAATAAAATCAGTGTAATTATTTTGACCCCAGCATCAGTATTTTGCAAATATAAGAATGGATAAAACGGAAAAGGAGAATAAAGAGAAAGCGGAGAAGTAAAACAAATAATAAAAAAATTAAAATTATTTGAAACAAATATGTGTTATATATACACTTATATATGACTTTAAAGTTACAGATAGATGGAGAGCTGCCAAGACAGCTATATATTAATCGGGCGCGCCGGTCAGGGGGATGGTACATGAAGGATGAATTTATTGAATTGTATACCGGTATATACAAGGATTTATATAGATATGCACTGTACATATTGTGCAACAAGGAGGATGCGGAGGATGCAGTCAGCGAAGCAGTTGTGGATGCTTATGCAGAGTTTGATAAGCTGAGGGATAAGGCAGCGTTTCGGGGCTGGATTTTTAAAATTTTATCAATTAAATGCAAGAAAAAAATAAGGGGATATGTCAATAGAGATGATGAACTCGACGAGACTGTGGATGCAAAGGTGTTCAAGGAGGAGGATATTGCAGGTAAAGTTGATTTGCGGAATGCCTTTGCAAAGCTGGATGAAAGGGAACGGCAGATACTTACACTGTCGGTTATAGCGGGCTATGAAGGTGAAGAGGTTTCAAAAATCATGGACATGAATCATAACACCGTGAGAACCATAAAAAGCAGGGCGCTTGAAAAGATGCGGAAGATGCTGAGCGTATAATGAATGTTTGAATGCAGAATAAGCAATCCCCCCCGCTTCAAGTGTGTAGAGCACTAAGCGGTGGGTAAGGGGGATGCGACTGCGTTCATTAGCAAGCAGCGAAAGCGGATTGTGAATGTCCGCTTTACAATTAAATTCTCAAACTACTTATTGATGGCAGTACTGCAAGTATATAAAATGAAAAAATCTAAGAAATTAAACTGTTTATCTGGATGGAGGGAACATATATGGATGATAAATTTTTGAGGGATAAGATAAATGATGACAATATAGAAATACCTGAGTCATTGCTTCCTGAGAATATATCCAAGCTTATTGAAAAAAGCGAAGAAAAAGTAAATGGGCTTGCAGGTGAAAGCGATATAGATGGAAGGGCTGAAGGTACAAATGAAAACATTGTAGATACTAAAAGTATAAATGAAAAAGCTGTAAATGAGTCGGATAAAAAAAATAGAGAAAAGAGACAAATGATAAAATATCTCAGAAGCTGTGCTTTGGCAGCGGCGGCACTTATCGTTGTCCTGGCAGGTGCATCGATGATGGGGCGGCTGCGTGAAAATAAATATACAGCAGCAGGTCAAACCGGAAATTCGGTGCCGGGAACCGGTATGCCGGAGACAATGGAGGAGACATTTGTATGCGGGACAACACAGGCGGCAGGGGATACAGATATGAATAAAACAAAGTATGACGAGTTATATGATAAACTGGTACGTGGAAATGTATATAATATTACAACTGATGGAGGATATTATATAACAGATGATGTGCAGGCTGCGGACGGTGAGTCATCCACACAGGCTGATGGCATTTATAATGAAACTACGGCAGAGAATGGCAGGTGGTATGCCAGCACGAAGGATCCTGACGCATCGGATGATGAAGGTACGAAAGGTGAAGAAACAGGAGATAATTTTTCCGGGAATAATGACCAGGAGGAAGGAGTATCCGAAGGCAATATTTTTAGCACAGATGGTAAATATCTGTATATATTGAAAAAACCAGACGACGTCTATATGGGAACACGTTCTCTTGTAATATATTCAGCGGATGGTGGGGAGCTTGGCAAATGCAGTGAAATATCACTTGGCATGATAAATGACTCGACACATATAGACTATGGGACAATGTATGTTGAGCAGGATAAACTGATACTGACAGGATATGCATATAATGGCGTTGAGTACTGGGAAAAAAGTGGTTTTACTTTTGCAGTGATATATGATATATCGGACAGGACAGCTCCGAAATATGTCAATACTCTGACACAGAGCGGTTACAATATATCATCGAGAATCACGGACGGAGTATTATATATGGTGTCCTGGTATACACCATCAACCAGCTGTACCAGGGATGAATATGAAAAATATATTCCAATGTACAACAATATGCTTGTAGGTGAGGATAATATCTATTGTCCGGTATATATAAATGACAGAAGCTACACAGTTATAGGGTCGGTTGAACTTGACAACCCTACGACATATAAGGACACAGAGGCGGTTGTGCTGAATCCTGATAATATGTATGTGAGCCGGAATGCGATATATTTTCTTGAGCAGATATATGAATATAGATTGTTTCAGGATTATGTAATCCCGGAAGAAATACAGAATGGTGATGGAACAACTCAGGAATTGAATAATAAAGAGATTATAAAAGCTAAAGACGTGAAAAACGATGAATCGCAGACCTTAGATGACGATAAGACTAAGAGCAAGCTTGTAAAACTTACGATAGATAAGGGGAATATTGAATTTGCTGCCAGTACAGAAGTGTATGGCAGTGCCGACAATCAGTTTTCATTCAGCGAATACAATGGCTATCTCCGCCTTGTGACAACCACCAGGGATTACGAGAGCCAGGAGCAAAGCTGCGGCCTGTACATTTTTGATGAGGAGCTCAATATGGTCGGTCATATTGATGAACTGGCAAAGGGTGAGAGCATAAAGTCATCGCGTTTTCTTGGAAATATGGTATATTTTGTGACCTTTAGGAACACAGACCCGCTGTTCGCAGTCGATGTTTCCAATCCGGAGAATCCGGTGATAGTCAATGAGGTGAAGCTGCCGGGTTTTTCAGAGTATCTTCACCCATATGGAGATGGTCTGCTCTTTGGTCTTGGCTACGAGGCAGACGAGTCCGATGGAAAGCTTCAGAATGTTAAGATGAGCATGTTTGACATAAGCAATCCTGCTGACATTGTGGAAGTTGACAGAGAGCAGCTCGAGGCATTCTATTCAGGTGCGATGTATGAACACAGGGCTATGCTGGTGAATCCAAAACGCAATCTGATAGGCTTTGCAGTCGAGGAGAATGTAATCGAAAAAGATGGAGCCGGTGCTAATGTGTATGGCAGGCTTGCACAGATATACAGACTGTATTCCTACGATGAAAATGAGGGCTTTGTACAGCATATCGAGTGCGTTCTTGACTTGTATTCCTATGATTACCCAAGAGCTAATTACATCGGTGATTATCTGTATATATTTGATGGAGCACGAAGCGTATACACATACAGGCTTACGGACTATGAATTTCTTGGAATAACAGTTCTTTGAGGGGGTATAAAAAGAATTACGGCATATGGCATGCTGTTGGCACATATTGTTGCCTAAAACCGTAATATATTTAACATTTTCGTAATAAAAAGTAATAATTCTGTAACAAAAAGTAATACTTTTGTAACCATTAATTTTGAGTGAAGTGTTAATATATTACTAGCTTATGTTATTTGGTTGATTGCGAAACTCTGTGTATTGCGTAGCTGTTCATTTAGGATAGTTGAGTTTCGCAATTAGCTAAGCTTATGTTATTTAATGAGAGGAGAGGTACATATGAGAAAAGGTGTGCTGATTTTTACGGTAGGGGCTATAGCGGTTATGGCTGCCGGCTGTGCTAAGGACGATGCGGGTAAAAACATAGGTGGAGAAACGACAGAGGTTATATCAACTGGCACATTGGAGACGGAAGAAACTGTATCGACAAAAGATAGTGCTGCTATAGATAACGAATCAACATCTGATACAAAAAAAGATGTCAGTGACAGTCAGGGTGAGGAGACCGCGAACGGACAGGAACCATGGGAAATCGCTGATGGTGGATACGATGTTCAGGTTATGAGTGATATGCGCCAGAGTTATGAGGAGTATGCACAAAAACTTTTGAAAATTGAAAATGCCGGAGTTTATGGGAATGTAAGGGAAGTACAGGCTGAATGTAAAACAGGTGACGATATTATTGTATATTCTGCTGATGACATTGCGTTGATTTATGATGCAGCGGCAGACAACACTCAGGAGTGTGTGCTTGAATGGGGAGATAACAGTTATACACTTGACTGTGTCAAGGAGTGGGCTCAGGTTCAGGAAAGCCGCAAGTTTTTCATCGTGTCGGATTTAGATGGTGACGGTCAGGATGAGCTTGTTATAAAGGCTGAGAATGGTGCGAGAGGTTCGCTTGGATTCTGCTTTATAGATATTGTTGATGGTGAGGTAAGGTGTGATTTCTATAAAAGTGCAGATTTACTGCAATATAATGTATATAATGATTTTCTGTTTACTTATCAGGTAGAAGGCATGACTCAACCGGCTGTAAAGGATGTAAGAGAATGTCTTGGAGCTGATGAGCTTGAATTTTACAATCTGATGGGTGATAAAGGCTGGTGGAATGATGAAGGACAGCTACTGGAAAATCCATATATTAATCTTATGGCGGGATGTACATATGAAAGTGATTTCTATAATGATATGAGAGAGAGCGAGGAAGGCTGCGTTATAAGGATAGGAATGGATATTAATTTTGAAGCATTGTCCGGTCCTTGCGTAGAAGTGTATTCATATTATAAGTTCATTGATGGGAAGCTTGAACTTATAGGTATAAGGTAAAAGAGGCTGAGAGGGAGTATAATTTATAGAAAAGACTGCACATTTGATATGTCCCCTCCTTACTGTACAAACCAGTAGGGAGGGGACATATCAATTAATTATTTAGTGTGACAGTCTTTTTTTATATTCTATATTGACAACTGTGCATATCTGTATATAATGTATATATACAGATATGCACAGTTACATGTGGTAGTTACATGTGGTAAATAGTTAAAGGAGGGTGGATATGAACGGCTTACATATTGAGAATATGAAAAAGGAATTTTACAATTTCAAGCTTGGTCCTATAGATTTGGATATGGACGCAGGCTATGTTGTGGCGGTTATCGGGAAAAACGGATGCGGAAAGAGCACGTTCTTTAACTGCCTGCTAGGTACAGAGAGCTTTTCGGGTGAATGTGAATGGAAAACGGGTGAAACCGGACATGAAGCTGATGGCTGCACAGACGGCAGCAGTGCGGTGAACAGAATATCCGGAAAATTCGCATATATTCTTGAACGATGTCCCTTCCCGAAGGATTACACTCCGCGGGAGCTTGAGAAATGTTTCGGGGAATTTTATGAAAATTTTGACAGGAAAAAGTATTATGATGTCTTAAAAAGGTACAATATTCCGCTGAACAGACAGCTTTCAAAGCTGTCGCGCGGAAATATCATGGTTGTCCAGATGGCATTTGCATTTTCCTATAAGTCGGAGGTGCTATTCCTTGATGAGCCGTCGGCACATCTTGACAGCTATGCGCGGGAGGAGCTGTATGAGCTTATCGGGGAATATCAGGATGAGGGGCATATTATTTTCTGGGCGAGCCATATGATGGAGGAGCTTGACAAGAGGGCTGACTATGTGCTGGCGATAAAAAAAGGACAGCAGGCATACTTCGGGACGAAGGAGGAACTCACCGAGAGATATCATGTTGTTAAGGGGAACAGGAGACAGCTCGATTACATGAGTAAGGTGATGGTCGGACGAAGGGACGAGGAGAACTTCAGCATGGGGCTTATCGATGCCTCGGAGGATTACTTAAAGCTTGCATCGGTCGATGAGCCGGCAGGACTGGGCGATATTGTGGAGTATCTGTTATAGGAGTGGAGGATTAGTGTGAAAAATTAACTTGAAAGCAAATTTTTCACACATGCAATTTGTTTCTGGGCGAAAACAAATTGCTTTTGATGACAGATGAGAAATCGCCTGCACGGATTTCTCATCGTCTCCTCGCGATAAGTCGCTCGGAAATGAGGATTAGTATGAAAAAAGAAATATTTAAACTTGCGATAAATACTCTGTGGTGCGATATCAGGCATAGCTGTAGGGGAGTCAGGGGGATTTTGATGCTGTGTCTTGTGGCAGGTTCGATTATGGAACCTGACGGAACGCTCGTGCTGTGTCTGGCATGGCTGATTGAGATGGCGATGATGATGCTGCTTCCGACATGCGGGAGGATATTGTTTATAATGCCGGTAAGTGCGGCGGAAAGAAAAAGGCTGATGATATACAGGCAGTTTGCCATGGAAGCTGTATTTATAGTGCTTATCCTGAGCTTTGGATTGCTGAGGGTTCTGATTTTCAGAAATGAGTATCCTTTTGCAAAATGTGTAATCAACAATGTATTTACGATAGCACTCATGCTGTTTGAGGTAGGAAGTGCAGTCTTTTTCTGCGGCTGGTGCAAAAAGGCTTCAATTCAGGAAAAAGGATTCGGAATCTTTTTTAGTATACTTGCATGGGTGATATTTTTCACAGCGATTGCGTTGTCTGACAATGAGGTGGAAGGGCATGAGGCACTGATGCTTGGGCTCGGCGTTGCAGGATTTTTGGTTCAGGCATTTGTGAAGATGTATTATATGGTTCATGCGTTTTTCGCCGAATACAAATTTGTCGATGTGGCGGGGCTGAATGGGACAAAAAATAAGAAAACGAATATGGCAGATGAGATGTTTTGACGGAAAGGTTGTGGATGGATGCAGATAATTATTTCGGATAAGAGCAGTGCGCCTATATATGAACAGATTACAAAGCAGATAAAGGAAGGGATATTAAACCACGCACTTGCCCCTGACGAGATGCTGCCGTCGATAAGGCAGCTCGCCAAGGAGCTGCAGATAAGCGTGATAACAACTAAGAGGGCTTACGAGGAGCTTGAAAACGAAGGCCTGATTTATTCGGTGCCGCAGAAGGGCTTTTTCGTGTCACCGAGCAAGGTGGAGATACTCAGGGAAAAACGGCTGAAGCTGATAGAGGATACGGCGGCGCAGCTTATAAAGGAAGGGAAGGCTGCGGGGCTGTCGCTCGATGAAGTGCAGACGATGATAGAGCTGCTCTGGGCATAGTGCGATAAATTAACTTGATAGCAAATTTTTCACACCTGCAATTTGTTTCTGAGCGAAAATAAATTGCTTTTGATGACGGATGATAAATCGCCTGCGCGAATTTCTCATCGTCTCTTCGCAATAAATCGCTCGGAAATGAGGATTAGTGTGAAAATACACCTAAAATAGCGGGAGGGAGAAGTTTATGGAAGAGAGTGCATTGATGGTCAGAGGGTTGTGCAGGCAGCAGGGGAAGTTTGAACTGCGGGATATAAGTTTTACGTTGCCAAGAGGCTACATAATGGGGCTTGTGGGAAGGATGGGCTCAGGAAAGACAACTCTTTTAAAGAGTATATTGAATCCATCACTGATAGGGAGCGGAAGCGTGGAGTACGAGGGTCAGGCAGGCTTTATAATGGAGGATGCGCCATTTTTTGCGGAGGCAACCCTCAAAGAAAATATGGACGTTTTTAAGAATCTGTACAAGAATTACGATGAAAAAGAATTTTATGAGAGATTAAAAAGAGTGGGGCTTGAAGACCATAAGGTGTATGGACTTTTGTCGAAGGGTGAGAAGGTTCGTTTTCAGTTCGCATTTGCGATGGGGCACCACCCGGGGCTGCTGCTTTTGGATGAACCTACCAGCGGGCTTGATGTGACATTTCGCAGGGAATTTCTGTATATGCTTCAGGAGGCGGTTGAGAAGCAGATGATAAGTGTTATTTTTTCGACACACCTCACCGATGAGCTTGAGCGCATTGCTGACTTTATCGGGGTCATGGATAACGGAACGCTCACGATGAAGGAAAATACAGCTTCGGATACGCAGATACAGGATATTGAAACAAAGAATGCACAGATACAGGATATTGAAACATGGGGGTTACAGCCACGGAATGTGGAACCACACAATGGAAAAGCGGATAATTCAGAGGGAAAGGGTATAGCCGTAAATGGTGGCGGTGGAGATGATGACAGAGCTGATAGTGGGAATGATAGCAGGGATAATGGTCGGAGTGCTGGCAGAAATAAAAGACTGCATAGAGGAGCGGCACCGGAATTAAAGGGTATGTTACGCTTCTGCCGTGGTGTGTATCTGAAAAATTCATTCAGATTTGCCGCGTATGTGCTGTGCTTCATGCAGTTTACGCTTGGCTGGATTGTATTTGTGGCTGAGGATGAATGGAGAATGGCAACAGGTGTCATCACAGGGATGGTGATTACGGGAGTTCTGTTTCAGTATTTAGGAAGCAATATGCAGGTGGACGCAGGTTCGGGAAACAGGCAGAGGATGGTGTTCATGCATGCGGGGCGGTTCTTCGGACTGAATCCCTTGCTGCTGTGGACGGCACGGATGCTGTGTACACTTAGAAATTCGCTGTGTTTTACAGCGGTTGCGCTTGTACAGTACGGTATTGCAGCGGCTGTGTCGGGAAATCCGGTGTATATGCTTGTGCTGCTCGAGATTGCAGCGGGCTATGCGGTTATAGCGGTGCTGTCGGCGGTCATGACGTTTATTGAGTGTTGATGACTTGATATAAATATTATTTTGATTTATAATATATGAAATGTGTTTCCGGCAGGTATTTTTGAGATGGTATGAAATGCCTGCCGGAGCAGAAGGAAAGTATGCAGCATAATTTTAGAATCTGAGGTTTTATCTATATGGACAAGAGCACGATTTCTAACAACGGACAGACAGTCAAGGAAAAGATAAATGCCATGCTGCCCTCGTTCAGCAAGGGGCAGAAGAAGCTTGCGGAATATATTCTTGAAAATTATGATACAGCGGCTTTCCTTACGGCGGCGAAGCTTGGACAGAAGGCTGGTGTGAGCGAATCCACCGCTGTGAGATTCGCCATGATGTTAGGCTATGAGGGATATCCGCAGTTTCAGGAGGCTATGGCTGTTTTTCTCAAAAAGCGGCTGGGCTCCGTCGAGAAAATTGAGGCAGCGGCAGGGGATATAGAGCAGTCCAAGGTTCTTTCGTATGTGCTCAACGCGGATATAGAGAAGATAAGACTTACCATGGAGACTATTGAGCCGGATGCGTTTGACCTGGCGGTCGACATGCTCAATTCGGCCGGGCATATATACATTGTCGGTGTTAGAAGCTGTGCTCCGCTTGCGGAATTTCTTGGCTTTTACTTAAGAATGATAAATGATAATGTCCGCATGGTGACCACTAACAGCGCTTCGGAGATGTTTGAACAGATGCTGCCGATAAATGAAAAGGATGTTGTTGTCGGTATAAGCTTTCCGCGGTATTCCATGAGGACGCTCAAATGCATGGAGTACGCTAATAACAAGAGCGCAGAGGTAATCGCCATCACCGACAGCAGAAATTCACCTATGAGCCTCTATTCCTCGTGCAATCTGCTGGCAAGAAGCGATATGACCTCCATCGTGGATTCACTTGTCGCACCGATGAGCGTTATAAATGCTCTGATAGTGGCTCTGTGCATGAAGAACAAGGAGCGTGTGGTGCAGAAGCTTGAGGAGCTTAACAGGGTGTGGAGCGACTATCAGGTGTACAATAATGACGAAATCAATCAGCTTGATGAGGATTTATTTGAGTCGCTGAGGAAAATAGAGGAATAGCCTGGGTATAGATTTATATTTGAGGATTTAGAAGGGCGTTGGCGGATTGGGGAAATGTCAATAAATGTACAGATTAAGAAAAGGCTTGTAGCCCTGGGAAAATGGTAATGATATGGGTAATATGCAGGTTGTGGTGTTTTTTGATTGTGCGGTATAATCGGCAGATAAATATATGGAAAAGGATAGTAAGGATATATGAGTAATGTCATAGTAATCGGAGCCGGGGCGGCTGGAATGATGGCAGCGATAGCGGCGGCAGGAAACGGTCATCAGGTGACGGTTCTTGAAAAAAATGAGAAGGCGGGAAAGAAAATCTACATAACAGGAAAGGGCAGATGCAATATCACCAATGCCTGTGATGTCGAGGAGCTTTTTAACAATGTTGTCACCAACAAGAAGTTTTTGTACAGTGCATTCTATGGCTTCACTAATGATGATGTGGTGGCTATGCTCAACACTGCAGGGCTTGCAACGAAGGTTGAGAGGGGCAACAGAGTGTTCCCGGTAAGTGACAGGGCCGGGGATGTCATAGCTGCTCTTGTGAGAATAATGAAGAAGCTTGGTGTGAAGCTTGAATATGATACCACGGTGACAGAAATAATTACAGGAACCTTTGATAAAACAGATGACACCGCGGATGCTGCTGATGGCGGAAAATGTGGAGCTGCCGCCGGAGCCATTGCCACCACTGTAAACGGAGTCAGGTGCGCTTCCGGCAAGGTATATCCTGCGGATGCGGTTATCGTTGCGACCGGAGGGGTGTCCTATCCTACAACCGGTTCAACAGGTGACGGTTATGAATTTGCGCAGAGAACAGGGCACAATGTGACAGCGCTCAGTCCGGCACTTGTGCCGTTCAATGTCGCTGAGGAGGATGTGAAGGAGCTTCAGGGTCTTGCACTAAAAAATTCCGGTGTGACGATATATGACGGCAAAAAGAAGCTCTATGAGGATTTTGGTGAGCTTTTATTCACACATTTCGGTGTGAGCGGACCTACCGTGCTCAGCGCGAGCAGCTATGTGGCTAAGAAAATCAAGGACCATCCGCTGAGACTGGTGATAGACTTAAAGCCGGGGCTTGACACAGAGCAGCTTGATGCGCGTGTACTCAGGGATTTTGATGAATTTATGAATAAGAATTTCAACAACGCACTTGATAAGCTGCTCCCTAAGTCACTTATTCCTGTTGTAATCAGAAGAAGCGGAATAGACGAGTACAAGAAGGTGCATGAGATCAGCCGTGAGGAGCGGCTGAGACTCATAGGCACGATAAAGAATCTTGAGTTTACGCTCACAGGACTCAGAGGGTTCAATGAGGCGATAATCACACAGGGTGGTGTGAGCGTCAGGGATATAGACCCTTCCACAATGGAATCTAAGAAGGTCGGCGGACTTTATTTTGCCGGTGAGGTGTTAGACCTTGATGCTGTGACAGGGGGCTTCAACCTGCAGATTGCGTGGTCAACGGGGCACCTTGCCGGAATGAGCGTGTGAGACAGTTTTGCAAATGAAATTAGAAAAACTCTTAGAACAGTGATGGAGCAGCTTGAATCCGGGCAGGCTGGGCAAGGAAAACAAAAAAATCAAAATATACCCGGAAAGTGTCAAAAACACATAGAAAAAAATGCGGATATGGGTATAGAAACCTGATAAATCAAAATATGCCCTTATAATCATCCGTAAAGTATATAATAAGGGTATAAAACAAAGAAATAAGAGTTATATACCCACGAAACATTTCAAATCACATAAAAATTATTGAAATAAGGGCATGGGTTGGCATATATGCTAGAATGTACCCAGAGAAATTATAAAAAGGATAGAAGGAGAAAACAAAATGGCATACAGCATAGCAATAGATGGTCCTGCCGGAGCAGGAAAAAGCACAATAGCAAAGAGAGTTGCAAAGGAACTTGGATTTATATATGTAGACACGGGGGCTATGTACCGCGCGATGGCTATATATTTTGTGGACAATGGCATTGACGGCAGGGATGAGGCGGCAGTATCTAAGGCATGCGCCGATGTTGACGTAAAGATTACTTATGAGGACGGCGCACAGCAGGTCATCTTAAACGGTGAGAATGTCACCGGGCGCTTAAGACAGGAGGAGGTCGGCGCAATGGCGAGTGCCGTGGCTGTATATGCTGCCGTGAGAAGCAAGCTTGTGGAGCTTCAAAGACAGCTTGCAGAGGGAACGGACGTCATTATGGACGGCAGGGATATCGGAACCTGTGTACTTCCTGCTGCAACAGCCAAGGTATACCTTACGGCGAGTGTTGAGGCGAGGGCGCAGAGAAGATATGACGAGCTTTTACAGAAGGGCGAGAAGCAGGATATTGAAGTTATAAAAGCGGATATCGAAAAAAGAGATTACAATGATATGCACAGGGATATTTCTCCGCTTAAGCAGGCTGAGGATGCGGTGCTTCTCGACTCCTCGGATATGAACATTGAGCAGGTCACGGAAGCCATAATGGACATTTTCAGAAATGCGGTAAAGTAGAAAATAATCAGTACGGGGAATACAATAAAGCTCCGATGTAATAAGTTTGAAAGAAAAACTTTCAAACTACTTATTGGTGGCAGTACTGCAGGCAATGCCTGCAGTATGCAGGGGTATAAGTATGAAAATGGCTGGTTATAATACAAAAAGAAGTGCAAGCAGCCAATGACAAATGTGTGGTAATAATAGATAAATCGGTATGACCGGGAAAGTGAATATAGTGTATAGATGGAAGTGATAGTTGCAAAGACAGCGGGCTTTTGTTTTGGTGTAAAGAGAGCTGTTGAGAAGGTATATGCTAATGTGGATAAGGAGCATGTATATACCTATGGACCAATAATTCATAATGAGCAGGTAGTGGCTGATTTAGAAAAGCATGGGGTAAAGGTTGTTGAGGAGGACACTGACCTGACACAGCTTTCTGAAGGAACGATTGTTGTGCGCGCACATGGGGCAAGCCGCGCAGAATTTGACAGACTTAGGGAGTGCGGCATGCAGATAGAGGATGCGACATGTCCTTTTGTGTCCAAAATATACAGAATAGTTGAGGAAGAATCGAAGGCAGGACGTACGGTGATAATTGTCGGAAATGCCGCACATCCTGAGGTCAGGGGAATACGCGGATGGTCAGGTGAGGATACCTATGTGGTTGGTAGCATAGAAGAGGCTAATAATTTGAATATTTTGGCAAAAAATATAAGCATTGTATCACAAACTACATTTAATTTAAAGAAATTTAAAGAAATAGTTGAAATTTTCGAGAAAAAGGGTTATGATATAAAATGTTTAAATACGATTTGCAACGCCACTGAAGTTCGGCAGACCGAGGCAAGACAGATAGCTTCACAGGTAGATGCCATGATTGTCATTGGTGGAAAGAACAGTTCCAATACCCAGAAATTGTTTGAGATTTGCAAGGAGGAATGTAGTAATACCTATTATATTCAGACTGCCGAGGACTTAGACTACACCGCAATAAGGGGAATGCAAAGAATAGGGATTACTGCCGGGGCATCAACCCCAAAGAATATTATTGAGGAGGTTCAAACGAGATGTCAGATTTAAGTTTTGAACAGATGTTAGAAGAATCTTTAAAAACAATCAGAACAGGAGAGGTCGTAGAAGGAACAGTCATCGGCGTTAAGGAAGATGAGATTATACTTAACATTGGCTATAAGGCTGATGGTATAATCACCAGAAATGAGTACACAAACACATCTAACGTTGATTTAACCACTCTCGTACACGAGGGCGATAAGATGCAGGCTAAGGTTCTTAAGGTTAATGACGGCGATGGATATGTTATGCTTACATATAAGAGACTTGCTGCTGAGAATGGAAAGAAGAGACTTGAGGAGGCTTTCGAGAATAAGGAAGTTCTTACCGCTAAGGTTTCACAGGTTACTAACGGAGGACTTACAGTCGTAGTTGAGGAGACAAGAGTATTTATTCCATCAAGCCTTGTATCCGATACCTATGAGAAGGACCTTTCTAAGTATGCCGGACAGGAGATTTCTTTTGTTATCACTGAGTTCAACACAGCTAAGAGAAGAATCATCGGTGACCGCAAGCAGCTTTTAGTTGCTGAGAAGCAGAAGCGCCAGGAGGAAGTTCTTTCTAAGATTTCTGTTGGACAGACAGTTGAAGGAACAGTTAAGAATGTTACTGATTTCGGTGTATTCATCGATATCGGCGGAGTGGATGGTCTTCTTCACATCTCTGAGATGTCATGGGGAAGAATTGAGAATCCTAAGAAGGTATTTAAGCCTGGTGATCATGTCAAGGCTTTCATTAAGGATATTCAGGGTGACAAGATTGCCCTTTCACTCAAGTTTGAGGATACTAATCCATGGCCTACAGCAGAGCAGAAGTATGCAGTTGGTAATGTGGTTAAGGGAAAGGTTGCCAGAATGACAGATTTTGGTGCTTTCGTTGAGCTTGAGCCGGGTATCGATGCACTTCTCCATGTTTCACAGATTGCTTTAGAGCATGTAGATAAGCCATCAGACGTACTTAAGGTTGGTCAGGAGATTGAGGCTAAGGTTGTTGATTTTAATCTTGAGTCCAAGAAGATCAGCTTAAGCATCAAGGCTTTACTTGCACCTGCTAAGGATGAGGATAAGGCTGAGGACGAGCAGTAATTTATGACTTTGAACGCCACATTTCTTGTGATATTATTTGCATGGAGTGTGGCGTTTATTGTGTAATATTATACCGATAAAGGAGTGTTTGGAATGGCAAATGATTACGAGGGCTTTAAGAAAAATGTGTATGCCCTTACAAGTATTGATTTGAATTCATATAAGGAACGTCAGATGAAGAGACGTATCGACACACTGATTGCCAAGAATAAATATCCCGGTTATGACGAATACATAGCTGCAATTAAGAAGGATAAGGCTCTTTTTGAGGAGTTTGTCAATTATCTCACTATCAATGTGTCCGAGTTTTACAGAAATCCGGAGCAATGGAAGATTCTTGAGTCGGACGTATTTCCTGAGCTGGTTAAGAAGTATGGAAGCGGTGTAAGAATATGGAGTGCGGCATGCTCTACAGGCGATGAACCATACTCGCTTGCGATGCTGCTTTCTAAGTTCATGCCGCTTAACCGGATTAAGATTATAGCAACGGATATTGATGAGCAGGTGCTTGATAAGGCGCGTATGGGACTATACCGTGGGCAGAGCCTTAATGCCCTTCCGGATGAGTTCAAGACGAAATATTTCACAAAGGTAGGGGATAATTCGTTCCAGATTAAGGATGAGGTGAAGAGGTGTGTTGAATTTAAAAAGCACAATCTGTTAAAGGACCCTTATCCTACAAGGCTTAATCTTATCGTGTGCCGTAATGTCGTCATCTACTTTACAGAGGAAGCGAAGGATGGCATATATAGGAGATTCTATGAGTCGCTTGTGCCGGGCGGAACACTGTTCGTAGGAAGTACTGAGCAGATAGTCAATTACAGGGAGCTTGGATATATATCGGAGCGTTCATTCTTTTATAAAAAGCCGGAATAGGAATAATGGGACACGGATACTGACTCCGTGTCCCATTATTATTGACGGATAATGCTGTTTATGATATGTAATATGTATTTTTTGACGGACTCATTATTGCTCTTAAAATCATCCGTAAATTCAAAATACGTTATTTTATCATAGTAATCAATTTTAAAATATGGCTTGATTACCTCGTCGTACTGCGGCAGAAAGCAGCCTGTTTTTTTGCTGTAACAGTTGGCAGCCTTGGCTCTCGTACGGAAGTTCTTGTCGACATAGAAGGCTACGCTCTTGTGTATGGCGGTATCCTCCTGTGGTAAATAGTAATAATCCTTGTAATTAGGATAAAAGAATTTAAGTTCATCGGTGTGGGCTTTTACCGTAAGGGCAGCTGCCGCATCATACATTGAAAAAAAGGCTGATTCGTTTCCGAAGGAGATACGCTTTGGAACCGAGCAGGAAAGGTGCAGCAGAAAAGTAACCTCGGTTCCCGGTGCACGGTCAGGGCTGTTGTATGATATTTTCTGTATATCTTCAATGTAAAAACCACCATTGCAGGTAAGCTTATATGAAAGCATAGGCAACAGCCTGGTCATGCCGATGAGGTCCTCACGGTTGTGGAGCGTAAGAAGATTCATATATTCACCTGAATGGTTTTCAAGATATTTTAAATATATTTCTATCAGTTCACCACCATTATATCT
>ERZ791906.1244-NODE-1244-length-19476-cov-4.392822_pt1 | contig 19476 bp, 15 predicted proteins | sample MGYA00510146_ERZ791906 | MGnify/ENA primary metagenome ERZ791906 (study PRJEB30046, sample SAMN00792096) | human gut metagenome | study: EMG produced TPA metagenomics assembly of the A metagenome-wide association study of gut microbiota in type 2...
TGTTGTCATCCGCTTGAAGCGGAATCAGACGATCGTGGAACTCGCTCAGGGCATCCCAAAGCTCTTTCGCGTAGCTCTTGTATGTAACCACAAGGACCTTGTGCCCTGCCATACCGGACAGCTTGTTCTTTAGCCAGACCGTCAGTACGTTCCGAGTCGTTTTATTTGCCATCGCGGTCTTGCTGACGCTGAACCGGGTGTCGGAACGCTGCACATGAATGGTGAGCCGCTGATACGATTCCTGCACATTTGCCGAAGGTATATCGACTTCAGGATTCTCATACAATTCAGGCGAGAGAAACGCTGAACCGCTCAAAATGAACGTGCGCAAGTCATCTTGTATGTCGAACGGGCGGCAGTGCGGAACCGTTAATTCGTGTTCCTGACCGATTTGATAGGCAGCGGGCTGCTTTGACAGTACGCTGACCGTCTCAATTATTTCGTCGGAACGCGGACCGGCATAGTGCTCCAGCTGATCGCAGAACGGATCCAGCTTGCTCCAATCGAATGCTGCCGCATTGAAATCGTCCGATGTTGCCATTGCAATGCGACTTCCGTTCGCTTTATACTGCCGAAGCAGTTTTTGAAACGGAATACGCAGCGAATAGTTCAGCGTGCTCAGCAGCGTCTGTTTTGGCTTGTCCCAGCTCAGCTCATAGCTAGGTTTGTACGTCGAAATCATTCCTTCACAGGCAGCGATCACACTCGTTGAAAGCTTAGAAACTTTCATCAGATTCGGTGCTTCATCAACAATCAGCAGCTTGCGCGTGTAAATCGTTTCCTCGCCGGAACTCCACTCACGCAGAGCAGACAGATTCTCGATATAATATTGATCGTATCGAGCGTGCATAAAGACGAGGAACGGTGTCTGATTGGCCTTATCAGCGGCATGCAGCAATCTGCATTCTGCCGCCTGAGGGCAATCCTTGCCGGGACATTCTGCATATGTCTGCACATCGCTGCGCTGACAGCCGCCATGGGCAATGTTGAAGTCGTTCGGACCTTCGAGCACGCGAACGAGATCGCGGTTAGGAGCGTTCTCCTGTATCAAGTCGCGCAGCTCGTACGCCTCGGCGGTTTTCTCAACGACAAGGATAACGCCGCCGAGCGACTTGGCGTAATCACTCATGCGAACGAACTCGCGCGTCAGCACCTTGACAAGCGCACGCACCAGCGTAGACTTGCCCATCCCCGGCAAGAGCGGAATGGTCGTGACCGGCTTCTCCGCCTCGCCCAGCATCAGGCGGACAGTATCTCTGAGCAGCTCGCGCTGCCCAGATATATATGTTATCCCACGTGTAGAAAAGTACTCGTCAAGCTCGTCCATCACTTGTCCCGTCAAGTCGGCAATACAGTGCGGAGAATGCGCGCTCCACTCCAATGCCCGAAGCTCTTCGTTTTCACCGAAGCTCGAATCAGTAAATTTTTCAACGTCTTTCATACCTCATTCTCCTCCGATTCATCAATTTCTGCAACAAAATCAGCTTCGGCTTTGCAGTCGTCCGATTCGAGTGAAAACAGGCTCCCAAGGTCATTCCCGATGCTGATTTCATGCTGTTCGAACAGCGAAAGCAGGTCATTGAGAGCGACACCCATACAGGGCAGCGGCTTGTCAGCAGGCGACAGCTTGTACTTCCACGTCGTGTCGCGTCCGCCGGTGCGGAACGGAATGCCGCCCTCTGTCAAAGCTGCCTGCAACGCTGCTTCGGCAGAAATGTCGAGTTCCACGTCCCTCTCTTGCAGCCAGTCCTGATATGCGGTGAGCAAGCTCCTGCGACCACAGATCAACAAGAGAGTTGTCTGATTCTTGAGCGTACGCAGCCATGCCACCGACTGCGTATCCCATGTTTCCCCTTCCTTACGAATACCTGCAATGTGGTCATGCAGATACTTCTTGAAGAACAGGAGGAAGGTGTACGCATTTTCCGGATTGAGCTTTGCAGTGGTGTCTTCCGGCGGTTTGGGAGACGTTTCGGGGAGAATCGCGCCCCAAGTTGCAAGAAATAGTGCATTTGCCTCTGCGTAAGCACAATAATTTCGATTAGTACCCCATCCTAAAAGTTTTTCCAGCACAGCAAGCAATTTCGCTTTTGCATGTGTCGAAGCGTCAGCAGAGTTACATGTAAACCTGCCATCATGTTTAGATGGGATAAACCGCGCTGCACGTCGCTCAATATCTGCGGCAAAGTCTTGCGGATTTTTACGATAGTGCACAACAAACTTCTTCAGGATATTCTGGATATTGCTGTGCTGTGCGAAAAGTCTTTGCAGCATTTTCTCATCGTAGTTTAACAACTCGTTGCCGTCCAACGTAAAAATTGTACGTTCGCTGCCGGCCAGCTTGCGACCCAATACCACAGGAACAGAAAACGGGTAGTTCTTACTTACTGTGTTGACCACAGCCTGCGGGATACTGTTCTCCAGCGCGACCAAACGGTTGACAACCTGTGCTGGGAGCGTCATACTTTTCTTACCGGCAGTGACCTTCAGCTTTGCATAATCTGCAAGGTCATCACTCGGCCGAGCTGCACAAAGCTCACGGTGCGGCTGCCAGCTGTGAGGTACAGTAGCCGTCCAGTGCTTGCCTTTCCATTTCTCCGGACCGCCGCAGGTACGCAGGAGTTCCTGCAGAACCGGAGACTGGGAGACGGTCTGAATCCCGGTAAGTACGACGGCAATGCTGCCGCCGAACAGCGGGTACAGAATAGAGAGCAGCGGTGCGGCAATGCACAGGACGAACAGCATCAGCAGCGTGGTGTTCTGCTGGCACAGCTCCGGCAGCTGGAACAGCGCCCGGAATGCGTCCGAGCCGCTTGCGTTCCGGTAACCCGGCAACCGCGCCGTGTCGGGGTCAAGCGAAACATTGATATACTCAATGTCTGCGTGCTTTTGACGCTTGTTGAACTCCTTCTTGGGAATCTCGACAAGGCACTTGCCGCCGCGTGCAGCATACGCGAGCGTTAAATCGCCTTGGGTGATGACATAGAGGTGGTCGTAATCGCTGGGCGCACCGAAGTTTGCGATGTCACCACCATTCTTTTTATGAATAGCTATTATCTCACTAGCTGAGTTGTACATGAGTAAATACCTCCTAAAAGTGATTCAGGCGCCTGTTTTTTTAAGCTCATGAATACTATACACCATTTGAAGTTGCTGGGCCAACCGGTAAAACCACGGATAAATCGTTACGAAAGGATGCAAAAACCGTATGGAAGTATCTGTAATCAGCTTTCATCAACACATCATTGACATTGAGAATCTATTCGTCCAATATATCTCCAATGGGAAGCCTCCAGATATTTTTTCTGAATATATTGGTAAAATATACTGTTTGGAAGACCAAATTAAGAACGCTAACTGGATTGATTCAGAATTATCTAAACCCGGTTCATTGATGGATTGTATCGGCCTTATAATTTCATTATCTGCAATACTTTCAGAAAGCAGCTCACAGCATTTATCTACAAGCAAAATATTTTGGTTAATCAAATTTCAGCAGAAAAATCTATTCTGAAAATTGGGAAGCAAACAGACAGCAACGTGAGCGAACAATTAATGAAAGAGCATCTTCACCGAAATGTATACTGCAAACAAGTTAAGCAGAAGTGGCAAGATTTCCGAGTAAACTATGTTCCCTCAGAAGAAGAACCAAATCACAGCCGTACAGAATATCGCATGGCTTTGATGAGGAAGTCTATTTTGGAAAAAGGGATAACACAGCTAGATGAATTAGCAGACAAATTTTGTGATTTTTATCAAATCAGCGATAAAGTTCAAAACGATAATGTTCATGAAAATGTAAAGATGATGGTTGATGGCATTGTAATGTGCCCGTGGTATTTAGCTGCTTTACCACTGTATTTCTTCTACATGTTTGTAAAGCGAAATAATTATTTAACGGAGCAACATATAGACGAATATCCTAAAAAGCATGATTTATTCCCTGTGCTATCTTTTACTGAAAAAGATGTTAAGCAATATTCGAATAATCGATATTTTAAGTTATTTAACCAAATATCTGCAATCCTGTTTGAGAGCGATCCAAGTACCTCTCAAAATAAAACCGAGCAAAATATCTGGAAACAAATATATGGATATCTGGATATCGACCAAGATGCACTCGCTCATCTATATGTGTATTATTCATTTCTACCTATGCCCTTCGCTGATTCAATCGATGAAGAATCTAATTCTAGCAATTCTTTACTTAATGGCAGTTATTCTCCAGAGGAACTGTGGGATCTTAAATATGAGAAATTGCAAAGAGATCGACGTAATGAACTAATGCAAAAAAGAGAGCAGACTGATCTCAATGAACTCCTTACAAAACATCTCCGAGTTTTGAACACGCGCGCCCATTTAGAAGTCACATCTGCAGAAAAAGGCGCGGCATTAAATCTACAAAATGTATCGGCAATTAACGAATTGTACAATATGTTGCAAAGCTATAAAAAGATTGAATTTCCCTTTGATCTTTTACCGTTATTACGTCAGCACTTTAATACTGATTATTGTGCTAAGAGCGCAGATGAACTGAGTATATCAGAAAAATATCAGCAAATTTATCACTTCTTATACGCTAAAAGATGTGATCTATCTGCTATTATATTGCGAAAGGAACTTCGCATTGGCCGAGAAACTCCACTTGCAGGAGAGGAAGATTTACATATCGTTCGAGATGATTTTATCCAATTCGCCCAGACAATCGAAAAGAAAAGAAAGTTACTCTATCCCGAATGGTTTCAAACATATAGACGGCAGCATTTTGTTTTAACACCCGATGTACAGATGAGCATGCTTGATATCCGAAAAATACTAATCACCTATCCATGGACAGCAACGGATTATATTGAATTCACGCAGAACTATCAAAATCAAACAACATTCACCGAGTGGCTTTATAAGAAACTACTATTACAAGCTACAAATATAAAATCGCATAAGACGATGTCCCCAATCAACATTCTGACAGCTATAAATAAATCCAAAACCTTAAAGGGTCAAATCGCTGCCGCTGCCTTCTACCAGATGATCAGCAACCTAATCTACTTCATGCGTGAGGAGATGCTGTCGCTGCTCTAAATCCTTGCAGTGCGCGAATATCTATCAAGGGGGGGGATATCTGTTCCTATACTCAATAGCAAATCCCCCTTCAGTGGAATGAATCATCAAGTCGATCTACGGCTATACTAATTGCACAAATCACATTTGATTATATAATTTGTGCATTACATAGCATAAACTTGAAATTTAAAATCATTTATGCTATGCTTTTATCAGGAGGGTTGCCGTATGATTGCTTCACACAAGCTCAGAAAACGAGATATCTACCTAAACAAGCTCATCGCCTTTCAGGACACCGAGCCGATCAAGGTCGTGACCGGCATTCGTCGCTGCGGCAAATCCAGTCTGCTCAAGCTGATGGCTGCCCATTTGCGTGAGAACGGTATCAATGATGAACAGATTATCGAAATAAACTTCGAATCCTACGAGTTCATCAAAATGACCTCAGATGACCTGTATCAGTATGTGAAAGAGCGTTCGCTGCCGGGCAAGCGGATGTATCTGTTTTTCGATGAATTGCAGCGTATGGCAGGCTGGGAAAACACGATCAATGCGTTTCGCATGGATTTGGATTGCGACATCTATATCACCGGCTCCAATGACTACCTGCTTTCGTCGGAATATTCCACCTATCTGTCCGGCCGCTGTGTGGAAATCAAAATGCTGCCGCTGTCGTTTGCAGAGTTTATCGATTTCCATGGTTTCACTATTCAAGAGGTCAAAAGCGCGCTCGGCGGTACGAAAAAGCAGGCAGTTGATGCCGACGGCACCCATTACGAGCTGCGTGAGATTTTCGACGCCTATATGCGGTACGGCGGCATGCCGGGTATTGCAGATGTCGGGTTGGAACAGGACAAGGCCCTTACCTTGCTGGACGGCATTTATTCGACCGTTATTGTGCGCAATATTCTAGAGCGCGAAAAGCGCAGAGGTCAGCGACAGATCACAGATGCCATTCTGCTCAAGAAAATCATTCTGTTTTTAGCAGATAATATCGGCAGGTCGGTTTCCGTATCCTCCATTGGCAATACGCTGGTCAACGAAGGCCTGCTCGACGAGGGCCGCCGCAAGACAAAGCCCAGTACGCATACGGTTCAGGCCTATGTGAATGCTCTGCTTGAAGCATACTTTTTCTACGATATCAAGCGTTTTGATATCAAGGGAAAGGAATTTCTGCGCACACTGGGCAAATATTACATCGTAGATATTGGTCTGCGCAATTATCTGCTCGGTTTCCGCAACCGTGACAGCGGCCACGCGATTGAGAACGTCGTTTATTTCGAGCTGCTGTGCCGCGGCTATGATGTCGCTATCGGCAAGATCGGCACTGCCGAGGTCGATTTCATTGCAACCAAGGCCGATGAAAAGCTGTATGTGCAGGTAACGGAATCCATGGAGAGCGAAACCGTGCGTGCGCGCGAGCTTGCTCCGCTGCAGAAAATTTCCGACAACTACGAAAAAATCGTACTTTCACTCAATCCTGGTCTGGATTCGTCCTACGAAGGAATTAAGTCGCTGAATCTGATCGATTGGCTGCTAGAAAGTAAATAACAAAAGATAACCGCCAGGTTCCTCATGTCGGAGAAACCTGGCGGTTACTTTTGAATATCAAATTTATCCGATGTGGCGCTGTGCTGGTGTGGCGCTGGGAACAGCCTTTACCGCCTTGCTCATCTCCTGCATCAGAGAAGCATGGCTGAGGTCAGATGGATCATCTGCATAGCGGATCCAGTAGTGGTCATGAGCGACAATGCCGTGTGTCTTGCGGCAGATCAGCTTGGGCTGGTAGAGCGTCAGTCCGGCGATGGCGAGCAGCTCTTTGGCATTCTGCCGTGTTGACGGGAAACACCGATCAGCGAAGAATTTATCCAGCCGCGCGGCTGTCGGCACGGCCTTGCCATCCATGCCGAACAGCAAAACCGGCAGATGGGAATGATCGAGCACGGTAAACTGCGGCTGCTTCATTGCATCATAGCAGACCTGCACAACGGGAGTTTCTTTCCAATAGATTGTGAAATCAACAGGTTTCATGCAAAATACTCCTTTAACTGCTGCAATCTTATCTGCAGAATCGTACGGCAATAGTCGAGCATCTGTGCAGACAGCGGCAGACCATCGAATACGGTATCCGGAATGCTGTCCGGCAGGACAATCCCGCTCGGGAGCTGATTTACCAAGTGCAGCTGTTTGGAAAAGCTCGTAGAGAATGGTTTGGCTTTGCAGGAATACAGGTACTGCTCTACCGGACGATGCTCCGCCTGCATGAAACCAAGTGCATAACCGCTGTCAAACAACGGTGGAAAACGGTATGAACCATCTGTTTCGTCCTTGAGAACGCCAAAATTATTCAGATGACGATCCTCATTGCAGATCAGGAAATCAAACAGCAGCATGGTGTTCAGATAGTCTCGTGCATCCAGCCCGGTCAGCGTACGAAACAGGTCAATGACAAGCGCATAGTTTTCTTTTGCGGAAACAGCCCATTGAATGGGCGCATCCGAACTTTCCACCATGGTCTCAAACGAAATAAAACTCTCGTTCTTGTAACAGAAGTTGTGTGAGATCGCACCAAGTAGAAGTTTTTCATCGTCTATCCGAATATGGCATAGCTGATATTGCACGACAAGAATATGCAGCAGTTCACCAACACGCGAAGCAATGACTTCTGCAATGGCATCCTGATATTCACGCCCATGATCGACGCGATTCGCTTTCAGATAGCAATCCGTTTCCGGCTGATACCATTTCATTGCGTCGCCCTTGCTGGTGCTGGATAACATCAGCGGAATACCGGGTGTGATTTCGAGGATTTCGTTCAAACCGTCCACCTGCCTTTTCCTATATTATATCGTTTTAGACTGTTTAGGCGCAAGAGATTTCTTTGTCGAGCAGCGGCACAAACAATATACTTCGAGAAAACGCTCATGAATATCCAGAAAGTCAGCTCTCTTTTTGAGAGAAACAAATGATTGCCGACCGTCAAGGTCAGCCTGGAGTAGAGCGTGCTGAAAGCTGGGATTATGAAGTTTTGAGAAGAAAATCTGTAATTCAATCTATAACTAAAAATCGGAGCGAAGGCGATATCTGCACTGTGTAAACACGAAATACATAATCTGCGTTATGCCTTTACGCGCCACAGCACTTCGTACAGCTTGATAATACGTCCGAGCATCAGCGCAGACAGCACGGTTCCTACACCGATGCCGTAAAACGGGCTGTGGTTGATGATACACAGCAGGGCGCTGATTGCAACCATAGAAAGGTCAAACGAGTTCTTGACCGCGGAAAACCGCAGATGAAATACCTCGGAAATGGTGTTCACAATACCGTCTGTCGGCGTGAGCACCATTTTGCTCTTCACGCACAGAAATACGCCGGCCGCGGTGACAAACATGGTCAGCGTAAAGCAAAGCAGCCGCGTGGGCAGCGCGAACGGCAGCACAGGAATGAGCCAATCGTACACATCGGTCAGCACGCCGAATGCGAACGAAAGCGGGATTTCGAGCAGATAAGTAAGTGTAATTCTGCGCGACAGAATGCACTGCATCACTACAAAAATCAGATAACAGATGATGGACGCGGTGCCGAGTGAAATGCGATAAATCTCCGAAATGGCATACATAACCGAGCTGAATGCCGCCACACCGACGTTGTAGCGCACGTTCAGCACAACGGCCGCCGCGATCAGATTAAGACCGACAATGTACCAAACGGCACGCTTACCGGTGCTTGCAGTTGTTTCCATGTGCATTCTCCTTTAGCTGTTTTTCAGATTGTCCAACGTCTGAGTAATGAGTTTGAGCAGTGTATCCCGCTCCTCCGCGCTGATATGGTCAAGCAGCACATCGCCGAAGTCGGTGCAGTTGCGCTGCATGGTCTCGTGCAGCTCCTCCCCCTGCGCGGTAAGCGTAACCACTTTGTACCGCGCGTCATGCGAAGACACACGTGTGATGAGCAGCCCCTTGTGCACCATGCGTTCCACAATGGCACGTGCTGCCTGATGCGTCACACTGAGGTGCGTTTTCAAGTCTGCGGCGGCGCTTTCCGGATGGGCGTGGAAGAACAGAAGCGCGTCTGCCTGCTCGGCAGTCAGACCAAGTTTTTTCAGATCGCGATTGCGCCGCTGTGTAATGGTATTCGATAGTTTCTGTATCTTTCGAGATAGAATATAGGTTGACTGCATGAATATCACCAGATTTTTATATAATATACAATACGTTGTATATTATCAGAAGAGTGCCGTTCTGTCAAGACGAATTCTTCCCCCGCCGAACAATTCCGGTTGTCAAATCTGCTGAAGCTGTGTTATGCTGTTGCTATCAGCAAGGCACTGCGGCAGGAGGCGTTGAACAATGGATCAGGGGCATATCATATTCCGTGTACTGCATCACGAGAATATTTCGATCACAATGGATGCAGGCGTATCGCTGTTTTTCGGTCTGCATGGACAGTACACGATTTCCACTGCGCAGGAAAACTACACCATCGGTGCTTCTGAGGTATACGCCGTATCTCCGTTCACGCTGTACCGCACTGTTAGCGGAGAGGATGCAGGCGTGCTGCAGATCACGCTTTCGCCTGAAATTCTGCAAAAGGCTGACTGGCCGCAGCGGCAGATGATCGACTGCTATCTGTCCCGCAGTACACTGACGGATTCGGTCGCGCAGGACATTCGCAGACGGTGTGCGACACTGTTCCGGCTGTATTTTCAGCAGACTGATCAGGTGGAACTGCAGCGGCAGGCGGTATCGCTAGCCTCTCTGCTGTGGAGCCGCTTTTCCACAACCGACTCGGTTCAGCCGGAAGATAGCATCAACACGCTGAAACTGCTGGAATCCGCACTGAAAATGATCCATACGCAGTGGAACCAGTCGATTTCCCTGTCCGAGACAGCGGCACAGCTGTATGTATCGGACAGCTATATCTCGCGTGTGTTCAAAAAGTATGTGGGAACCACATTTACCAAGTATCTGGTCGATCTGCGGCTGTCTCATGCGGTCAATGATCTGAAAGGCACGGACTCAGTAACCGAGATTGCCTATCGAAACGGTTTTAAGAGCGATAACTCGTTCATCGACTTTTTCAAGAAAGCCTACGGGTGCACACCGGGCAAATACCGTCAGCAGCTGAAACAGTCTGCCGATACACCGGAGCCGCCTAAAGAGGATGTTTCGGACTGGCTGCAGGAACTGCTGCAGTATGCAGACGGCGCAAGCCTGTATTCAAAGAGTGCACCGACTGTCATTCGCAAGACGGTTCGTCTGCCTGAGACGCAGGATGGCGAACCGATTTGCCAGAGTTGGCGACAGATGGTGAACATCGGCTACGCGCATGACGGTCTGATCGGCTCGGTGCAGGAGCAGCTGCGTCGTGCGCAGAAGGAGATTGGCTTTACCTATCTTCGGTTTCACGGCATTTTCGATGATGATATGCATATTTATCAGGAAAACGAGGATGGTTCACCGTGGTTTAATTTTGCCTACGCCGACCTGCTGTTCGACTTCATTCAAGAGATTGGGCTGATTCCGTATGTGGAGCTCGGTTATATGCCGTCTAAATTGGCAAAAACGCAGTATACCGTGTTCGACAATCCGGCAATCTGTATCAGCATGTACAATGATTCGGAAAAGTGGCAGGCGTTGGTGCAGGCATGCCTGTCGCACTGGATTGACAAATACGGTCTGGCGAACGTGCGCAAATGGCGATTCACCGTGTTTTCGATGAATTACAGCAGATTGCAGTATACCGCGCCGGTCATGTCACACGAGGACTACTGCAAGATGTTTGAAGCGACCTATCAGACGATTAAAATGATCGATCCCGAACTAAAGCTGGGAGGTGCCGGATGCTTTCCGGGTATTGCACTTGCACCGGACGGTCTGCGTCGGTTTCTTCTCGATGTTAAGGAGCACGGCTGTCCGCCGGATTTCATCACGGTACAATGCTATCCGCACGAAGACTTTTCACAAGATAGTGATTTCTTCTATTTTACCTCTAAACAGACCTCGATGCCGTCGGTGCTGAGTAAGGACAAGAATTTTACCCTGCACTTTCTGCAGCGGCTGAACCGAATCCGACAGGAAATTGGCTTTGCAGACTGTCCGGTTGTAGTTGAGGAGTGGAATTCTACCCTGTGGCAGCGTGATCTGTCAGGCGATACCTGTTACAAAGCGGCATGGCTCATCAAAAATGTTCTGCAGAATTATGATCAGGCGGAATATCTCGGCTACTGGCTGCTGACCGACTTTCTTGACGAATGGCTGGTACCGGGCGGCGTATTTCATGGCGGATACGGTCTGTTTACTATCAACGGAATACCCAAGGCCGGCTATCAGGCCTTGCGGATGCTGGGTCGAATCGGTGAGCGCAAAATCGCTTCCGGTGAGGGATGGTTTGTCTCCCGAACCGAAAACACGATTCAAATCTATCTGTACCATTACTGCCATTATGATGCGCTGTACCGCTACCGCTATCAGAAGCTGACCGACCCACACGATGCCTACAAGGTGTTCGAGGTTGACGGACGGCTCAAAATCGAGCTGGAACTCTGCGGATTGGACCCGGGTGTATATCGGCAGGAAAGCTGGACGCTCAACCGGTCGGCAGGCTCAGCATTTGACAAATGGCTGGAAATGGAAGCGCCCAGAGTCATGACGCCGGAGGATTTAAACTACTTAAACGATATGGCACAGCCGCTCTGTAAAATTCGAGATGCGGATACCGCAGGTGCGCTACACCTACAGACGGAACTAGAGCCGCATGAGGTACGTCTGATTGTGCTGAAAAAGCGGGATGGATAAGATACCCGCGCAAGGAAATCCGTCATTTTTGCAGTCTGATATCGAAAAACTGAACTCCATCATACAGAAATACTCTGTCACGCAGAGAAACCGCCGGAATATCGGGAGCGATATTCCGGCTTTTCTGTATTCCTTCTCCGCATTTGCGAGTAAACTGTAAGCATGAAAACGAGCAGACCTGCAGGAAAACGCTCACATAAGAAAGAAAAAGAAAAGGGGAGAAAAACATGGCAGCAACAAGACAGACTGTGCAGAGCAATGCAAGCACAAATGTAAAAACCAGCATCTTTGAAAAGATCTCCTACGGTATGGGCGATGTTGCATGCAACGTAGTATTCGCACTCACCAGCGGTCTGATCACGTACTTCTACACCAACGTCATGAGCGTATCGGCGGCTATGGTCGGTATGATAATGCTCATTTCGCGTATTTTTGACGGTATTTCCGATGTGGCGATCGGCCTCATCATGGACAAGGTGCATTCCAAGCACGGACGAGGCCGAGCGTGGGTTCTCTGGATGGCACTTCCGTACGGCATTTCCGCCGTAGCGCTGTTCTGTCTGCCCGCAAATGCAACAGCGGCTGTGCAGGCCATCTACATTTTCATCACCTATAACCTGTGTACAACGGTTGTCTACACTGCACTGAATCTGCCCTACGGCGCAATGGCTCCGCTGATGACCAGTAACGAGCAGGATCTTGCCCGCATCAACCTGTTCCGCATGGCGATGTCGCCGATTGGCAACATGATCGTTTCTGCGGCCTCCCTGCCCATCATCAACCGCATGGGCGGCGATCAGGCGGCGTGGATCAAGGTAACGCTCATCTACTCGGTAGTCGCTATCGGCCTGCTTCTCTGGTGCTTCTTCGGCACCAAGGAACGCGTCAACACCCAGGCAGCACAGGAAGCAGAAAAGCTGCCGGCAAGCGTTCGTTTTGGCGCACTCATTCACAACAAGTACTTCCTTATGATCCTGTTCGCATCCCTGTTCCTTGCGGTTTACCAGACCGTCAACGGCACGGTTGCAACCTACTACGCGCAGTACATTCTCGGCAACAACGAATATTACAGCGTGCTCAATCTGGCGGAAAACATCCCGCAGGTAGTCGTTATCATGATTCTCGCGCCGTTCATCAAGAAGTTCGGCAAGCGCAATCTGGTTCTCGCCGGTGCAATTCTGACCATGGTCGCTCAGCTGACGCTGCTGGCGGTCCCGGCAAATCCGGCGTTTGTTGCCGCTGTTGCTGCAATCCGCGGCATCGGCAAGGCCCCGCTGTTCGGCTGTGTATTTACCATGATGGCTGACGTTGTCAACTACGGCCACTGGAAGACCGGCGTTCGCGTACAGGCTCTCATTTTCAGCGCTGCAACGGTCGGCCAGAAATTCGGCGGCGGCATCACCGGTGCAATTATCGGTCAGCTGATGGACAAGTCCGGCTTTACCGGTCTGGCGCAGGAAATTCCGTCCGCAGTAGCAATGGTCGAGAATCTGTACATTTGGGGCACGGTATTCGCCTGGGCGATTATTATCGCGCTGATGCTGGCGTACAAGCTGGAGAAAAACTATGACGGCATGATTCGTGACATGGAGAACAAGGGTATGCTCAAGCAGGCAGACTGACAAGGAGAATCGCAATGTATCAGAACTATCAATATGAAGTAGACCCGAAGGACCCGCTCAAGCCGCTCTATCAGGGTACATTTGAAGAAAAAGTAACGGTCGGTGGAAAAGAACGTCGCTATCTGGTGTATATTCCGAAGGGTGTGCGTCCTTCGACGGCAGGCGTGTTTATCCTGCCAGAAAATAGCAAGACCGCCGATGATCTCTGGCGCGACAGCTGGTGGCGCATGATTGCGGACACCGAGGAGACCAAGGAAAAGCTGATCGTATTCTTCCTCGAACCGGAGAACGACACCTGGAACACCGATGAACCTTACGGCAAGCCGGACGGCGATGTAGCCTATATCGAGCAGGTGTATCTCGCCGGTGCGCAGCGCTTCAAGTTCTGCGTACACGAAGCCAAGTTCTACCTGACCGGCTGCCGCGAAGGCGGTGTGCTGGCAAATATGGCCGCGATGTATAATCCGGCGGTATGGGCCAGCGTGGCAACGGTCGGCGGCTCGCAGGTGAACGAGAATTACCGTCAGGCCGCGGCAGAGGACTTCTGCACCAATCTGGATGGCTTTATCGACGAAACACATCGTCTGAACCTCAAAAAAAGCGATATCCCGATGCCTGCATGGGTGATTAACGATCCAGAAAGCCCGGTCGGCACAGACAACGGCACCGCGGACTACTGGAAGCGTTCCTGCGGCATCACCGAAGATGGCAAACAGACTTCGCCGGATACGGTAACATATATTCGTTCGGCTGAGCCTCCCTATGCGCCCAATCAGGAGAAGGAAGCATTCCGCGTCTGCATGAGCACGATTCCCGGCGGTTCAGCCGATTACGCCAATCTGTTGCTGCGCCGTATTTGGAAGGATTTCCTCTATCGGCAGCGCCGCTGGATGAGCGGCCCAGGCGGCGACCTGCGCGTGACAAAGGATCCGGTAGCCGATCTCGGCATGGAATACCACTGCGAGGAAATCGGCGGCTGGATGCGCGAATGGTACGTTTATGTGCCGGAACAGGTCAAGCAGAATCCTGGAAAGCCGGTTCCGCTGGTGTTTGCGATGCACGGCTATACCTGCTCGGCAGAAATCTACTGCGGCAACTCGGAGTGGTACAAGGTAGCTGACAAGCACGGCTTCATCCTTGTACATCCGACCGCAACACCCAGCACCATTGAAGCAACAACTGTGGCCAGCAGTCCGGATAATGTTGCACTGCCAGCGTGGAATTTCATGCACACCGCTCCGAATGGTCCGGATGAACTGCTATTCTTCCGCACACTGCTCGAAAAAGTATGCACAGACCATGCTATCGACCGTACCCGCGTATACGCGACCGGTCATTCGCATGGCTCGGTAATGACGCAGGTGCTTGCCATGACTATGCCGGAGGTGTTCGCAGCAGCGGCACCGTGCTCTGGTGTGCTGTTCCAGGGATTTGGCATGGATATCCGCGTATTGCCGGAAATCCATAACCGCAAGGATTGTCCGATCCCAATCTGGATGTTCGGCGGCGAGCAGGAGCCGTGGCTGCTGCCCAATATCCCGACCGATACCAACTCGACCGGCGACAGCATCCGCATCTGGCGCGGCAACAACCATCTGACACCCGAACTTCCCGCAAACTGGGAGGACGGCTGGCAGGTAAACGGTCGCTGGCACGATCTGCATTATGCTCGCGAGGACGGTGCACCGATGGTCAACTATACCTGGGTAGATTACATGCCGCATGCGACCATGACCGAGATGAGCTTCCGTATCTGGGAGGAGTTCTTCAGCAAATTCTCCCGTGTGGACGGCGAGATCAAATATAACCCAGGAGTATAGATGAGCAAAACTTGTTTTGCGCCGCTGTCATATAGGTAAAATACAGCTTGCCTTCGCCGCGTTTCTTATCAAAAAATATTCTGATTCTCCGACCGCAAGCGGTTCGCTGGACAGCTTCTCCGACTCTGCAAGCGTAAGCAGCTATGCTGTAAACGCAATGCAGTGGACGGTTGCCAACGGCATCGTGAATGGCTCTAACGGTAAGCTGAACCTGAAGAATAACGCAACCCGTGCAGAGGCAGCCGCAATCCTTATGCGCTACTGCGAAATGGGCAAGTAAAAAAGTAAATTCTACAGCACAATACAGCCGGGCCTCTCAATCACGGGAGACCCGGCTGTATTTTTTCCTGAGATTCAAGATAAAAGCTATCGCATTATAGTGCTATTTGAGTATAATATTCAATCTTGCGTTCGAGTGTTTTCGCAACAGAAAAGTGTCGTAAAATGCTGTTTGGTAAATGAGATCTGCTCATTTATCAGATTAAAGACGCACGGGACTTTGTCGAATATGTGATTGACGGATGACAGAATTATCAATGGCTGATTCAGTAAAATCCCAATACATCATTGACGAGCGCAGGCTGAAATTTCTACGTTCGTTCTATAACTTTCTCATTATCTGGATTTCATGCGTTTAGGTAAAGAAGAAGCCTTGGAGCACCGACGGTAGAAAGTATTTGGCTTTAGTCCGGTTTGCCGTATGGCCTCGGTCGCGGTGATTTCGCCGGTACGCCAGCGTGCGACTACCCGCTCGAAGTTATCGGGCAGTGAGAGTGGCTTGCGGCCAGTGTATTTGCCCTGCCCTTTAGCGATGGCAATGCCCTCGCGCTGACGCTGCAAGATATACTCGCGTTCAAGCTCTGCAACCGCGGCGAACACGGTGAGCATAAACTTGCCGGTAGGCGTGGTCGTGTCGATAGCCTCCTTACGGCTGACAAATTCCACCTGTTTTTCGGTCAGCTGTTCCACGAGATCAAGCAAGTCGCGCGTGTTTCTCGCGAAGCGACTGATTGACTCAACGATCACCGTATCGCCGCGCCGGATGTATTCCATCATGCGGTTCAGCTCTGGACGATCAGCGTTTTTGCCGCTGGCCTTGTCAATAAACAGTTCGTCAACACCGAGGTCGCGCAGCAGGACTTCCTGCCGAGCGGTGTTCTGCTCCTCGGTGCTGACGCGAATATATCCAATCTTCATGGTGTATCGCTCCTTTAAGTATGGTATAATGAAAATAATAAGGACGGTGACGCTGATGGATAAGACAATCGAACAGGTAAAACGGTTGGCGCACCGTTATGGAGTGCCGAAACTGATATTATTCGGTTCGCGTGCCCGCGGCGATCATCACGCCCGCAGTGATTATGATTTCGCGGTATGGGGCTGCACGCCGCAACAGCGTACACTATTCAGCGATGCAGTGGAAAATGATCTGGACTCGCTGTATTCGATTGATTTGGTGTTTGTCAGCGAACAAACCGATGCCGCATTGCTTCAAAATATAGAGAAGGACGGGATTTGCTTGCTGGACCGTTACAATACGAAATTCGAAAATCTCACCAATGCTGTTGAACGCTTACGCGAGGGTGTGCAAGCGTATCAAGAGAATCCGGCTAAAATCATTCGCGACGGTGTAATCCAGCGCTTTGAGTTCACCTGCGAGCTGGCGTGGGAAACCACTCGTGAGTTCTTACTTGACCAAGGATTTACTGAACTGAACAGTCCGAAAGCAACGATGCGTAAGGCGTTCTCGTATGGCCTGATTGACGATGAACAGGCGTGGATTGCACTGCTGAATGCTCGCAACCAGACCTCGCACCTTTATGATGATGCAACCGCGCAGGAAATTTACTCGCAGATTGAGAGCGAGTTTGTATCTCTGTTTGATAATCTTATTGAGCAGTTGAAACGTGGTTGATTGCAATAGGGTCGCCGTACATTCTGACATATTTCAAAAGTCCGAAAACGACCCTATTGACATAGTTTTTCGTTGTTTCAGATGGGTATACCATATTGACATGCTCAAAAAATACCGGCTCTTGATGAGTCGGTATTTTTGTGTTTAGTCATCGTCGATAAGATCGGCGAGCAGGCCGATAATGGTCAGCGCACCGAGAATGACTTTTCCTGCGTTCATCTTTTTATCCCATTTCAGCTGTCAGAGAAATTTTCGACGGCCTCGATAATCAAATCGACCACCGCGCCTACAGCCTGGAAAATTGGGCCTAATGGAATCATAAGCAACATCTTCTTCCCTCAGTACGCATAGAGCAGTTCGCCGGTCACTTCATGGAGCAGCGACAGGTCGTAAAGCATTTCCTCGATTTCCTCCTCCGAGCAGCCGTAGTCGAGCAATGCCTGCACTTCATCTGCGCGCACGCCAAACGCTTTGGCAACCGAGAACAGGTCATCATAGTTTTCCGGCGTGTCCTCATAGTAGTCGCGGTAATATGGAGAATAACGCCGCCACCAATGCTCATAACTGGTTTTCGGCGTAAATGCGCTTGTAGTCATACGTCCGGTGCGGTCGATTTTCAGAATTTCACCCTCCTTTGGCTCCAGAATGTCCGTTGGCGCTTTTAACCGCAGCTTTTTGATGGCCTTGCACAGGATTTGCTGTGTCGAGGCGTAAATAAGGTAGCCATCATAGAACATGACGCACAGCGGATTATCGCCAACTACGAACCAGATGGAGTTGTCCTTGTCCAGAACCGTGAAGACAAATGAATCCTCGACTGCTTCAGCCATGGATTGCAGGCTGTCAAAGTCGAGGGTTTTCTGCTGTTCAAGGAGCTGAACGGCAACATAGCTGTCCGTTTCCACGCTTGTCAGCGGAAGGTTTTCTTCTGCGCGCAGTTCCTTGTCATTCCAGAGCACGCCGTTATGCGCGAGAGCAAAGCTGTTGCCGTCAACGTGACCAAGGAACGGGTGATTATTCTGGTTAAACTGCGCATTGCCTTGTGTTGTCATGTGGGTATGCCCCATGACCACGTTTACACCGTGCGGAATGTGGATTTTCATTTTTCGAGCGGGAAGGGGGCGCTTGTAAATCCGCAGACGGTCATTAAAGTTGTACGTGACACCGGTCGCATCCGTGCCGCGGACTTGGCACTCACGCGCTAATGTGTTCAGGATTTTGTTCTTCGTGGAGGTACTCAGGCATTCTTTGAAATCAATTAAACCAAACAAACTGCACATATTATTCCTCCTCGCTTGCATTTACAGGTTCATTAACATAGAGACGGCGCTCCTTGAGATACTAGATCAGCTCCGGTTCGGTGATGTCGTCGAGAAAATCAAACCAGCTCATATCCTGAACCGTGGCGTCGGACATAGCAACAGCCACCTCAACCAGATGATTGACCATCTGCAAAGTCGCTTTTAAGGTATTCAGTTTGAGTGTGCCGCGAAACATTCGGATTTCCACGGTATCCGAATTGGTCAGGTTTACCGCCGTGTAGCGTCCGGCGCAGGAATTCTTTGCGTGGCTCATTTGCTCGGATGGCGTAAGGCGGATTCCATACCGTGCCGCCCAGCGATTCATCTGGGATTGTGTACGGCGGCTGAATCGCAAGAGTTCCGCCCAGAACTTTTCGACGAAGTACAAAAGCCGCGCAATCGCAGCTTCCTGCTGCTCGTAGGTACAGCCGAACGCCAAGCGGGAGATGTGAACGTGCAAGCCGCAAGTTCCTGCCGCATGGCTGAGATAGCCCATGCTCTGCGCCTTGCGGAGGACTTCCGCCCACGGCATTTCGTTCAAATGGTATTCCAGTGGCATAGGATGCGTTACGAGCTCCAAGCCTTCATCCAGACTGCCGTCTGTCTTGATGTAGAGGTTTTCTGCGTCCTTGTTCGCGATGTCGAGCAGCTTCTGCGCGTTGCTGTTTACCGTGCCGCCGTCATCGATTTCGAGCTCCACGCCGAAATGCCGCAGGCCCTTGCCATGAAACACAAGATCCGGTGTGTAATTGTACTCGTGTATAATGTTACAATGCTCATCCCAGCAGGATGCGCAGTAGGCGTTGTCGTCATTATCCCAATACGCGCGGTCACGATGAATAATGCGGTTGCAGTCTTCGCAGCGGACGTAGTATTCATCAAAGCAGTGGTCGCAGAGTGTGTGGGTATCGTCCTCGACGGCGTTTTCCTCGTAGACCCGCTCGGCACAGTGGT
>ERZ791906.1245-NODE-1245-length-19468-cov-4.243342_pt1 | contig 19468 bp, 14 predicted proteins | sample MGYA00510146_ERZ791906 | MGnify/ENA primary metagenome ERZ791906 (study PRJEB30046, sample SAMN00792096) | human gut metagenome | study: EMG produced TPA metagenomics assembly of the A metagenome-wide association study of gut microbiota in type 2...
CATCGTCACCTGCCCTTTGATACTAGGTTATCTTGACAATTAGTATTGCGCAAAACACTATGAGTATTGTATAATAATACCTATAGACAGCTTAACCTGCTGCTCATAGAAATCACGAAGGGAAGGAAACGATTATGAACAATCAGGATTTGTTTGAAAACCTGTCCAGGGAAGGTATTCAGACGACGGAAGAACAGCGCAAAAATATCAACCGACGCATCAATGAAGTGCTGAACTATGAACCTAAAGTTGGTGTATTTGGTAAAACCGGTGTTGGTAAGTCGAGCTTGTGCAACGCTCTGTTCGGTCAGGATGTATGTGAGATTAGCGATGTAGAGGCTTGTACGCGCAATCCGCAGGAGGTTCTGCTGCATATGGGCGGCAAGAAAATTACTCTGGTGGATGTCCCGGGTGCTGGCGAGAATGAAGACCGCGATCGCGAATACGCACAGCTGTACAGCAAAATTCTTCCGGAACTCGATGTAGCACTGTGGGTCATCAAGGCGGATGACCGCGCCATGTCTTCTGATGAGGCCTTCTTCAAGCAAATCGTTAAACCGCATGTTGAGCAAGGCAAGGTGTTTTTCTTCGTACTCAATCAGTGCGATAAAATCGAACCGTTCCGTGAGTGGAATGAAAGCGGCCATGAACCCGGTCCAAAGCAGCTTCAGAACATTCAGCGTAAGGTTACCGATGTAGCGACTCGTTTTTCTGTTCCGGAATCCAAGATTATACCGGTTTCTGCCTGTGAGAAGTACAATCTTGTCCGCTTGATTGATGAAATGGTATTTGCAATGCCGAAGGACAAGAAAATTACCATTGTCAACAGCGCTGCTCGTGAAAATGTTTCTGCTCAGGCGCAGGAAGACGCCAAGAAAGGCTTCTTTGAAACTGTAGGCGAAATTATTGAAAATGCTGTAGATAAGGGCGCGGAAGTAATCGGAAAGGTAATCGATGTTATCGATACCGCAAAAGACTTTATTCGTGATTTGTTCTGGTGGTTCTGATTGATGCAGATCACAATAACGCGCGAATATCATTTTGATAAGCTGTCTGCTCGTTTTCCCTTTTTAGAATACCTTCCAGAGGAGCTGCGCCGTCATTCGGGTCGCATATTTAACCGTGATGAACGTACAACGGAAGATTACCAGATTTTATTCATCGGGAAAAGCGGCTATGGAAAATCTTCCACTATCAATGCGCTGACCGGGCATAACGCAATGCAGACAAGTGATATAGAAGCCTGTACGAAAGATGCATTTACCGTAGAATACTCACTGAATGCGCAAAAGACACGTTATCTTTCCTTTTGTGACTTGCCGGGTATCGCCGAGTCCGAGAAAACAGACAACGAATATCTGGCACTCTACGAAAATATGCTGTACCACTGCTTTTGCATCGTCTATGTTTTACGCGCTGATATGCGGGATTACACGAGGGATTTGGCACTGTTTCGAGATAAACTGTCACCCTATCGCGCGAGAATAGTAATAGCTATCAACTGCGCAGATAAGGCGGAGCCGACATCTCGGGAAAGTACAGATTTGACTGGAGAACAGATTGATAATCTGGAACGCAAACGATCATCCGTCAGTCAGATTTTTCATATGCCCAAAGAACAGGTTATCTACTATAGTGCACGAGAACGAATTAATCTTGATGCGTTAATGCACCAGATTTATAATCGCATGACGATATAGCCTTTTCGCAGACGAGGGTGTGTCCAATAAATCCACGCACGGCAATGTTGTGCGATATCAGACGAGATTACCGTTCCGAAAATATTTCCAATATAAAAATAAACCGGCTCCCGGATGCCAGAGTGTGAACTCTGACGCCCGAGGGCCGGTTTTATTGAGGGGTGAAGAAAAGGTGAGCTATTTTGCAGGGAATTTGGCCAATCAGTCTGCCATAGTCTTGCGATGACGTTCTTCCAGCTCCTTCTGGATCTGCGGGAACTGCTTATCCAGCTTGAACAGCCATGCAAGAATGATCAGTACGAGGTAAATTGCAATTGGCGCCACGATGAAGATGATGCGGATGCAGCTTACCGCGCTTGCGGTCTGCACCTCGGCCATGCCGTTGTAGCCGCACATGGTAAGCAGTGCGCCGAAGGCTGCGGTGCCGAGACCACTGCCGATTTTCTGACCTACGCCATTAGCCGTAACGTTGATAGCCTGCGTGCGTACGCCGGTTTTCCATTCGCCGTACTCGACCGTATCAGCCAGCATGCCGTAGATAACGCTGCTGAACGCACCGAAACCGATGCCTCGTAGACCCATCGAGATAATGAACGGCACGCCGGATGCGCATACGAGAGAGATCAGCGAGCCGAGCAGCATGGATACACCGCTCAAGATTGCCAGCATACGCTTGGAAACGCCCTTGTCCAGCGCGATCGGCACGAGCAGCATGACCACAAGTGCGGGGAAATGGTGATACATGATGATGTTGCCGACTAGCTTCGCATCATTCAGAATATATTTTGCGTAATAAACGCCGACTGTCAGCGTGGTGACCTGATGAAGCACGCAGCAGAACTGCATGGCGAGAACAGAGAACCAGTATTTATTGTGCATCAGTGCCTTCAGACCGACAAGCAGCGGGACATCTTCGCCGTTTTCGCCGCCGCTGGTTACGGTCTCGCGGGTCGTCAGGTAAACGATGGCGAATACGATAGCTGCAATCGTGCCGAGAATAGCGGCGAGCTTGATCCATGCACGCTGACCGCCGCCCAGAGCTTCAATGATGTTCATGAATTTCAGGGAGAGAACCGTCTGCGTTGCTGCGGCAATGAAAAGACGCACAGCATAGCAGGAGGAGCGGCTGTTTCGGTCATTGGTCATATAAGTCGGCAGTGCGCTCATGGCTGCATTTGCCATGGTGTAGACAACACTCTGAATAACGTTGTAGGAAACAAAAATGTAGATGAGCTTGCCCCATTCACCACAGTCCGGTACGGTAAACATCGCAACATAAGAAATACCGAGAGGGATAGCGATGCGCAGGATCCACGGACGCGCCGAGCCGGATCTGGCATGCGTGTGCTCCACGATGTTGCCGGCGATGATATCGCTGAAGCCGTCAAAGATACGGCTGATCAGGATGATCGTACCGACCGATGCGGCGTTTACACCGATGACGTCCGTATAGAAGAATACGAGGAAGGAGCAGAAAATCGTGTACATCGGGTTGCAGGCAATTTCCGTAATGCCGTAGGAGATTTTTTCTCCTAATGAGATGATACGGTTGCTCTGATTGTTTTCAGTTTTCATCATATTATACCTCATTCTGACGATATACGAGCTCGCCGTTTATCCGCGAAAAATGAGAGAAAAACTCATTCCAGATACGGCGGGACATTTCTTCTGTGGTTGCGTGAGGCATATCCTGCACGCGGGTGAAGCCGACTAAAGGCATACCGTTTTTTCGGTAGATTAGATCATCCCAGCGATCTTCGTGCAGATGCCAACCGTCCGCCCAGTCTGAAACAGGCTCCATCTGGTTCAGTCGGAGCCATGCTTCGAGAGAATAGGCGGTACGGTTGCCATCGACAGGACGATCCGGCACCAGAAAGGCTTCTTCACTGCCGCCGAACATCCAGACCGGAAGTAGCGTATCACGCCGCGCCGCGACCTCGGGCAGCGATAGGGGTTCCTGCTCCAGTCCGCTGAACAGAATGCCTGAGCAGGGAGCTATGGCGGCGAAGCATTCGGGCATAGCGAGTCCGAGCATCTGCACCATCAGCGAACCGAGCGAGTGACCGGTTGCAAAAATTCGTGTGCGGTCTACAGGATAGTCTGCTGCGGTACGATCAATCAGATAACGGAAGAACGAGTATTCCTCCGGCTGTGTATCCTTGTGGAAGATGTTCCATGCAGGAAGCGGCAGATTATCACTGCTGCAATAGGCATTTTCCGTGCACATCTGGCCATATCCTGCGGTCGGATACACGACGATGAAACCGTTTTCTTCCGCTACACGATTCCAGCCGGAATGCTCCATATAAATCGCGCCGTTGCAGGTGTAGCCATGGCAGGCAAAGACCAGAGGTACAGGCTTGCCGGGCTGCTGCCGGACGCATTCGGGCACATAGGTATACCACTCGCGCAGCCAGCCGTCAATCTTTTCTATGTGATACTCCACATGGCGGTCACACAGCGGATCGGCATACATCCGGAGATTGCCGCCGGCGTCACCCATCCAGCGGCGGTGACGGCTGAGAAAACCGTTCCAGATACGGTGCAGCATGCTGTCGCCTGCCTGTTGTGCGCAGCCGGGCAGGCTGCTCTCCCATACCTCGTATGCCGCAATTTCGTTATTGTGCGGATGGGGAACGGCGGCGGTGCGGCGATACGCGACCGTATCGCCGGAAAGCTGTACACAGTGGTCGGCACATATGCTGTGTTTCCAGAAACGCAATGCTTCCGGAGACTGTGTGCGGTCAGAAATCATCCATACCGGCAGAGGAACATCGCTTTTCAGAACACCGCAGCGATGTGTGGTGTCCTCAAATCCATCAAGGTTTACACAGGCGTCCTGTGCTGCCTTCTGTACATAATCATCCGAAACCTCCGCATCAATGGTGCACAAACCCGCATATACCGCAGGGTTCCACATGGCTGACATCTGTGCGATCGCCGCGCCCTCTTCGCAACCGTATAGATACAGGGACGACTCGTGCACATTGAACCAGTGCCGGTCGCTCAGCTCGTGGAAAATCGCTTCTACATAGGCGACATCGCCGTCTGCGCAGCCGTACGCTTCTTCGGTATGCCAGATACCGTTCTGGGGTTCCAGAAAGAACAGAATAGGTCTGCTGCGTTCCGGCTCGGCTTCCGCAAGCCATCGCCAGTGCGTTTTGTTCAGCAGGTCGTCTGCCGTCCAGCCGTCGGGCGGCAGAATGAAAATACCTGCAGCGGCCTCGCGGCAGCCGTGCGGAATATGTACAAGATAACGGCGACGCTTACCATTCACTTCCACCCATCGTTCAAATGTACCCTGTTTTGCAACTTGCAACGGATGTGCGGCATCAAACGGGAGTGTTACGTTTTGATACATGATACCACCTTTTTTCTCTTTAACTTGCAGCGGTCCGGACATTGCTGATGATTTTATTATAGCGATTTATACGCATGGAGAAATACAGATTGTTTCATAAAAACACATTTTTCTTCACAGATTTTATGGACTTGACGGCAAATGAAAAATGTTTAGACAGAAACAGACTATTTATACGACATAAATTGTATAAAAAATCACACTGACAGATGCGATACATCAGATATCGCATCTGTCAGTGTGCAAGAGGAGTGTTTTCAGCTATTTAGTTCAATGGTGAAAAGCTGCACTTCGTGCATTTGAAGCTCGGTTTGCAGGTGAAATACACCTTGTGCATCCGGCATTATTAGTTCTGAACGATACGAGGGCTGTGCTGCAAGATGCAGTTGGCTGATGTCATCAACAGAAAGATCATTCGGTGCACCCCAGCGCAGCCATTGGTCAAAAGAAGATCCTTGCTCGCGGGTGATGGCCGAACGCTGTATCTGGTGAGGCTGCGGTGTCAGTCTGCTGATTTCAAGGTGTACCTCCATGACGTTATCCTCGCGGAACACACGGTATGCTTCCGCAGGCTGACTCAGGCGGCGGTAGCGGTGACGGTACAGACTATCGTAATCGCAGTAATGGAACAGGAGAATATGCAGTTGCGTGCGGCTGCGCGTTATGAGATACCAGTCGCCAGCGGCCAGCAGAGCATCTCCCATGCGGCGCAGAAGGCAGAGTGCCTGCCAGCCGGCCTTGGGCACGCCGTTATACGTGAAAAGGCCATAGCCACCGTGGAAAATATGTGTAAATGCACCGCGTTCCTCAATGAAATCCGTCAGTAGCCAGTAGCCGAATGCCTGAACGGCTGCGTAATTCTCGGCAATGCTGTGACACAGCCATGCCGCCTTATAACAGGTATCACCGGAAAGATCGCGCTGCCATATCGTCGAGTTACATTCTTCAAGCCAGATAGGGGTCTGCTCACGGTCAATGGCACGCAGGAGGTGGCACAGTCGGCCGCACAGATTGCGGGTAAAGTGGCGGTCGCCGCTGAGTGTTGTAGGCAGAAAATCCTGAGCCACAGAGGTGTGCATGAATTCTGCATCGGTTTCTACATTGTGATGCGGATAGTTCTGCGTGGTAATAAAGTCGGGAAAGCATCCGTTTTCCACAGTAAACCGAAAGAAATCCGGCAGAATATCGGCATCCCATGCGATGCTGGCAAAACCGCCCGGGCCGCCGAATTGAAGTCCGGGATCAACGGATTTCACAGCCTCCCAGCTGTTTCGGTAGTGCTCATAGTATTCTTCATAGGACACGTCGGTAAATACCGGCACATGAATACCCATGACGGTAAAACGCCATGTCCGGACGATTTCCTGTCCGTAGCGCGAGATCCAGTGACGGAGCGTCTGCACGATCAGAAAATGCCATTTTTCCGACTGTGCAGGAACGGAAAAATTGCTGATCCGGTTGAGAACGAAAATATCGTATTTTTTCAGAGCAGAAGGCATAAGACCCAGTTCGATATACAGTTTGAAACCTTGAGAGACTAGAAAATCGGTCAGCATATCCGCATAGAGAAAATTCGGCTTTGGCTGTCCTGCTTCATCTTCCTGATAGATCTGCATGTTGTCATCGAAAATGCCGTGAAATCGAATGTATTCAAAGCCGATGTCACGCTGAGCGCGGCTGATTTGCTGCTGCACAGCGGCCAGAAGTCCCTCGCGTGCATAGCCGAAGTTCAGCAATCTGCGCCACATTGGCTGCACCGACGTTCCGGTGTCGGCGGCACTGACCTTGCAGGAATAAACGGTTTTGCTCTGAGATGCAGGTGCATCTTCCAATGGCAAATAACGAAACAGAGATGAAAGATCGTTATCCTCGCTCTCTTTCGTGAATAGAAGTGTATTCTGCGACAGGGCTTTACCACGCTCGGCCTGCTGCTTTTCGAACTGCTTCGGTGTCAGACCGTACTGCTGCTTGAACTTACGGATAAAGGTTGATGTGTTTGGAAAACCGGTCCGCATAGCGGTTTCGGTGATGGAGGTGTGCTCCTCGCGGAGCAGTCTCAGTGCATGCTGTATGCGGAGATTGCTGATATAGTCCGTGATGGTTGTATGTAGATAACGGCTGAAAAAGCGAGAAAGGTAGTTAGGACTGACGTAGATCTGTTCAGCAAGCTGTGCGACTGAAATGTTTTCTGCCCAGTGATGATGAATGAAATTTAATACGTAAGTGATGCGGTCAATGGAAGCGTACGACAGCTGTTCGCTGCTGTTGTGTTCGATGCAGGGGAAACTGCTTTCCAGAAACTGAAGCAGAGCCATGACAGACTCATTCAGCCGCTGCCGAGAGCTTCGATTGAAATACAGACGTGCGGTCTGTGCCATCAGGCGGCGAAGTTCATCGCAGACAGTCTGCGGTGCGGTTTGCGCATCGACAGCTGTGCAGCTGCGGCTTTCGGTCAGACAGCCGGACAGGTGAATATAATCCTGCGGAATGGTCAGCATCAGTGCCCGGCTTCCGGAAGCACAGGAAACGCGGCACAGCTCCAGCGGATTGACCAGACAGAAGCCTGCCTGTGATAAAACTTCGCTTTGGCCGCGAAGAAGAACACTGACTGAGCCGTAAAGTACGAATATCAATCGTGCGCCGTCTCCCCATAACAGACTGGGTTGTTCCTCCCCGAGTAGAGTGAAGGTCAGTTCCTTTTCACTACTGAAATCCGGTGCCATACCTGATTGTCCTCCCTTATATCGTGTTGCCTTAACTATATCGTATTTTTTCGTCAGGGTCAATATGGGATGAATATGCGGTGTCGTGCAGCGAATTTTCCCTTGCTCATATATCAAATTCGCTCTTCGAAAAACTCCAGAATCCCCGCTTTAAGCACTCTCCACTCCCTGCCAACCTTCACGGCAGGGAGTTCTTCGTTTGCGATCATCTTGCGGACCTGCTGGCGCGTTGTTTTGAGCAGGGCAGCCGTTTCCTTGACGGTCAGAATTTCGTCATTTTTCATGCCCACGGGTCCTCCCTCGAATCGGGCTGCGACGAAGTGCGAGGCTGATTATACTGCTCCTTGTAGATAAAATTGTGCAGCTCTCGCACCAGAACCTTGCGGAATCCCCAGTTGCCGTACTGATCCTCCTGCGGCTGAATGCTGTACTTGTCCGCGCAGTGTTTGAGCTCCTGCTTGCTGATTTCAAACTGTCGGCAGACCTCGTCGATGGTATAAAACTCTTTCATTCCGCGATAATCCAGATACTTCATAAAAATCATCCTTTTACATATAAGATTTGACAGCACAGATCACAGTTCACCGCAATTCATGCCATCTTATATTTATGTTAGTGATTTCGTTTCAAAAAAGATAATCAAAACCCATGCCAATTTCATTGAAAAGGCATGGGTTTCGCAATTTGCAGAACAAATTTCAATTCTTCAATCTCTGATTTATCCTTCAATGTAATCGGCTGAATGCCAAGCTCCTTGAACTGCTTGCGCACAGTGCGCAGCTGATTTTCGGTGAGTTTACTGTTATACACAGCCTGTGCATAACATTTGCAGTCGGACAGCTTTTTGACAAGCAGACGCATATTTTTGCGAGTTGAAGCATGTTTCACGGTCTCAACCTTTGCCATGCAGTCCGAATACCGCACAAACGGCAGGTCTGCGTGCAGCATTTCCATATAAGAACGGATGGTGTCCTCGGACTCGTCCATGACAGTTTTCAGGATTTTCTTGTTGATGCCCTTAACCTGCTCAGACAGTCCGCGCTTGAACTTCGCGCCCGAGCGGGAGACCTCGAATCGCAGCATTGGTGCATCGTAGTTCTCGAGCAACTCCTCCTCCATCAGCTGAAATGTCTTGTCATAGACCGTCAATGCGGTCGTTTTGCAGCAAATCCGCCACGAATGTGCATTCTTTTTCTTATGATTGGAGAAAGTTTTATCGAATGTACACAGCTCGTATTTCTTCATATATGGACTACGGCGAACGACGCGCAGCGCCTCGTCAACCCAGTCCTGCGAATCGGGAAAGTAGTCCAGACAGCAGTCAATGCGTGAAAGCGTCAGCTGCTCAAAATTGCAGTTCAGACCGATTTTATGCAGCAGCTTGGTCATTTCCTTATCAAGCGATTTCAGCTGATTCTCTTTCGCTTGGAATACCTTCTTGGGCACATACTCTCCGTGCAGTAAAGTATGAGGATTGAGCCGAAAATGAATAAAAGATGCGAGATTTTTCGTTGTTTTATTCTTGCGGCGTACCTGCTGGTACAGATAAAGCACCACGCCCTGACCGCAGTAAGAGGTGCAGATATGCTTCGTCATGCCCTTGTCTGAATGATATGTCGTGTCCGGATAAAAACTGCCGGAATTCACACTTTTTAGATGCTGAAACACCTTGTTGAAGTCCTTCTTAGACACTCTGTGAAATAATTCGATCGTGTGGATGCCATAGCGAAAGTCCATTTCACTCACCATCCTTCGCAAAGCACTCGATGACTGCATCGTGCAAATCGTCCGACGACTCGCAGATTGCATACAGCTCATTTACGGCATCAATCGCGCGCTCATCCGTATTGGAGATGATGTCAAGGTTCATCTGAAAATCAGCGTCATTCCAGAGCAGCAGCGCCTTTGCACGTTTTCTGTCGCGCCCGGCTCTGCCTGCCATCTGGTAGAACGACGCTGCGCTGAACGGAAGCTGAGAGACGATAATCAAACGAATATCCGGGATATTCACGCCCATACCGAACGCAGAAGTTGCAATCATGATGTGCGCCTTGCCGGAACGAAAGCGCTGCTCCTGCTTCGCTCGGTTGGATAATTTGCTGTGGCAGATGGCAATCTCGTCAGCCTCGATATCACAATCTTCAATTAAGTAATCGCGCATCTCTTCCACATCACAGACACGGGTGCAGTAGATAACGATTTTGCCCTTGTTAGCATATTTTAGAATCGCTTTTTTGGCTTTCTCATAACGAATTGCCTCCGTTTTCACGAACACTTTCCTCAGAGAAAGGTTAGAACGCTTGAGCTTGCCGATATGTACCGTCGGATTTTTCATACGCAGACTTTTCGTGATATATGGAATATCCTCCTGCATAACGGTTGCACTGAACGCAGCAACAACAGGGGATGAGGGTAAATCCTTAATAAATTTACCAATATTGCGATACATTGGACGGAATTCGCTGCCCCATTCCGTCAGACAATGCACCTCATCCACAACGACCGTGTGCACCTTGTTCTTCTGAATTGCCTTCCACAGATGCGGATCATTCAAACGTTCCGGTGCAACAAAGAGAGCCTGGAGTTTACCATGTTTCAATCTTTCGATAATATTGGTATTCTCCGCATTGCCGCTGTACAGGCAGCCCGCTCGGATTTCGCTGTCCTCGCAGCGCTGCACTAAGTCCCGCATCAATGCAACCGTCGGGAGAATACCAATCAGCAGATCGTTTGGGTGCATAGCAATCATCGAGAGAGAGCAGATCGACTTGCCTTCAGAGGTTCGAGCTAAGCCAAGTACATCTTTACCATTGAGTAAGTCTGTAATTACATCCTTTTGAAACGCTTTCAGCTTTGCGATACCAAAGCTATTGCATATCATCTTTTCCTGTTTGTTTGTCATAATTTTCACTCCTGAACATAGAATTCTCGTTCAAAACTGAAATTTAGAAATTTCATCTGAACTGCCTTTATTCCATTGTTGAGAGCGTAATCAAATTATAATTTCACAGGAATAACATGATATATAATAATAGCGAAAGGCTTATCCCGGTGCATGAGACAAGCCTTGGCTAATATTATATATATTTCGATTTAGTGAACAACCTGCATTTCCCGATTCTCGAGCAGCGAGCAGCGATCCGCGATGCCCTCGGTGACGTACACCGTACCATCCTTATCCATCAAAATCGCATCGAATTCCTCCTTATGAGCCCGCCAGTAATCAAGCGCATCATCCACACCCATGATGAACAGCGAGGTCGAGAGCCCGTCCGCGAGCGTGCCGTCATGGCTGATGATGGTCGAGGAGATCACACCGCTGTCGGCCGGTGTGCTGGTACGCGGGTCAATGATGTGATGATACGTCCGGCCGTTATCCTCAAAATACCGCTGATAGCCGCCCGATGTGATCACCGCTTCATCCGCAATCTCCACCACCGCAAAGTTTTCACCTTCGTCGTTCGGGTCCTGCACAGCAACACGCCATTTGCTGCCGTCCGGCTTGCAGCCGAGCGCCTGCACGTTGCCGCCGAGAGAAACAATGCCGCTGGTCACGCCGTTATCCGCAAACACCTGCATGATGCGGTCCGAGGTGTAGCCCTTGGCAATGCCGCCTAAATCCACCTGCACATCCGCCGGAATGGAAACGTCACTGCCGTTCTGCTGCACCTGCTTGTAATCCACATGAGTGAGCAGCTGCTGCAGCTCATCCGCCGAAAGCACGCGATAGTTTTGTGTGGTAAATCCCCAGGCATCCATGACCGGCTCGATCGTGCAGTCAAAAATGCCGTCGGTCGAGTCAGAAACCTCTAGCGCCCGCTTGAGCAGCGCCTGCGTGTCTTCGTGCAGCGTCACCGCGTGATCTCGGTTGAGTGCGTAAATGTCACCGCTCTCGCTGCTGATCGAGAACAGCGCGTCCAGACGTTCGATCTCGCTCTTCGCCGCCTCCAGCGCCTCTCCGGCATGGTCTCCGTAGGCGGTCAGCGTCATGGCCGTGTCCATCGCGAACAGGTCGATCGACTGGGAGTCTGTGCCAGCGGACGAGACCGAGGGGGCGGAAGCCTGTCCGCAGCCGCCCAGAAAAACAAGCCCGAGCAGCAGCAGCGCCTTGATTTTTTTCTTCATCAACAAATATCCTCCGAAAGTTAGCGTTTGCTTACTATAAAATAGCATATCACGGCAAAAAAGACTTGTCAAGCCGCGAAATCTTGATAAACCGTGGTTCATCTCGCGAAAAAGTGCGGTTGACAAATAAAAAGCGCTGGTGTAGACTAAGGTCAGCTTATAATGTTAGCAAAAGCTAACCATAGCATTTTTCCTCGGGTTGCAAAAACGCGCGAGGAAAAATGCTATTTTTCGACGTGATGGTTAGCTTTGTCTAACAAAAGGAGGAACCGAAAAGTGAAGTGTAAAAACACCATTGCAATGGTGCTGGCAGGCGCGATGCTCCTGCCGAGCAATGCCTTTGCTGCCGACCTGAGCCAGTACAGGGATTTCCCGAACGACTGGTCGTCCGGCGCGCTGGAAAAGGCGGTCGATCACGGCCTGCTGAACGGCTCGAACGGCAGGATCGACGGTCAGGGTCTGCTGACCCGCGCCCAGATGGCGGCTATCGTATCCCGCGCGTTCGGCGCGACCAAGTCCGCCTCGCTCAAGGATTACCGCGATATGCTCCCGGACGCATGGTACTACAACGACATGGGCCGTGCCGTGCAGATGAAAGCCTTTCAGGGCGCGGGCGGTCTGCTCCATCCGGACGACCCGATCACCCGTGAAGAAGCCTTTGTCGTGCTCGCCCGCGCTTTCGCGCTGACCGATGGCCGCAGCGCTTCGCTCTCCGATTTTTCGGATAACGGCGCGGTTTCCTCGTGGGCGTCCGGCAGTCTTTCCGCACTGGTCGAAAACGGCTACGTGAACGGCGCAAACGGCCGCCTGAACCCGAAGAACAACATCACCCGCGCAGAATTTGCCAAGATCATCACCGACATGGCGGCGTCCTACGCCGATTCGAGCAGCATTGCAAACCAGACCGTAGACGGCAACCTGGTCGTCCGCGCAGACGGCGCTTCGCTCTCGGGCGTCACGGTCAACGGCGACCTCATCATTGCGGACGGCGGGGACAAGGTTTCGCTTGACGGCGTTAAGGTCACCGGCCGCATCGTCATCCGCGGCGCATCGACCGAGGCGAGCCTCAAGAACTGCTCCGCAGGCAAGGGCGTGCTCGTCAGCAACCCGAACGGCGCGGCTTCGCTCTCGGTTTCCGGCGGCAGCGTCGGCACGGTAACGGCGAAGTCCGACCTCGTGGTTTCCGGCAAGATCGATAACATCGTTATCGCGGAAAAGGCGGCTCTCACGGTGCAGAGCGGCGCGTCTGTCGGTTCGGTCACTGTTTCGGCGGCGGGCGCTTCGGTCTCCGGCGCAGGCACGGTTTCCGCTGTACAGGCGAACGCGAACAACGTTACGGTTTCGACCAAGAACACCAAGGTAACGGCGGCGAGCGGCGTTTCCGGCGTCAAGGCCGGCGACAAGACCGTAGACTCCGGCAAGACCGGAACCGTCGGCACAGCTCCTTCGAGCGGCGGCTCGTCCTCCGGCGGCGGCAGCAGCTCGTCCCGCAGCGATTACAGCTATGTGCTGATGAATATCCCGTATGGCGAGTTCTATAAGGCCGAGCTTGGTGAGAACGCCGCAGCCGTTGACGCAGTTTCGTCGGCGACCAAGAATAAGACCCGCAACGGTTCTCTGGCAGGCGGTTCGTATCATGTCAATCGCGACGGCTCGGATATTACCGGCGTTACCTATCCGGTTCGCGTAAAGACGAGCGACCTTTCCGGCCTCAAGCAGGTAACAAACAGCGACTCCGTAAGCATCACGGTAAAAAACAAAAAAGGCGAGGATGAAACCTCCACCTATACCGGCAGGGAGGCGCTGTTTGAAAGCGCAAGCTACTCCTACTACGCCCTGAGCTCCACCCCGTCTTACTACAAGGAAGCGACCCTGACCAACGGCAAGTGGTCGTTCGGCAAGGCGACCGGTGCGGCGTCCGAGGATACCGCAAAGATTGCCAAATTCAAGGCCCCCGGCCATCACGCCAAGTACGAAATGGAGATCGAAAGCGACAAAATCGCGAAGGGCAAGAAGGTTTACGCTGTTGTCCTGACCACCACGGACGGCAATACCTACGGTCTGCACCACGTAACCGAAATCTGGCATGTAACCAAGCTTGGCTTCAGCGCTGACCCCGCCCTCGTAGGCAAGAACATCAGCGCAGTCACCTACTACACCGAGGACGGCATAATCAAGCTCAATCTGGCGAAAGAGCTGCATGTTCCGTACATCGCAGAGGGCGCAAAGGCCGAAGTTGCAGAGTCTGACGCAGATGCAAAGAGCACTACTCTGACTCTGACCGGCTTCCCGGAAGATTTCAAACAGGAAGTAAAAGTACCGGACGGCATGACCTATTCCGACGGTACCATCACCTTTAATTCCGCTCTGCCGGGTTCTTATAAGGTAACGGTTTCCGACGCGAAGGGCAAATATGCGGACGTAACGGCAAGTTTCACCGTTTCCACGAGCAAGACGGTGGCGCAGTATGACGAAAGCAACGTATCGCTCAAAGCGGTAAAGGGTGTAAATGACGCAGCCCTTGAAAACTATCTGAAAAATATCACCTCGGTCAAGGTTGGCGACAATGAATACGCCGCAACCGGCAAGAAGGCGGTAACGATTATCAATTCGAACGGTTATCTAGATTTGACCGCCGAGCCGTTTGCGAATATGACGCAGAGCAGCAGCTACACCATTACCGTCAAGGCAAACTACTACAAAGATCAGGAGTTTAAGGTAACCTTCCCTGAGCACATTTACGCTTACGCCGCTGTTCCGTATGATGAATACTGGCAGAGCGAGAAGGTTTACCTGAACAAGGATAGCGACTGGGGGGCTGGGTCCGATGCCCTCGACGGCCACAACGAATTTGACAAGGGCGCGTTCGATGCGGTTTCCCGCGCAACGACCAACCACGGTCTGCATCGCGGCAGCTTCCAGCAGAGCGTTGTTATCCACGGCACCAAGGACGGCGAAGCATACGACTACCATCCGGTTGCGTGGACGGACGGCGACAACTTTGTCGATGCAGACGGCAAGACCTACAACAAGAACGAAATCGGCATGACCTCCTACAAGATCACTGGCATCAAGTACGTTCCGGTCAAGGTGAAGTCTGACAATTTCGTTGATTTCTGCAAGCACTACACTGTTACCCAGAACGGCGAAACGCTTCAGGGCGGTTTCAGTGAAAACAACCTGAATGCCTACACGGCAGTTGCCGCAGTAGACAAGGACACCAACGGTCTTAAGGAAGTCACCTTGGGTTCCTACGGCTATACCTTCGGTGCACGCCAGACCGGTTCCGGCTCCGGCATCAAGGGCGAGGCACTCAAAACCGCAGACGAGGCAATCACTGCGGCAGCCAAGGACTACTCCGGCAACTTCGGCGAAATGCTGCGTGTTGACCTGAATAACAATTATGGCGACCTCGGCGGTCATATGCAGACCGTTGTCTGGAAGTATTACGGCACTGATGAAAACAATACCACCCCGCTCGCCACCTACGGTACGAAATTTGCAGCTGACAACTGGATGCACAGGATCATGGGCATTCAGCTCGGTCTGACCGACTCGCTCCGCGCGAAGCTCCCCGAGGGCAAGGACGGCACCGGCAAGTGGACGATTACGGTTTACGCACTCGGTTACAGAGATACCACCTATACTGTCAAAGTCACCGCCGACAACCTGCCTAAAAAGGTTGAGCCGATGACGGAGAAGCAGAAACAGACGCTGACAGAGCTTGCAGGCAAGGCAAAAAAATACCTCGATAACGGAAGCACGACATATCCCTCTGAGGTCAGCAGATCGCTATTGGAAGAGCATTATAATGAGGCCACCGGTCTTATCAAGGCAGACGACACCACGGAAGCTAAAGCTAAGGAACTGATTACCGAGCTTTCCGGTTATCTCGAAAAGATGGACGCGGCTAATACGCCGACCAAACCCGACAAGCCGACCACTACAATCAAATCCGGCGAAGCAGAAGTAACCTCGGTAACTGGTATGCCTGTAACTGGTTCCTATCAGGCAAAAATCACGGTAGAATTTGATGCAGACGGCAATGTCGTTTCGATTACTGATAACGGCACTGACCCCGGTGCTAACAGTTACTTCTGGAATATCGCCAAAGGAAAGTTCGTGGACTTTGAAAAGAAACCCGTATCCGAAATCGACGGTATTGACGCAACTTCCGGTGCTACCGTATCTCTGAACGCCGTCAAGGCCATTATCAAGGAACTCTCGAAATAGGAAGGCGAGCAGGCTCCCTCCGCGCCGGCCCTGAAAGCGGCGGACGCGCGGACTCAGCTTCTGTATGCAGCGAACTCTCCGGCGGAACTTACGGTTTCTGCCGGGGACTCCTGCACGGTGTACTACACCACGGACGGCTCTGACCCGCGCGTAGCCGGGAGCGCTGCGAAAAAGCTCGACGGCTCGACCCTGACCGTCAAACCGACCGGGAACACCGACCACAACGTTACCGTAAAAGCCGTTGCCGAAAAGGACGGCCTCTTCTCTGCGGTCTCCGAGGCAGTCGTGGAGTTTGTGAATATCCCCGATTTGACCTCCGGCACGCGCACCTACATCGGCACAGTAACGGACGGCGGTGTGTTAGGCGGCCCGTACCGGGTCGGCGTGCGCGTGACTACTACCAACGGCAAGATCACCCGCGTGCAGGACAACGGCACGGAGGCCGGTCTGGATTTGTCGGACGATAACGTTTCTATGGACTATTCGTTCTGGGGCGGCGTAATGGACAGCGACGGTATGCCTGCCAAGCTGTACGGCAAAACGCTCTACGACCTGCTGAATATGAATACCGTACCGGATGACGATGACCACAATGACGATGCCGTTTCCGGCGCAACCGTCTGGTCGGATGCCATCCGTCATGCCACCATCGCGGCACTGCGCTCCGCGCCGGTCAGCAAAAGCGAATCCACCGTGCTCGCCCCGACCCTGACGGCGCAGACCTGCGTTCCGAACGCAAGCTATAAGTATATCGATGTTGCCATGTCGGCCGACAAGGACTGTACCATCCGCTACACACTCAACGGTACCGACCCGACTGCCGACAGCACCAAAGCGGCTTCCATCGGCTGGTCTGGTGATATCGGTGTTCGCCTGTCCGCTGACCCAACAAACCATCCGAGCGGCCAGGTCATCGAAGTCCGCGCCGCCGCCTTTGACAAGGCTGGAAACCGTTCGGATGTGGTTCGGCAGTTCTATGTGTTTGCAAATCCGCTCGGCAACGCGGCCTATACCGCGCAGTACAGCGGCATTTCCGCAACCGTTGACGGCATTACTGCAACCGCTGTAACACAAAGTCCCAACTACGATGATAATTATTATATCACCTCCCTGACGCTCGATAAGGAACACAGCGAAAGGTACGCAGACTTTCTCCCCGAGCTGTTCAGCCGCATCTACCTCGCGCAGACCACTAAGGGCGTCGAGCCGATTGCCGGGTACGAAACCGAGAGCCGCGCGGTTCTCGCCGCCGTGCAGGCGGCACTGAATCAGGCGCTGACGGCTTCCAAGCCGACGCTCACCGTCTCGCCGGAGAAAACCACCTACGCGAATGCGGATGAGGTAACGGTAACGCTCGACTGCCCGACCGACGGCGCTGAAATCTACTACACGGTAGACAACAGCAACACCCTGACCGGTTCCACCGTCTCCGACCCGACCAGAACCGGCACCAAGTACACCGGCCCGTTCGAGGTTTCCATCGACAATATCGCAGGCGGCAAGCTGTACATCCGCGCGGCGGCGAAAAAGGACGGCAAATGGTCCGGCATCGTTCGCAAGGATCTGACGTTCGCCAAGGGCGTCAAGGAAAACGCCTTCGTGGTGGACGGGACGAATTATCAGAGCTGGTCTGCGGCATCTGCCGCCGTCAAGAAAGGCGGCACGATCGTGCTCAATGATGATGTGCAGCTGACCGAGGAGGACAAGCTCCCGGATGTCGCGTGCACCATCCGTTCGGCGGACGGTGAGACCAAATACAGGCTGAGCGGCTCTCCGATGACGATGAACGCCGATCTTACCCTGTCGAACATCACCTATGCGCTCGGAAATCTGTACGCGAACGGGCATGATCTCACGGTCGCGAACGATGTGGCGACCGCGTGGAGCTGGACAGGTTACAACCTGTATGCAGGCAGTACCGCAGAAAGCACCGCAGCGGGCACGCAGCACATCAGCGTGCAGGCCGGTAATTTTGCTGTTATCGCCAGCGGCAGAGGCAGCACGACGCATAAGGCTGACGTGGACGTTTCCGTAGGCGGCAGCGCGGAGGTCGAGCTTGCGGGCGCGTACATGAGCGCGACACTGGACGGCAATATAACGTTCCATGTTGCAGACGGCGTCAAGCTGAATCAGTTCCTCGGCGAACAAAGCGGCGGCTCCATCACCGGAAACCTGACCCTCCAAATCAATGGCACACCAACGCTGAAAAGCTACAGTCCCACATACAAGGCCAGCGTCAACCGCGCTTCGTTCGGCACACTTGACCTGACCGGCGCAGATACAGATTTCATCACCGCAAACCGTGATAAATTCACCGGTTTTGCCACAGTTTTGCCAACTGCATAATTTCTCACAAGTCCAAGGGTGCTCCAGCAGGAGCGCCCTTTACTTTTGCGCATTGTTCGCACGACGAGCAAGTCTGATAACAATTTATGTGCCCGCTATAAAGAAGCATACTGAGCAGGATTGCCGTATTAAACATTGAAACCTCTTTTCAACCGCGGGCACCTTGCACAACAGCAGCAGATTGGATATAACAAAAGCAGCTATCCGGCACCCTGACGTCGGAAGATGTCCACGCACGCATGACGACACTTCTGGACGAATACAATGCAGCAGACAAGCATGATCTGCACGGATTGGCAAAGTTCCATGCGGATTATGAGGCCATTCATCCGTTCCAGGACGGAAATGGACGAACCGGACGGCTGATTCTGTTTAAGGAATGTCTGAAAAACGATATTATCCCCTTTGTGGTAAATGACAGCCGCAAGGCTGAGTATTATCATGCACTGAATACCGCGCAGACAAAGCAGGATTACAGCCTGTTGGAGCGCTTCTTCCGCGAGGAGCAGACCGAATACCGCCAGCAGGTCGAAGGCTTTCTGCCGCCGGTCGAAAAATAGCCGAAGCTATTGCGGCTACTGTCAGGCTACTGCTGATGAATATAGGTGGTTGCAATAGGCATAGAAAACGCATGAAAACGGCGCAAAATGTCTAATATTCGCGCTGTTTTAGCGGGAAATGCAGGATGAATACCTCATACAGCACCGCTCCGACTCCAAAGGCCATGCGTTCGAATCGCACCGGGCGTACCAAAATATGTTGATGAAAGATGCAACGCCGAAAACGCCGCACGAAAGTGTGGCGTTTTCACATATAATGCGCTACTTTTAGAACGAAAAGGCTGCAAAAACTCGATTTTTCAAAATTCCAGTTTTGCCCTGCGAGAGGCGACATTTTTAAGATGTGCCCTGCCAAATTTATGGTCTGGTGTGGTTCAAACACCAAGGCTTAAAAAAGAATAAAGAATAAGAAGACAGGCC
>ERZ791906.1250-NODE-1250-length-19361-cov-2.557132_pt1 | contig 19361 bp, 20 predicted proteins | sample MGYA00510146_ERZ791906 | MGnify/ENA primary metagenome ERZ791906 (study PRJEB30046, sample SAMN00792096) | human gut metagenome | study: EMG produced TPA metagenomics assembly of the A metagenome-wide association study of gut microbiota in type 2...
TTTTGGAAAATGTTCGCGTCGAGCGTCAGCGAGGACTAAGTGAAAGGGTGCCAAAAAATTAATTTAGAATTTCTTAAATTATGCAATGAGCCGAAGAAAAAGTATTATAGCATAGGTTAACATCAGAGCTATATCCAAACCCCATTTTTATTGAAAAAGTTTTTTAAAATATATTGACAAAAATTCTAATAAATAGTATCATAAATTTACATATGAACATATAATCATATAAACAGATAAAAGGAGAAAAAATAAATGGAAGATAATTTATTAGAATGCACTGTTATACACGAAGAAACAGTTAAAAAAATCAAACAAAAAATGCCAGAAGATGGCTATATATATGACTTAGCAGAATTATTTAAAGTATTTGCAGATTCAACAAGAATGAAAGTTATTTATGCATTATTAGAAGATGAATTATGTGTATGTGACATAGCAAATATAGTAGGAACAACTCAATCAGCAATATCACATCAATTAAGAATTTTAAAACAAGCTAAATTAGTAAAGTTCAGAAAAGAAGGAAAAGTTGTTTTCTATAGTTTAGACGATGACCATATCCACGAAATAGTTAAGAAAGGATGTGAACATATTGAAGAGTTATAAATATACACTAGAGGGGTTAGATTGTGCAAATTGTGCAAAGAAAATTGAAGATGAAATAGCAAAAACGAAAGGTTATGAAGATGTAATAGTTAATTTTTCTACTTTAAAATTAACATTCAAATCAGATAATCCAAATGCAAAAAAAGAAGTAACTGAAATTGTAAAAAAATTAGAACCAGATGTAGAAGTTCTAGATGATGGAGAGAAAAAACAAGAAAAAGAAGAACATAATGATTCAGATATAGCTAGAATTGTTATAGGAATTGCAATATATTTAATAGCTTTAATTGGAAATTTAGGAACAATTATAACTAATATGTTAACAATAATTTCTTTTGTAGTATTATTATACAAAACAGCAAAAAAAGCTTGGAAACAAGTTACAAAAAATAAAGTTTTAGATGAAAATACTTTGATTGTAATATCTGCAATAGGGGCATATTTTGTAGGAAAAATATCAGAAGGAATAATGGTAATTACATTATATGAAATAGGAAAAATATTAGAATCAAAAGCAGTAAACAAAACAAGAAAATCAATATCAGATTTAATGAATATAAAACCAGAATATGCAAACTTAAAAATCAATGAAGAAATTAAAAAAGTAAATCCAGAAGAAGTAAAAATAGGCGATATTATAATGGTAAAAACAGGAGAAAAAATACCATTAGATGGAGTTGTAATAAGTGGAGATGCACAAGTTGATAATTCAGCATTAACAGGAGAAAGTAAATTAGTAAATGTTACAAAAAATAGCAAAGTATTATCAGGAAGTATAAATGTAAATGGATTAATAGAAGTAAAAGTAGAGCAAACATATGAAAATGGTACAGTAAGTCAAATCTTAAATTTAGTTGAAAATGCAACAGACAAAAAAGCAAAAACAGAAACTTTTGTATCAAAAGCTGCAAAAATTTATACACCAGTAATAATAGGCTTAGCATTATTAGTAGCAATATTTATGCCACTTGTAGTTGCTAATGTAACATACAAAGAAAGTATATACAAAGCATTAATATTCTTGGTAATTTCATGCCCATGTTCAATAGCAATATCAGTTCCATTAAGTTATTTTTCAGGAATAGGTAAAGCATCTAAAAAAGGAATATTAATAAAAGGTAGTGACTACTTAGATGGAATAAAAGACATAAAAGAAATAATTTTTGATAAAACAGGAACAATAACAACAGGGAATTTCAAAGTTTCAGAAATACATTCTTTAGATGAAAAATACTCAGAAGATGAAATTTTAGAATATTTTGCAAGAGGAGAAAAACTTTCTAACCATCCTATAGCAAAATCAATTTTAAATAAATATGAAGAAAACCAAAACAAAAAAGAATTAAACGTAAATGATGTTGAAAACTTTGAAGAAGTTTCAGGAAAAGGATTAAAATACACATACAATAACAAAAATATCAAAATAGGAAATTCAAGCTTTACAGGAGCTAAAACAGAGAATATTGTAGGAACAGTATTATATCTAAACATAGATGAACAAGTAGTAGGAAGCATTGTTTTAAGTGATGAAATAAAACCAAAAACAAAAGAAACAATGGAAAAGCTACACAAACTAGGAATAAAAACAAAAATGTTTACTGGAGATAAAAAAGAAATAGCAGAAAAAATAGCAAAACAAGTTGGAATTCAAGCTGTAAAAGCAGAAATGTTACCACAAGATAAATACAATGAATTAGACAAAATAATAGAACAAAGAGAAGAAAATAAAAAGGTTGCTTTTGTCGGAGATGGAATAAATGATAGCCCTGTATTAGCAAGAGCAGATATAGGAATATCAATGGGAGGAATTGGTTCAAGTTCAGCAATAGAAGCATCAGATGTTGTTATAATGACAGATGAGTTAAATAAAATTGTTGATGGAATTGAAATTTCCAAAAAAACAAATAAAATAATAATTCAAAACTTGATATTTGCAATAGGTGTAAAAATATTAACATTATTATTAAGTCTATTTGGAATAGCAGATATGTGGCAAGCTGTATTTGCAGATGTTGGTACAACTTTGATAACAATATTTAATACACTTAGAATATTAAAATAAATAAAAACGGCACATTGCTTCAAACCAAGCAAATATGCCGTCTTATTTTATTCAAAACAAAAAAATACAAAAAATAATAAAAAACAGTTTTCCAATTTCAAAAAATATGATATAGTATAAAAAAACAAAAGAAAGGGCAGATAAAATGAAACATTCAAAAACAGAAAAAAGAAAATTAGATAAAAAGAAAGTAACAAAAGCACTAATAATAGTGCTTGCAATAATCATAATAGGAGTTATACTATATCAAATAAATAATAATATTGTATTTGATAAAAATAAAAATATAAACCTAGTAATAAACAATAAAAACATAACATCAAACCTAAAAAAAGATATATTTATTCAAGATGATGAAATATATATATCAAAACAAGACTTAGGGAACTTCTTCGATAAATATATTACGAAGATACACAAAATAATCAAATAATAACAACATATGATACAAAAATTGCAGCCATTAGCTTAGATGAAAATAAAATAAGCATTAATGGTGTAAGTAAAAAAACATATGCACAAACGATAAAAAAAGACGACGCAATTTATTTACCAATAAAAGAACTTGAAGATGTTTATGGAATAGAGATTTCTTATATAGAAAATTCAAAAGTAATAACAATAGACTCAACATCAAAAGAACAAAAGAAAGCAATAGTAACAAAAAATTTACCAGTAAAATCTACAAAAAAATTTATAGCAAAAACAGTTGATAAAATAAAAAAAGGAAGCTATGTAGTTGTAATTTCTGAAGACAATGGTTATACAAAAATCAGAACAGAAAATGGAAAACTTGGATATATAAAATCTAAATACTTAGCAAATGAAGTAACTGTTAGAGAAAATATGGAAGAAACAAAACAAATTGAGGGAAAAGTAAATTTAGTTTGGGATTATTATTCAACAGTTGCTAAAGCACCAGATAGAACTGGAACTACAATAGACGGAATAAATGTAGTTTCACCAGCATTTTTCCATTTAAATAAAAATGGAGAATTAGAAGAAAATGTAGGGGAAACAGGAAAAAAATATATTGAATGGGCACATAACAACGGATATAAAGTATGGCCAATGGTTCAAAATTCAGAAGCTGGTTCAATAAATGTAACATCAAACATAATGAATGACTATAATAAAAGACAAGAATTAATTTCACAAATAATCATATATTGTGTAAAATACAAATTGGATGGTGTAAATATAGACTTTGAAAATATGAAACAAGAAGATAAAAATATGTATTCAAGATTTATAATTGAATTAGAACCAAGATTAAAAGAAATAGGAATGACATTATCAGTAGATGTAACAGCACCAGATGGTTCAGAGACATGGTCAATGTGTTTTGATAGAAATGTAATTGGAGATGTTGCAGATTATATCGTATTTATGGCATATGATGAATATGGCGCATCAAGCAATAAAGCTGGAACAACAGCAGGTTATGATTGGGTAGAATTAGGAATAAAAAAATTCATCGAAACAGAAGAAATAAAAGAAGAAAAAATCATCCTTGCAATTCCGCTATATACAAGAGTTTGGACAGAAGATAGTTCAGGAAAAATAACAAGCAAAAATACAGTTTCAATGAAAAACACATATAGCGTTATTCCAAATGGAGTAGAAAAACAATGGAATGACAGTTTAAAACAATACTATGTTGAATATAAAGATGGAAACAATACAAAGAAAATTTGGATTGAAGATGAAACATCATTAAAAGAAAAAATAAGCTTAATAAAGAAATATAAATTAGGTGGAGTAGCATCATGGCAAAAAGGAATGGAAACAGACAATTTCTGGGGATTTCTAAAAAATGAAATACAAGACTAAAATAATTTTGTAAAATATGCAAAAACACTTGACTTTCTAGGCTTTACAAATATATAATATCAAAAAGAATGCTTGTGGAGGTATTTTAAGGCTAATGCAAAAAGAAGAAATATATTTTACAACAGATAAATATAGTAATTTAACAGATGAACAAATAATAACAGATATCAAAAATGGCGATGAACAAGCACTGGTATATTTATTAAACAAGTATAAAGATTTGGTAAATTCCAAAGTTGGAAAATACTTTATAATAGGTGCAGAAAGAGAAGATATTGTACAAGAAGGAATGATAGGCCTATTTAAAGCAATAAAAGGTTTTGATAATACAAAACAAAACACTTTTAAAACATTTGCAAATATTTGTATAGAAAGACAATTAATAACAGCAATAAAAAGTTCAAATAGACAAAAACACATGCCATTAAATTCCTATTTATCATTAAATACTTCAGCATACGAAGATGATGAAGACGGAACTGAATTAATAGAAACATTTAACAATACTCAAATAGAAGACCCATTAGATACAATTACAAAAAAAGAATATTTTGAAGAAATTCAAAATTCGATTCATAAAAATTTAAGCAAATTTGAAGAACAAGTATTACAAAGATTTATACAAGGTGAAAGCTATGAAGTAATAGCTAAAAAGCTAGATACACCTGTAAAATCTATAGATAATGCTATACAAAGAATTAGAAAAAAAGCGATTAAAAATTTTTTCTAATATGATAAAATAATATAGTATCAAACTAAAGCAAAGTATATTTGGTTTGATGCTATATTAATTATAATATGCCTGCATAGCTCAGTTGGTAGAGCGCAGCCTTGGTAAGGCTGAGGTCACGGGTTCAATTCCCCTTGTAGGCTCCATAATGCGTTTTCGTCGAACTACTTATAATTATTGATATAAGTGAGTTTGAAGAAAACAAAAGTGAATATCATTTCACAATATATAAGTCGATTTAGTCGGCTTTTTTTTTACTTTTAATTATTAGAATTGGTAATAAAAGTAAGAAATAGCCTCAAAATATTGAAAAAAGGAGGTTTTTGTGATATGATATCTACAGTTAAAAAAGAAATAGCAATAAGTAAAGAATTACATTCTGAGATTGAATGGGCTTGCACTTTTAGTAATTGTGAACCAAAGATAAAGAATGGTAATTTGAGAATGGTTGAAAAAACTAATCTTGCTTATGTAGAGCCACATACAGCTGTTATTAAAGATAAGATATATTTATTCTTTAATGAACACGAATATTTTTACATAGGCAATTTAGCAAATAAATATCCACTCTCAAAATTACGAGATATTATCAATGGTAACTAATACTAGAAGTTTTCTTTATTTTCAGCAAGTAGTATAATAAGAAAATATTAGAGTTTTTAAGTGTTAGTTAGCAAAGGCTTTCTAGCACTTTGTTTGTTTTTTAGGAGGTTGTAATGGAAAACACAGAAAAGAAAATGGCAGGTATTTATATTAGAGTAAGTACCGAAGATCAAGCTCGTGAAGGATTTAGTTTAGGAGAACAAGAAGAAAAATTAAGACAACTATGTAAATACAAGGATTTTGAAATATTTAAAATATATAAAGATGCAGGAATATCTGCAAAAGATATAAAAAATAGACCAGCATTTCAACAAATGTTAGAAGATATGAAAGCAGGTAAATTGAATTATATAGTAGCCTATAAATTGGACAGAGTAACGCGTTCTGTAAGAGATTTAGAAGTTTTAATCAGTACTCTTGAGCAATACCATTGCTATTTAATTTGTGATAGAGATGATGTTAATACTTCTACTGCAAATGGTAGATTCTTTGTAAGAATGCTTACTGTACTATCTCAATTAGAAATAGAGATAGTACTATCTCCTAACAATAAAAAATGGTGTGATTCAACTATTGATAGAATTATAAATAATAAAATCTATATGGGAGATTATGAAAGATATAAATATGATACAGATAAAGAAACAGAATTGTTTGTGGATGTTGTCCCTCCTATTATAACAAGAGCTATGTGGGAAGAAGTTCAAAAACAAAAAGAGAAAAATCAAAGGTCTTATTGCAGAAATAGAGTATATATTTTCTTCCAAAAACTTGTATGTCCTACTTGTCGGTAAAATAATGACTTGTAAAGGTGCAGGTGGCAAAAAAGCTAAATATATGTATTATTTCTGTGATAACTGCAACTTGTATTATAACGAAGCAGAGATTGAAGATTGCTTAATTGATTATATATTGGATTTAGTAGAATACGACTTTCATGTAAATAAATACTTCTACCCTCTACTTGCTGAAAGAGATATAGAAAGAGAAAAACTAACAGAACATCAAATGTATAAAGATGTTTTATTAAAATTATGGACTATGAAAAGTAAAGATGAAAAACAATCTTTTATATCTAAATTTATTGAAACAGCAACATTAAAGAAGGATGAAAATGGAAAATTTGATATAGATAAAATCAATTTTAGAAGTAGTTTTGTAGAACAGATAGACAAGCTATATGATAAAGGTGTTGTAGATTTTCCAACAATGCTAGAAAGAAATGGAAAACTTGAAGATACTAGAATTAGTGTAAATATGAATAACGAACAATTACAAGACTATTTAAGTACATTGAAAAAAGAATTAGATATAAACTATATGGATTTGGGAGAATACTATTTCCACGATGATAAGATAGATGAAAACTATGATAATAAATCTAAAGTTGCTATGATTAGAGATAGACATATTGAGTTTAAGTTAAAGAAAAATCAAAAAGTAATTAGAATGGTAGCTATAAAACAATATAAAAACTTCTTGGCAAAACCAGAAGGAAAATTGCGACTTGGACTTGTTACTCATACTACTTCAAAGAAAAAGCGTAAATAATTGTTGCAACTATTACTTTATATATTTGCTATGTTGCAACAATCAAATTAGCAAATACAGATTTATATTTGCGGGTAGCAATATAAATTTAGTATGAGGTAATTTGGATAAATTTTATCCCATTGGGAGAAAATTTATTGCCTCGCAGAGCCCCCGAGTTATGATGGCACGTCATAACTCATAGGGGGTTAGGACTTATGACAAGGTCAAAGTCCTGTGCTTCGAAGAAAATTCAAGGAGGTAATTTTAATGGAACAAGAATTAGCATATTCTTTTCACTTAGGTAGTGATAAAAATAAAAGTAAAGTAGCTAAAAAAACAGCTAAAGGAAATGTATCTGGTACTACCTCTTTTTCAAATAATGCAATACAAAATGCAAATGATTTATCAAAGGCAAATAAGCATAATTTACGAGATTATGATAATCAAAGAGAATTAATTACTACTATTTATGGAACTAATGATATTGTAGAAGATGTTAAGCAAGTATACTTAGAAGAATTTGAACAAGCAAGAACTGAATATAATGCTAAAACAAGAGCTGACAGACAAATAAAGGATTACTTTCAAAAAGTGTGTGATTCTCAAAATGATATAGCTTGTGAAATTATTATTGAGCTTGGAGATATGGACTTTTGGCAAGATAAAGATAACGAGTATAGATATAAAATGACAGATGTATATAATGAACAGATACAAGAATTATCTAAAATATTTCCTACTTTTAAAGTAGCTAATGCAACAATACATTTTGATGAAACATCTCCACATATGCATGTTATTGGTGTTCCAGTAATAGAAAATTGTAAAAGAGGTATGAAAAAACAAGTAGGAAAATCACAACTATTTACTAAAACCTTACTTTCTGAAATTCAGGACAAAATGAGGAATGCTTGTATTAAATCATATAATAAGTTTTATGATGTAGATAGTAGACTTAAAACAAAGCAAAAAGGCAGAAATCAAGATATTAATGTTAAAGATATGGATGGTTATAAAGATTATAAAAAACAACTAAAACGAAAAGAACAAAAACTAGCTAAAGCAAATGAACAAACTGAAAAACTAGATAATTCAACTAAAGATATAAATAGAATATTAGATAATCTAAAAACTACCCTGATGAATAAAAATAATATGGTTATTTCAATCGAGGATGTCCAAAAAATAAAAAATTTTACCAAAGATGTAAAAGATACCAATAAAACAGTTAGAAGCGTAAATGACCTAAATTTAGCTATTAAGGATTTTGAATATTCTTCATATGAAGTACAAAAAGAAAATCGTTCACTAAAATATCAAATAGAACTTAAAGATAAAGATATTAAAGGATTAAAAGATGATTTATCTGCAAAAGAAAAAATAATTACTAAATTACGAGAAGAAAAAGAAAATATAAAAGTACAATTACAGAAATTTAAAGGATTTTGGCATGATCTAATGAGCCATTTTCACAAAAAGATAACTTATGATAATGACCAAAATTATAAAATTGTAAGTGATGACCTATATAAAAATGGCATATTTGATGACAATGATAATGAAATTGCAAATAATATCTATAGAAAAGTAACTATACCAGATGAAAATAAGAATAACAAACTAAAAAAGAAAAATGATTTTAATTTGAATTAAAGGAGAACTTGTATTATGAATAATATTATAGATGATAAAGTAAAAGATGTAATAGATATAATTAAAAATATGGATTTGAAAAATAAATTGAGACTTGGAGTGTGTATAAGTTCAAGTGCTTATACTAACTTAAAATATAATAAAGCACATATACACAGCATATTTGATAAAAGACTAAAAGGAATTGATAATGAATATTTGACAAGCTATGTAAATATGAGAAAATATCCTACTCTCCTATATGCTATGGCTAAAATAATGGAGATGAATAATGCAGAACAAAATCAAATTGCAATGTACTTGTATAATAGCATTTAAATTCAAAAAATCTTAAAAATTAATTGACAATCGCAAACAACTGTTTCATAATAATAAGAAAGTATAATATTAAGAAACGGAGCTGATACTGTTGAAAGAAATAGAAAGAAATAATAAATCATTTGAAGATATTAAGCATACTGATAAAAATGGTGTTGAATTTTGGTACGCTAGAGAACTTATGCCTATTCTACAATATTCAAATTGGCAGAATTTTGAAAAAATAGTAAATAAAGCAAAAATATCTTGTGAAAATAGTAATATCAATGTATTAGACCATTTTACTGACATCAGTAAAATGGTTCAAATAGGCTCTGGTGCTGAAAGAAAACAACAAGATTATGAATTAACAAGATATGCTTGTTATTTAATAGCACAAAATGGAGATAGCAGAAAAAAAGTTATTGCTCTTGCCCAAACTTATTTTGCAGTTCAAACAAGAAAACAAGAGATTACCGAAAAAGAATATAGTATGCTAACAGAAGATGAAAAAAGATTTTATCAAAGAAATTTAACAAGAAAAGGAAATTATTCATTAAACCAAGCAGCTAAAAAAGCAGGAGTTAAAAATTTTGATAAATTTCACAATAGCGGTTATAAAGGTTTATATAATGGAGAAACAGCGGATGATATTGCAAAAAGAAAAGGTTTAAGATATAGAGAAGATATTCTAGATAATATGGGCAGCGAAGAGCTTGCAGCCAATTTATTTCGCATAACACAAACTGAATCAAGATTAAAAAAAGACAACATTGACAGCGAAAAAGAAGCAAACAAAACTCACTATAATATTGGGAAAAATATTAGAGAAGTAATTGCTAAAAATGGTGGAACTATGCCAGAAGATTTACCTACTCCAAAGAAAAGCTTAAAGCAACTCGAAAAGGAAAAAAGCAAGCAACTAAAAAATAAAAATATGTAGAAAATTATATAAAATAAAACGAGACAATTGCACTATGTACAACTGTCTCATTTTATATCAGATTAAACCTTCGTCCATAAAAAATGGACACATTTTGTCTGCGTTTTTACTGATATTACATTCTCCAGGACACAAAAGGTTGGACACCATACGACAATCATTATCGCGCTGCCATTTCTCAGGGATAGTGTCATCTTGCCGAAAAGCAAACGCCATTAATGTTTTTACAGCGTCCATAAATTCATCAGCAGTTACACACGAGAGAGCAGAATGAATTTGATTTCCTGGATTTGTAGCATGAGATAAGAAATCTCTTACTTTAACACATGCTTCTTTCGTTCCACCTTCTAAATAGTGATTCTGTTTCAAAACAAAATCTAACTCTTTCCGTTCCATATGCATTCCTCCTAATTGTTTTGATAGAGTTAAAGGTTAACTAAAACAAGTCATATTGACTATAATTGAAATTATAACACATTTATGAACGAAATACAAGATATACATAAAATCTTTATATAGAGTATTGAAAAATTTAAAAATCTATGTTACATTAGTATTAATAAATCGAATTATATAAGAGAGCTTGAAACAGAATATGTCATTTTTTCGCATACCTGTTTCGAAATCGCTCCAGAACGTTTCTGTTCGAACTTTTTTGAAAAGTTATGACAGATGATATGAAATCAATTAGAAAAATCTGGTTGATTTTTTTGTAGCAAGAGATGTCATTAGTATTTTGATGTCTCTTTTAATTTTAAGATTTGGATTGGAGGTTTTAAATTGGTTGAAGAAAAGAAAAAATGTTCATGGTATTGTAATGTTTACATAAATGTGCTATAATTATAGTGTATATAGTTAATAGACTATATATAGTAAACCTCGTGTTTGCAACATCGTTTCACCTATAAATGAAAAAATTTTGGAGGTAAGATTATGTACAATTATTTAGTTGAACGGATGTATCAGGAGTATGAAACTGTAACTGATCAAAACAACATTCACTTTGTCAGCAATGGAAAAGTTGTGGGAACTTTATATCGTAAGGAACAAGTACTTAACATTTTCCTTTCAGCTTCTGCTGGTGGGGTATGGAACCACTACGGACTTGCACTTTTTGTAGTTGCCAAAAAGTATGCAGTGCTCAATAATTCAAAGGTGCGTAACACTGAAGCAGCTTGGCTTATTGGTTGCTGTGGAACACAATTGCAGTATACACTTAATAACCCTATGTATTTAGATCGTGGATTGCCTTTTGGAAACTTGCGAGTTTCGGGGATGGCGCGTGTGAATAATAGAAATGGCTGTATAAAATTTAAACTGTTTGATATGGAAATCGAATATAGAAAGAGTAAACAGCCATATAGCCATATTACCAATCTGAATCCTGCTTTGGTTTATCCTGTAAAGCGTGGTGGGAAGAAGGTTAAAAATGCAAAGGCATATCTTCGCAAAATCTACGATTGGGAATATGGACTTGGATATCAAACCTCAGGTAGTTACGAGACACGCGAATTCATTGATACCAAAGCAAATAAAACAAATCATACTGAGTTAAGCAAGATTAGATACAATATCATTCGTAAGTAATTGACTTATGTTGAAGGAAGGACCCTGTAGTACAGACCTTCCTTTAACATTTTTTGCAAATTTATAAAAATTGATTGATTTCAATATCTGTTCTTTTTTTATTTTTTATAAATGGACATCAAGAAAATAATAAAACACACTTTATTTTTTAGAAAAAATGTGATAAAATATAAAAATAAAATTTATTTTCCTGTTTTGCAGGTTGATATAAAGGCACTTTGATAAAAAATAATTTTTACAGGAGGTATTGGCATGAAAAAACGAAAAAATATTGCTAACAGAGCATTGATTGTTGCATTAGTCTGGGGAGTTTTATTTTGGGCAAGTATAGGATGCCTTTTTATAAAAAAGATTTCATTGTACCCACGAATAGCAATTATTGCATGTTTTCTAATATTAACGGTATATGGGATTTTTATTGGTAAGAAAATATATAATGAATCCAAAGAATAATGTCAATAGAATAAAAAAATCAACCCAAAAGGTTGATTTTTTTTATCATTTAATATAAAATCTATAAAGACCAAAGGAGGTAACAAATGATAACTTTAAAAGACATTAAAGAAAACCAAGAGCTAGACGCTCTTATAAGAGGAGCACAAAAGCAACTTAATGCAATAGGTTACACAGAACATGGACATAGACATATATCAATAGTCTCAAAAAGAGCAGGAGATATATTAGAAAAATTAGACTATCCAGAAAGAACAGTAGAATTAGCAAGAATAGCAGGATATATGCATGATATAGGAAACTGTGTAAATAGAGTAGACCATGCACATAGTGGAGCCATAATGGCATACAACATTTTAAAAGAAATGGAAATGCCAGTAGATGAAAGAACAGAAATAATGATGGCAATAGGAAATCATGATGAAAACACAGGAACAGCAATAAGTGACATATCGGCAGCACTTATACTAGCAGACAAATCAGATGTACATAGAGACAGAGTAGTAAACAAAAATCTATCAACCTTTGATATTCATGATAGAGTAAACTACGCAGTAACAAATGCAGAATTAGAAATAGATGAAAAAGAAAGAAAAATAATATTAAACTTAACAATAGATACAAATATATGCCCAGTATTAGACTATTTTGAAATATTTATGCAAAGAACAATGATGAGTAAATATGCAGCAAAATATCTAAAAGTATGGTTTGAACTGGTAATAAATGGTACAAAATTATTATAAAAACGGAGGAAAGAAAATGAAAGAAAAAACAATGAAAACAGTAAAAATATTAACAATAACACTTCTAGTTATTTTAATATCAATGATAAGTTTTGTAGGAATTTATCAAAAAAACAAAAACAAAATGGAAAATAAAGTAAAAGATTATTCATACTCAATGTCACTAAAGGGAGCAAGAACAATAAAATTAAAAGTAAACACAGAATCAACAGATGATGTTCCAAATAATAGTGAGGAAGTATTAACAGCTGAAAACTATAAAAAATCAAAAGAAGTAATCGAAAAAAGATTAAACAAAATGAATGTAGAAGAATACACAACAAGTGTAAATGAAGCAACAGGAGAAATAACAATACAAATTCCAGAACAAAATAGTCAAACAGATACAATAATAGGAAATTTAAATACAGTTGGAAAATTTGAAATTTTAGATAGTGAAACAAAAGAAGTATTGCTAAACAATGATGATATAAAATCATCAGAAGTATTATACAATACAACAAATAGTGGAACATCAGTATATTTACAAATAGAATTTAATAAAAACGGAAAAGATAAATTAAAAAATGTTAGTCAAACTTACGTATCAGTAAACAATACAACAAATAACACAACAGAAAATAATGTTGCAGAAAATACAACATCAGAAACAGAAAATGAAGCAACAAATACAACTACAGAAGGTTCTTCAGATACAGCAATAACAGAAAAGAAAATAACAATGAAAATAGATGATCAAGAAATAATGTCAACATCATTTGATGAACCAATAACAACAGGAAAGATTCAATTATCAGTAGGAAGTGCAACAACAGACAGAACAACATTACAAAACTATGTTGACCAAGCACAAAGTGTTGCAACAACATTAGATACAGGAAAATTACCAGTAAAATATGACTTGGAAAAAAATCAATATATATTACCAAAATTAACAACACAAGATTTAATAAAAGTGGAAATAGCAATAGCAATAATAGCAGTTGTAGGAATAATAATATTAATAGTAAAACATAAATTAAATGGATTACTAGCAGGAATAGCATATGTAGGATTATCTGCTGTATATATGTTAGTTGTTAGATATACAAATGTAACAATATCAATAGAATCAATAGCAGGAATAATAATAGTATTAATTTTAAACTATATATTTACAACAATGTTCTTAAACAAAATAGAAGAACTAAATAAAGAAAAAGCAGAAAACGTAATGAAAAAAGCAACAGGAGAAACATATAAAAAATTCTATCTTAGAATTATACCAGTATGCATAATGGCAATAACATTTAGCTTTATAAAATGGGTACCTATCAGTAGCTTTGGAATGATAACATTCTGGGGAATAGTAATAATTGCAATATATAATGCAATAATAACAAGATATCTATTAAAGGCAAATGTAGAAAGATAGGAGGTATTACAAAGATGAAACAAAAAAGTACAAAAATATTAGTAATCTTAATTGCTTTAATCTTAATAGTTGGAGCAATAATGATAGGAGTAAAAGGATTAGCTTTTGAATTAAAATATCAAAATGGAAAACAAGTTGAAATAGACTTAGGAAAAGAATTTGATATAAAAGATATGCAAGCAATCACAAATGAAGTATTTGGAAAACAAGCAGTATTAATTGAACAAATAGAAGTATATAAAGATGCCGCAAATATCATAACAACAGATATAACAGAAGAACAAAAAGCAGATTTAGTAACAAAAATAAATGAAAAATATGGAACAGAATTATCAGCAGATAATATAACAATAGAAGAACATTCAAAAATTAGAGGAAGAGATTTAATAAAACCATATATAGCACCATTTGCAATAGCTACAGCAATTATTTTAGTATACTTTATGATAAGATACTATAAATTAAATTCATTAAAAGTATTATTAAAATCAGCAGGAATAATTGTTTTAGCACAACTAGTTTTATTAGGAATAATGGCTATAACAAGAATGCAAATAGGAGAATTAACAATTCCATTTGTATTAGTAGTTTATGTACTATCATTGTTAATTTCAACAAAAAAATTTGATGATGATTTAGAAAAAATTAAAGTTGAAGCAAAAAAATAAAATATTTATAAAAAAGACCTTGAAAAAATTCATGGTCTTTTATTATTTAATTATTGCAAACAAAAACTCAATATGATAAAATAGCAAAAGAAAAACAAACGGAATTAGAAAGGAAAATAATAAAATGAAAATAGCATTAATAAATGAAAATAGTCAAGCATCAAAAAATGCAATAATATATGAAGCACTAAAAAAAGTTGCAGATAAAAAAGGATTTGAAGTATATAACTACGGAATGGAAAATGCAGAAGAAAATAACCTAACATATGTACAAGCAGGACTTTTAGCAGCAATATTAATAAACTCAAAAGCAGCAGACTTTATAGTAACAGGATGCGGAACAGGAGAAGGAGCTTGTCTTGCATTAAATAGCTTTCCAAATGTACTATGTGGACATATAGTAGACCCAACAGATGCATACTTATTTAGTCAAATAAATGCAGGAAATGCAATAGCAATGGGATTTGCAAAAGGATTTGGATGGGGAAGTGAATTAACACTTACATATACATTTGAAAAATTATTTGAAACAGACTTTGGAGGAGGTTACCCAAAAGAAAGAGTAGTTCCAGAACAAGCTAACAAAAAAATATTAGATGAAGTTAAAAAAATAACACACAAAGATATGATAACAATATTAAAAGAAATAGATCAAGAATTTTTATATAAAACAATAAACAGAGAACAATTCAAAAAATATTTCTTTGAAAATGCAGAAGATGGAGAAATAAAAGAGTACATAGCAAAAATTTTAAAATAAATGCGGAGGTTACAAATGGGAAATATTGTTTTACTAGATGATTTAACAATAAATAAAATTGCAGCTGGTGAGGTTATAGAAAGACCAGCATCAGTAATAAAAGAAATGGTAGAAAATTCAATAGATGCAGGAGCAAATAATATAACTGTAGAAATAAAAAATGGTGGTATTTCTTTTATAAAAGTAACAGATAATGGAAAAGGAATAGCACAAGATGACTTAGAAATTGCTTTTGAAAGACATGCTACTAGTAAAATAAGAACAGCAGATGACTTAGATGTTGTTACTTCTATGGGATTTAGAGGAGAAGCTTTAGCAAGTATTGCAGCAATAGCAAATGTTGAACTAGTTTCAAAAACAGAAGAACAACAAGTAGGATATAAAGTTGTTGTAGAAGCTGGAGACATATTAAGTAAAGAAGAAATTGGATGTCAAAAAGGAACATCAATAACAGTAAGAAACTTATTTTTCAATACTCCAGTTAGATATAAATTCCTAAAAAAAGATTACACAGAATCAGGCTATATAGAAGATGTTATAACAAGAATAGCACTAGTTAATCCTAATATAGCAATAAAACTAATAAACACAGGAAAAACAGTAATCCAAACAAATGGAAATGGAGATATAAAAAGTGTAATATACAGTATATATGGAAAAGATGTAGCAACAGGAGTAATGCCTGTTGAATACGCATATGATGATATACAAGTATCAGGAGTTATAGGAAAACCAGAAATAGCAAGGTCAAATCGTTCAAATCAATTATTTTTCGTAAATAAAAGATATATAAAAGACAAAACTTTATCAGCAGCAACAGAACAAGCATATAAAGGATTAATTCCTATAGGAAAATTTGGATTCGTAGTTTTAAATATAACAATGAACCCAGCAAAAGTTGATGTAAATGTGCATCCAGCAAAATTAGAAGTAAGATTTGAAGATGAAAGCAAAATCTTTCAATCAATTTATCATGCTATAAAAGACACACTTTTAAAAGGCGAATTAGTTGCAAGTACAGAAAAACAAGAAATTAATCAAAACAAAGAAGAAATTTCAAAAGGATTATATGACTTCAGAAAAAATGAAACAGAAAAAATAGAACAATACACTAATGAAGAAAGTAAAATAAAAACAAATAATATAGTACAAGATATCTATAACAAAGTACAACAAAATGCGCAAACACAAGCAGTTAAAGTACCTCATGTAAATTTAGGAGAAGGTGGACCTGTAAATACAGCTGATGTGTTAGAGCAATTAAAAAAATTACAAGAAAACATACAAAAAGAAGTTGAAACAGACCCTAGTATAAAATTAAATTCTAATTATATACAAATGAGAGAACAACAAGGAAATCAGACAAAAGTAGAAACATCAATTGAAAATGATGAAGTAAAAGTAGAAAATAATACAGATACAGAAAATACAAATATACCAGAACAAAAAATAGAGACACCAACAGAAATAAAAGAAAATACAGAAACAGAAATAGAAGAAAACGCACAAATAGATAATACAAAATCAAATGAAATAAAGCCAGAAGACAAACTAGAAGAAATCCAACAAGAAGAAGCAAAACCAGCAGAAAGCTTTGATGAAATGTATGCAAAATTATTTGGAACAAAACCAATATCACAAGAACAAACAGAAACAAAATCAAACTTACAAGAAGAAGTAATACCAATAAAACAAGAAATTCCAAGTATAGATATGAAAAAAGAAAATGTATCAATATTTGAACAAAATGAAGAATATCAAAAACCAACATACAAATTTATAGGAATAGTATTTAATACATATATAATCCTAGAAATAGACAAAGAAATGTACATATTAGACCAACACGCAGCACATGAAAGAATAATGTATGAAAAAGTAAAAAACAACTACTACAGTGACTCATCAAAAGACTCTCAAATGCTATTATTACCAGACATAATAACATTAACACACAAAGAAATGGAAATAGCAAAAGACAATATGGAAATGTTTGAAAAAGCTGGATTTAGTTTAGAAGAATTTGGAGAAAATACAATAAAATTAACAGGTGTACCAACAGTGTGCATAGATTTAGACAATAAAGAATTATTCTTAGAAACCTTAGATGAAATAAACACAGTAGCAAGAACAGCAAAACAAGAAAAAGAAGAAAGATTTATAGCAACAGTAGCATGTAAAGCTGCAGTAAAAGCAAATATGGTACTAACAAGAGAAGAAGTAGAAAGCTTAATGGACAAACTATTAGCGTTACCAAATCCATTTACTTGTCCACATGGAAGACCAACAGCTATAAAAATGTCTAAATACGACATAGAAAGAAAATTTGCAAGAAAATAGAAAAGAAGGGAAAAAGTAATGGTAACAGTAATTATTGTAGGAATAGTAATCTTAAGTTTAGTATTACTAGGATGGACATGGGTAAGCTTAGGAAACATAGAAAAACAAAAAAAGATTTTGTATATAATATGTGGAATATTTATTACATGGATTATAACCTTTATTATTTATAATATATCAAAAATAGGAATAGTATATGAAAACCAAGAAATAATGAAAACAATAAGAAAAGTATTTGTATTAGTATTTACAATAATCAATGGTTATGTATTATTGCCATATACTTTTAAAATTTTCGATAAAATAAATAATGAAGAAATCAAAAAAGAACAAATAAAAAAGAAATTAATAATTATGCTAATTATATTTATAATAATTTCAATATTTGAAGTTCAATATCTTGCAAGCTTACAAATGGGAACCTTGCAAATGATAACAAAAAAATAAAAGAAAGGAGAAATATATGGAAAAAGTAATTGTAATTTGTGGTCCTACTGCATCAGGAAAAACAGCATTATCAATCGAACTTGCAAAAAAAATCAATGGAGAAATAATATCAGCAGATTCAATGCAAATATACAAAGATATGAACATTGGAACAGCAAAACCTACACCAGAAGAAATGCAAGGAATAAAACATTACCTTTTAGATTTTGTTTCTCCAGATGAAAGATATAGTGTAGCAGATTATAAAAGAGATGCTAAAAAGGCAATAAAAGAAATAATTGCAAAAGGGAAAACTCCTATTATTGTAGGAGGAACAGGTTTATATGTAGATAGCTTAATTTATGAAATAGAATACCAAGATATCGAATTTGATGAAAAATATAGAAATGAATTAGAAGAAATAGCAAAAAAAGATGGCTTGGAAAAATTATATGAAATGGCTATAAAAATAGATCCGGAGGCAATGCAAAAGATAAGTGCGAATGATAAAAAAAGAATAATGAGAGTATTAGAAATATATAAAGCAATAAAATCTGTTCCACCACTAGAAGCATTTCCTTTTAAAGCAATCGCAATACTTCCACCATATAAAAATCCACCAAAAATCACATTCAAAATTGTATCATCAAATAAAGGAATTCGTGGCATCAACGTCAAAAAGAAAGACGTTAAAACAACTTGCA
>ERZ791906.1259-NODE-1259-length-19208-cov-4.449381_pt1 | contig 19208 bp, 16 predicted proteins | sample MGYA00510146_ERZ791906 | MGnify/ENA primary metagenome ERZ791906 (study PRJEB30046, sample SAMN00792096) | human gut metagenome | study: EMG produced TPA metagenomics assembly of the A metagenome-wide association study of gut microbiota in type 2...
TTCATAATCACACTTTTCGGTAGTGTGCTAATTATAGCATATCACCCACCTTTTGCGCAGAGGTTCCTTATTAATAAAAATCACCAAAAAGGAGAAAAAAATGCAGCTTTTTCGCAGAAGCATGCTTCAAGTAATCGTGTCAGGAGCGATTTGCTCCACCCTCCCTTCCCTCGCCTTTGCTCAGACGCAAAAGTTAGCCTCTGAATACGATGTCATCGTGATCGGTTCCGGATTTGCCGGTCTTGCAGCCGCAATCTCAGCAGCTGAAAACGGTGCCAAAGTTATTGTTCTGGAAAAAATGCAGGTTGCCGGCGGTAACTCTTCCCGTTCCGGGGGCATGATGGCTATTCCCGGATCTTCCGTCCAGAAAGAACAAGCATTGAGGACTCTCCGGCCAAACTTGCAGCCGATATGAAACGCATCGGTTTAGGCCTTGGGGACCCTGAGCACATCAAAGTCGTGACCGAGCTTGCTGCTCCCACATTTGAGTGGACCAAGAAACAAGGCGTCGTTTGGCGTACTGACTTGACTGGTAAAGGCGGACACTCTGCACGCCGCTGCCTGATTACCGAAGAAGGAACCGGACAAGGCATCTTGATTCCGTTCATGAAAAAGCTCAAAGAACTCGGCGTTCCTGTTGTTACCGGTGTGAAAGTCATTTGTTTAGATAAAAACAAAAACGGTCGTGTCATTGGTGTTACAGCTCTGGAAGGCTACAAGTTCGGCAAAGAAGGTTCCGGTAAACCTGTTGAAATCAAGGCCAAAGACGGTGTGATCCTCGCCTTCGGCGGCTTCTCGGCTGACGTTGGCTATAGAACTCGCCTCGATCCGAAGTTAACCGGTAATCTTAAAACGACGAACCAACCCGGCGCTACCGCTGAACTCATGCGCGAAGCCAGCCGAATCGGAGCCAACATCATCCAGGCCGACTGGATTCAGTTCCTACCGAACACTTCACCGGACGAAGAAGGCATGGGGATGGGCTCGCATTTTGCCAGCGTCGGCGGCTCTCTGTACGGTCTGTGGATTAACACCAAGACCGGCAAGCGTTTCACCGATGAATTCGGTGATCGCAAAACGACGACCGATGCGATCTTCAAAGTGCTGGATGCCGGAGGAAAGACAATCTCCGTGACCGACTCTGTCGGCGTTGCCTCTTTCAACAAAGTGCGTCCAGGCGCCATGGACATCTTAAGAAAGAACGGTGCGGTTAAGGAATATGCAAGTCTCGATGCTCTAGCTCAGGCATATGGCATGAATCCGGAAGCACTCAAACAGACCTTTGCCGATTTCAACAAAGCTATCGAAAGCGGAAAAGATAGGGAATTCGGACGCAAGCTGGATAAGGATATCAAGCCTTTGACTCATGCGCCCTACTACGTTTCCGAAATGAGCCCGAAGATCCACCACACGATGGGCGGTATCGCAACGGATACTTCGACCCGTGTCTTGTCAGTTGTTGACGACAAACCGATCCCGGGACTTTATGCGGCCGGTGAATGCACGGGCGGCATCCACGGTGCGGTCAGAATTGGTGCAAACGCAGTGATGGACTGCTTGGTCAACGGCAAATTAGCCGGAGAAACCGTGATAAAAGACGCTAAAAAATAATATTAGCTATTAATAATTAGAGGGCTGCCGTAGAAAAACTCCGGCAGCTTAATTGTTTTCTTTTGCCAATGGACGCGGTTTGGCTGCGGTAGGTTTTTCCGGAGGTTCGCGGAAGAGCGCCATGATATGTCTCATCGAAAGAATGGGGTGCTTGAGCAGCAGCTTCGGACCGGAAAAAGCCATAATTTCTTTAGCCCTCTCCTTGTATCCTTTCCCATAGCAGTGAATTTTGCATTTTGCGCAGACGGGTTTCTTCTCTCCGAAGGGACAGCAAGCGAGTCTTTTTACGGAATATAAATAGAACTCCTCGCACTCCGGGCATAACCCTTCTTTGGTGTTGTGATGAGCATGGCAGTAAATCTCGGTCATGATGCGAATCGTCTCAACATCCTTTGCGATATAAGGAAGCTTGAGCTGCTGTTCGCGTTTTTCGCTGAGATTTAACTTTTTAAGTTCGTATTCAAACATCTGACACCCACCAAGATACAAGGAGAAATACAGAATCAGTCGGTTGAGCTTAGGATGGGTCGCTTAAAAATTTATTAAAAGTTGAGAATGAGTTGCATTTGAAAAAGTTTCAGAATGTTATTTCTTCGACTAATCAGCAAACATTCAGGCATTCAAAGCACAATACGATTATTCGACTGACAGAAAGCACCTTTGTATGACCGAAAGCATCTCTAAAAAACCGAGCCAAGACTTCCGAGAAGGAACTTCCGTCACCCATTGGGGAGTTGTGAAGACGACCGTTGTAGACGGAAAGATTTCTAAAATCGAACCGATTCCGGAGGACCGGCGCCCTTCTCCGAATTTAAAAGCTCTGGCGGAACTGCCTTATGCCCCTTCTCGGATTCGTTATCCGATGGTGCGCGAAAGTTATCTTAAAGAAGGGATTGCCTCTAGGGATCGCCGCGGCGAAGATAAATGGATACGGGTTTCCTGGGAGGAGGCCCTTGATCTGATTGCCTCCGAACTTAAACGTGTCTATTCGGAGTACGGCCCGAGTGCGATTTTCGGTCAGTCGTATGGCTGGAAGTCACCAGGTACTGTGAATTCGGCCAGTACGCTTCAGAGAAGATTGCTGAGTCTTAGCGGTGGTTATGTTTCCGGCGCCAATTCTTATTCAACTGCTGCAATCGGAACCATACTGCCCTATGTCGTCGGGACAGGCGATCCTCAGTCCACGGATTGGAATGTTGTTCTTAAAAACAGCGAGCGTGTTGTTCTTTGGGGCGCGGATCCGATTGTCACGAATGACATCGACTGGTCAACGACGCTTCACAACTACTTCCCTTACCTGGAAAAACTCAAAACATCAGGCATTAAAACGATCGATATCAATCCGGTCAGAACAGAAACCGGGGAGTTTTTAAGCAGCGAATGGATCGCACCTAAGCCCGGAACGGATTGCGCCTTGATGTTAGGCATGATGTACGAGCTGGAAAGCTCGGGCAAATCAGATAAGAATTTCCTTAAAAACTGTACTTCCGGATTTGAGGTCTTCCGCGACTACCTTCTCGGGAAGTCTGACGGAATTCCTAAATCGCCTGAATGGGCTTCTGAAATTACCGGTATCACGGCCGACAAAATCCGCCTCCTAACTCATGAATTAGCGGATAACCGCACCATGATCATGATGGGCTGGGGCATCCAAAGAATTCAGTACGGCGAGCAGCCGCATTGGATGGCGTTTACGCTGGCAAGTGTGTTGGGCCAAATCGGTTTGCCCGGCGGAGGCGTGGGCACGAACTACCACTATTCTTCCGGCGGCTGCCCTTTCCATGTCGGCCCGATGATCGGAGGTTTGGCGCCTCGAGCAGAACCGGTTCCTCCCAGATTAAAACCCTGGAAAGGAAGCGCCTATATCCCGGTTATGCGGTTTGCGGATTGTTTTCTGTACCCCGGAAAGACGATCGAACATAACGGTAAAAGACTCACTTATCCTGATATTCGTATGGTGATGTGGACGGGCGGGAATCCTTTTGCCCATCAGCCAGAAACGAATCGGCTTCTCTCTGCGTGGAAGAAACCGGAGACCATCGTCGTCACCGATTGTTTTATGACGGCTACCGCACGTCATGCAGACATCGTGCTTCCGGCGCAAACCGTGTTCGAACACAGCGACATCTGCCCGATCGGAACCTATACGAATGACGGAATTTCAGCGAATCACGCCATGATCGCCCCGATTGGTGAATCTCGCTCCGATTATCAGATTTATTCCGAATTGGCTCGCCGTATGGGTGTTGAGCACGAATTTACACTTGGTCTGGATGAGATGGAATGGATTCGAGCCATCTACCAAGACGCAAAGAATCGAGGGTTAAGCTCCGGAATCCAACTTCCTAGCTTCGAAGAGTTCTGGTCAAAGGGCATCGTTTTTTATACGGAGGACGAGTCAAGTAAGAAATTCATTGCCTTTGAAGAATTCAGGAAGGATCCTGCAGGCCATCCGCTTCGCACAGAAAGCGGCAAAATTCAGATCTTTAGTCCGAGGATCGCAAGTTACGGTTATGACGACTGCCGCGGATATCCAAGCTATTTTGAGCCGAGCGAGTCCTTAAACAATAAGAAGAAGTATCCGCTGGCATACATGTCCGGCAAAAGCGCGCACAGGCTGCACAGCCAATTAGACGGGACATCTCACACGGCCTCTCATAACATCGGTGATCGAGAGCCGATATGGATTCATCCGGATAACGCCGCCGAGAGAGGAATTAAAACCGGTGACGTCGTTCTTGTCCGCAACGATCGAGGAAGCGCTCTCGCCGGCGCTTTTGTGACCGATAAAGTTAGAAAAGACGTGGTTCTTCTTCGTCACGGCGGGTGGTTTGAGCCGCAAAAACAAGAAGACGGATCAACGCTTGATGTCCACGGCAACGCTAACAGCTTGACGATGGATGTTCCGACTTCCAAGCTCGCCTGCGGAAACGTGGCCTCCTCAGGTCTTGTCGAAGTAGAAAAATTCGAAGGTGATCTGCCTACCGTCACGATTAGAGAAAAAACCGTTTCTCAGCCTAAATCCTGACAATCTTTGTCCGATTTTCTTGATTAGAGACTTACGAGCCTGCGCCTTACCAAAACCGCGCAGGCGTTGCATTTCTAGGAGTATTCTTACTTTTGAAAACTCGAACCAACTATAAAAATAAGGATCGGTCATGGCTATCTTCAGCAAGAATATCGACATGCTCAACGGAACTATCTGGGACAAGATGGTTGTCTTTGCAATTCCCCTAGCCCTGACCGGCGTTCTCCAGCAACTTTACAACCTTGCAGACGTTGCTGTTCTCGGACATTTTGTTTCTAACGAGGCCGTTGCGGCCGTCGGTACCAACGTACCGATCGTCGGTCTGATTGTCGCATTCTGTATCGGCCTCTCCATCGGTGCAAACGTTGTGGTGGCCAGGTACTTGGGTATGCGTAAATACGATGACGCTTCCAGAGCTGTGCACACGGCCTTCGCAACGGCGGTCATCTTCGGCGTCATCGCAATGGCGATCGGAGAGCTTTGTGCATCGATTTTGATGAGATGGATGCAAGTGCCTCCGAGCGTTGTTCGCCATTCGGAGATTTATCTTCAGATGTACTTGATGGGCATGCCCTTCATTTCCATCTATAACTTCCTATCGGCCGTACTGAGAAGTCAGGGCGATACGCAAACGCCTCTTTGGGCTCTTTGTATTGCGAGTGTCTTTAATGCGTTGGGAGATTTGTTCGTTGTCACTATAGCGGATTGGGGTATCGGCGGCGTTGCTTTAATGACCGCTTTAGCGAACCTGTTGGCATCCGGCATCCTCGTTTATAGACTCATGCGCACAGACGGGCCGCTCCGTCTTTATCCGAAGCGCCTCTTCAAGATGGATAAGAAGGCCCTGCGCTCCATGATTAAAATCGGCTGGCCTGCCGGTTTGCAAAGCTCCGTCTTCTCTTTATCTAACTTGATGATTCAAAGTGCCATCAACTCCCTGGGCGCAGATGTGATGGCCGCTTCGGTTGCTGCCTTTACGATCGAGATTAACTGCTACTGCGTGATAAACGGTTTCGGTTTGGCTGCAACGACGTTTATTAGTCAGAACTACGGCGCCGGCAATCTGGAACGCTGCAAACGCGTTACTCGGGTCAACATGGCGCTCAACATCGGTATTACTGTGGTTCTGAGCGTTTTGATTTACGGTTTCGGCCGATATTTGCTGGGATTTTTTACGCAGTCCGAAGACATTATTTCTCTCGGTATGATTCGACTGCTTTGGGTTGTGATCCCCGAACCTTTGAATTCCGTCATGGAAGTTTTATCCGACTCTATGCGCGGGTATGGCTACTCTCTTCCGCCTGCCATTATTACGGTCGTTGTCATTTGTACCATTCGAATCGTTTGGGTGTATTCGGTTTTTGCTGCGAAACCGACCTATGAAATTTTGATGATGGTTTATCCGCTGAGCTGGCTCGTGACCTCTGTCTGCTTAACGATCCTCTACTTTAGATTCATGAAGAATCTTCCGGCTAAACGCTGCAGAACTGCGGTTAAAAAGTAAAGAGTTTCAAAAGTATTTCCCATAATTGATTCATTTTCTTTGTGTCCATAAAACCAATCGTTACCGACAAACCCGACGGCTTGAAGAATATTCTTTTGGTCGGCAATTCCTTCATGTTTTACAACTGCGGCGTCAATGGAATGATGAATGGCTTTGCGAAAGCAAAGCACCGCGATCTGGTCATAACGATTGTCGGAATTGGGGGAGCCAGCCTGTATTGGCATGACGTCAAAAGTTATTTGCGACCGAACGCTCTGAGGAGCTACAAGATCGCAAGTGACGGCACAAACAAAGTAACCTTCTTAAAGTATCCGGACGGAAAGATCTTTGACGCCGTTGTCTTAGAGGATTCAAGCCAAGGACCGATACATCCTGAGCTGAAGGAGCTTTTCCGAGAATCGGCTAGAAAGCATTGTCAGGACATTCGGGCTGCCGGCGCCAGACCGTTTTTCATGATGACTTGGGCTTACAAAGACAAGCCTGAGATGACGCGACTTTTAGCAGACGCAACCATCGAAGTCGCCAACGAAAATTCTGCCTCCGTTATTCCCTGCGGTCTGGCCTTTGAAAGATCGCAACGAGATTTTCCTGAGATTGAACTTATACGTTCAGATAACCGACATCCGACTGTCGCCGGAACCTATTTAGAGGCAGCGGTATTTTTTGCGTCATTAACAGGAATCGCACCGACCGACTGCGATTTCTACGGGCGTTTTGATGATTTAGTTGTGACGCCGGAAACGGGCAAAAAATTACAACAGGCAGCTTGGGGGACAGTTAACGAATTCAATAACTGGTAAAAAATCCCGTTTGCCTATTTGAAATCAGTCAGAGGTTGCTCTTAGAAACTCAGATTTTTATTACGGATTGCCTAGTGAAAGTATTTCCTCTTGTGTGGCGTTTTCCAAATTCTTCAAAATTTCGTACCACTTCTCTGCCTTTTCCTGATCAGCCGCGCCTTTAGAGCAGTCCATAAATTTTTCTTTAACCACTTGTTCGGAGAGTGGTTTCTCCGGATTTCCGACAGCCAAATCATTGCTCAAAGTAATGGCCATCCCGTCCTTGAGATAAACCTTTAGGCGAATCGGAGCCGTCCCGATAAATCCGAGTTTTGCCAACTCCGGAGAAACTTCCATCTTGATTTTCTTCATCATGGCTTGGATTTCCGGAGCGAGAACGTTTTGATCCGTGAAAGATTAAAGGGACAGCTTCCCGAAAATCAGCCTATAGGCTAAAGCGAATTCAAGCGAGAACTTTGCCTGGACGGCATTCTGAGGCAAATGGCAAGTCATTTCTTTCGGACCTAATAAACTGACACCGGCTTCAATATGATCAATGTCCTCTGCTTTAAGCGGATGAGCGGAAAGGAACTCATCCCAAACATCGTTTGTGGGATGCGTACCGGAGCAGCATGGATAACGCTTGATGACGAGGCCGTTTTCGTGAAGGTCCCAGAACTCGCCGATATCGACCTCGCCTTTTATTGTCTCTCCCGTAAAGCACAAAGCAAATCCATCTGCGCCTTCGACGGCATTGTGGCTTGCGTTAATCCCGCAGGCAGCCATTTCTGCACCGTCAATGCCGATCCTGTTAGATAACCCGGCGTGCAGAGCTTTAGTTTGCGTTCCGAAATTGGCGCGAACGCCGCCGGCACGACTGACAGCGATACCTAAGGCATTCGCACACTCATCTTCATTAAGTCCTAAGAGTCTGACGGCAGGAACCGCTGCGCCGAAGACACCATAAGCCAAAGTCGTATGCCAGCCTCTTTCAGAGAGCTGCGGCATGGTTAAACGGGCAATCTGGTGCATCGATTCAACGGCAAGAACGTAAGCCAATAATGTCTGCTTTCCGTTCCACTTCCCTTTTTGTGCACAGGCAAATACGCTTGGCGCAACGCTGACGCTCGGATGTCCGATCGTTGCCCAGGAAACGTCGTCAAAGTCCATGCAATGAGAGCTCACGCCGTTAAATAAAGAGGCTTCTTTCAAACTCGATGAATAAGAAGTTCCGAAAAGCCGGCAAGGCCCCTCTTTCAGCCCTTCTTTTTTAAATAATTAAGGATGTTTTTGCTGACCGGTGCGTTGATCCCGGCAAGAGAACAGGCAAAAAAAGTCTGTAAGGCCGAGTTTGGCCGCTTCGAGCACGTCGTCCGGAATCTTTTCATAATCTGTATGCACCGCGAAAGAAGCGATCTTTTCCAGTGCTGTTTGCATACATTTCTCCTTGAAGAGTATGTTTCATCATTTTTTAATGACATCTTCTTTCGAGACAATCCGGCAAAGAATAATTGAAGAACAGATTCCGTTTTACTTAATCTATTTAACGAAGGCTAATCTTGACTGACGATTTCTATGTAATTGGCAAGTCCCGGTGCAAAGTTCTTTATATGAGGTGCAAATTTATCTTTAAGGGCTTCCTGCGCTAATTTGCAGACGAGATCCACCTGCCGCTCACGATTAAAGCGGTCTCCGACGACCCAAGTGCTTCGCAATAATTGTTTGCCTTCCGGTACCGGCGCCCACTGCAAATTATCCAGAAAAGTCTTGCCGCTCAGGGCGTTGGTAGGCGTGAGCAACGCCCAGCCGTTGAGTTCATGCACCAAACCGGTAATCACATAACTGGATGAGGCAGTGACGGTTTCAAGAGGACGGACATTCAAACTTCTCAAGAAACGATCGCAAACGATCTTGTCCTGACTGCCGGCGCCGTAGGATATGTAGGGTCGAGTAATCGAAAGCCTCTGAAGGTCTTCGATAGCGCAGGGTTTTCCGATCTTGTCTTTCGATAAAACTAAGAAAGACTCTCGGTAGATTTCTCTTCGAACCCAGCGGTCGTCGTTGAACATGGGATCAACGCTGATTAAAACGTCAATCTCATCCTTTAAGAGCTTCTCAACTAAAGGGGCGGTAAGAAGGCTTTCCATCGAAATTTCCGAAACCCTATCCCTTAATAAAGCCAGAAGGTACGGACCGATCGTTGATGTCGCACTTTCTCCTATACCGAGTCTCAGCGATTGAAACACATATTCGTTTGAGCAAATCTTGTTTCGCAGCGAACGAGCTGCCTCTAGAAGGTTGTTACCTTCCGTCTGAAGCTTTCGACCGCTCGCTGTTAATCGTAAAGGGCGAACATCACGGCAAAAAAGCTCGGTTCCGAGATCTTCTTCCAGCAGTCTTAAGGCCTGTGAAATTGCCGGGGACGAAATTTTGAGTTTCTCTGAAGCTTTTTTGACTGACTTGCCTTCGGCAACAGCCAAAAAGATTTGAATCGCTCGCAGATCAAGTTCAGGCGTAAACATTTCGAATTAATATTTTTGAAATCGGATCTATTGTATTTCTGAATGTATTAACGGTAAATGTGGGGTCTCCCGAATAATGGCGTCACGCCTTGCGGTTCTTCAATAGTTCCGCTTCCTACAGGCTGATGAGCATATTTCTTCAATCTACCAAGGAGATTCTCATGATCTTTCTAGAAATAATTCTATTGTTCGGCTGCATTATTTATGCGGCAAAGCTCGGCGGTATAGGAGTCGGCATGGCCGGCGGATTAGGAATGGCAATCGCTGTTTTCGTTCTTGGACTTAAGCCCGGTGCGATTCCTATCGACGTGATCCTGATCATCCTGTCGGTGATTTTCGCCATCAGCTGCATGCAGTTAGCAGGCGGCATGGACTACATGGTTAAATTAGCCAGCAAACTGCTGAGGAGCAATCCGAAGTACATCAATATCCTGGCCCCGGCTGTGACCTTTGTTCTTACCGTTCTCGGAGGAACCGGCTATACCGCTATGAGCGTTCTGAACGTCATTCAGGAAGTTGCCAAAGAAAATCATGTCCGTCCCTTTCAGCCTCTGACAAGTGCTGTAATTGCAAGCCAGATTGCTATTACTGCATCTCCTATCTCTGCCGCGACCGCCGCTATGTATGTTGTTGTGGAAAAAATGGGGGTCTCTTTCGGTCAGGCTTTAGCTGTTATCGTTCCTTCCGCAGTTTTCGGTGCCATTGTTACAGTCATTATTTCCAGTATGCAGGGGGTCGATCTGGACAAAGACCCCATCTTCCAAAAGAGACTCAAAGAAGGTTTAGTCTCAATGAAGACTAAGAAAGAAGCTGAAAAGCCGACAACTCGCAAAGCAAAAGTTTCCGTTGCCATCTTCCTACTTGCCGTGGTCTTCATTGTTGCGCTGCTTCTCTTCAAGCCTTATATCGGCCACACTCTCGGCAGCCGCGACATCATCATTATCTCCATGCTTATGGCCGGTCTTGTGATGTATTGGTTCTGCGATATCTCGCTCGATAGAATTAAGAACACCCCGATCTTTGGCGGCGGCATGGAAAGCTTGGTAGTCGTTCTCGGTATCGTTTGGATGAGTTCTACTATCATCGGTGCGCATATTCCGGAAATTAAGACACAGGCGACGGCTTTACTGGAGCAATATCCTGCCCTCCTCGCTGTCGCATTCTTCTGTGTGTCCGCACTTCTCTTTAGCCAGGGCGCTACAGCCGCTTTGCTGGCTCCGGTTGCTGCCAGCTTGGGCGTGGATGCCAGCACGATTCTTGCCAGCTTCGTCGCTTGCTCGGCCCTCTATATCACCAATATTTATCCGACGACAGCTTTTGCAATTGCCTGTGACGACACCGGTTCGTTCATGGACAGAAAATGGAACGTTTCCTGGGTTATCAACCACCCCTTCTTCCTTCCCGGCATCGTCGGTCTGGTTGCAGCAGTTCCTTTTGGTTTCTTGATCTCTAAGATGGTTCTCTAATTTAAGTTGAGGAGCTAAAACTTATCGGAAAATTTCCCGAATAAGTTAGAAGGCTGGAAAGCCGCGACAGTCGTCTATTTGAAAAGGCTGCCGCGGTTTTCTTTTTTCTTGGGCCGCTTTTCCGTTTTCGAACTTCCGAAGAAAACCGAAAGAACTAGAATTCAAGAGTCTCAGTAATAAAAGTTTCAAAAACTGTTTTTCATTTCAAAAGGTTCTTATGTTTTCTTTTTGCATTCCTACAGAGTTCGTTTTTGGTTCCGGATCGTTTAAGAAGCTTTATCAATACCGCATGCCCGGAAAGAAAGCTTTGATCGTCACAACGAACGGAGGCTCTGTCAAAAGACTTGGCTACCTGAATGAATTAGAGAAACAGCTGGAAAAGTCCGACGTTTCTTTCGAGGTTTTTGACGGAATCGAACCCAACCCAATCACCGATAACATCATGGCTGCCGCAGCTAAGGCTAAAGAAACAAACTGTGACTTTGTTATTGGGTTTGGAGGCGGATCTCCTATGGATTCCGCAAAGCTCATCGCCCTGGCAGCAACGAATCCAGGGAACATTTGGGATTACTGTCAGAAAGGTACCGGCGGCAGAAAGCAGCCTGAGAACACACCTTTGCCTGTAGTGTGCATCTCCACTACAGCGGGCACAGGATCGGAAGCTGACAACAGCGGTATGGTGACCAATTCAGTCACGAAAGAAAAATTAGGTATCGGCTTTCAAAGCCTCTTTCCTGTCCTTTCCATCGTTGATCCGGAATTGATGGTTTCCGTTCCTCCGAAACTTACTGCATACCAAGGACTGGACACTTTCTTCCATTTGGCTGAAGGTTATTTGTCTAAAAAGGCTAATCCTTTCAACGAAATGTTTTCGATTACAGGCATCGAAAAGATCGGCTCTTATTTGGGTCGTGCCGTAAAGGACGGAAAAGATTTAGAGGCAAGGGAAAATGTGGCTTTTGCCAACACTCTTGGCGGCTTTGTAATGTCCACAGGAAAGCTGCTCAGTCAGCATTCTTTGGAACATATTTTGAGTGCATACCATCCTAACCTTCCGCACGGCGCAGGACTCGTTCTGATTTGCCGTGCTTACTTTGGCTTTTTTATTGAAAGAGGCCTGTGTTCTGAGAAATTCGTAAAGATGGCAAAGGCTCTTGGGCTTAAGGAGGTTAATGAACCTAAAGATTTTCTTATTGCATTGGAGTACTTGCTGCAGGAATGCGGTGTTGCCGAAATAACAATGAGCCAGTTCGGAATTAAAGAAGATGAACTTCCCGGCTTTGCAAAAGAGGTCAGAACCTCTCTTCCTTTGGCTTTCGATTGTGATCCGATGGATCTTACTGTTGAAGACTGTGAAGAAATTTACAGACGCTCTTTCAAATAGACCGATATCGGCCTTTTGAAAGCTTGTGTCTTGATCGTTGTGGATGAGACACTAGCTTTTATTACTTCTAACTGACTTATTTTTCTCGAGTTTTCTCGGTTTTTCGCGGAAAGCCTCAATACGTGAGAAAATAACAAATTCTATTTTTGATTCGCATATTCACAATTAAGCACCATGAGCGAAACACAGAACAAAGAACTCGCTAAGAGTTACGATCCGGCTTCGATTGAAGCCAAGTGGTATCCCTTCTGGGAAAAACAAGGTTATTTCAAGGCCGGCCTTGCAGAAGGCAAGCCCTCTTTCTCTATCCAGCTGCCTCCGCCGAACATTACCGGTATCCTTCATATGGGTCACGCCTTCAACCACAGTGTGATGGACTCCTTGACCCGCTTCTACCGCATGAACGGCTACAACACGATGTGGCTGCCGGGAACCGACCACGCCGGTATCGCAACTCAGATCGTTGTTGAACGTAAGCTGGAAGCTCAAGGCAAGAATCGCCGCGATATGCCGCGCGACGAATTCGTCAAAGAAATCTGGAAGTGGAAGGACTACTCCGGCGGCAACATCCTTAATCAGATGCGCCGTTTGGGCGATACCCTTGACTGGGACCGCCTCTATTTCACAATGAATGACGACCTCGCCAAGGTCGTGGTTGACTGCTTTGTCGACCTGTACGAAAAAGGCTTGATCTACAGAGGCCGCCGTCTTGTGAACTGGGACCCGAAACTTCAGACCTCGGTTTCCGACCTCGAGGTGGAACCGAAGGAAATGGACGGACATCTCTGGGAAATCCGTTACCCTGCTGCTGACGGCTCCGAAGGTGTCGTTGTTGCAACGACCCGTCCTGAAACCATGTTCGGTGACCAGGCAGTAGCGGTCAATCCCGAAGACGAACGCTACAAAGGCTTGGTCGGCAAGAAACTGAAACTGCCTCTGACCGACCGTGAAATTCCGGTCATTGCAGACGATTATGTGGATAAAGAGTTCGGCTCCGGCTGCGTGAAGATTACGCCGGCCCACGACTTCAACGACTTTGAAGTCGGCAAACGCCACAACCTCGAACAGGTCAATATTATGACCAAGACGGCTCATCTGAATGACAACGTGCCCGAAAAGTACCGCGGCATGGATCGTTATGAAGCTCGTAAGGCCGTCATCGAAGACTTGAAGGCTCAGGGCCTGCTCGTCGGTATCAAGCCGCATAAACACATGGTTCCGTTGGTGCCGAGAACCGGTGAAGTGGTTGAGCCGATGATTTCCGAGCAGTGGTTCCTGGCCATGAGCCAGCCCGCTCCGGAAGGCAGCCGTTATCCCGGCAAGTCTCTGTCCGACCTCGGTTTGGAAGCTGTTCAGGAAAACTTAGTCAATATCTTCCCCGAACAGTGGCAGAAGGTTTACAAAGACTGGCTCTCTAACATTCAGGATTGGTGCTTGTCCCGTCAGCTTTGGTGGGGACATCAGATCCCGGCTTGGTATGACGACAAAGGCAATGTTTATGTTGCTCATAGCGAAGAAGAAGCCCAGCAGAAGGCAGGCGCCGGCGTTAAGCTTCATCGCGATGAAGACGTGCTCGACACCTGGTTCTCTTCTGCCCTCGTACCCTTTTCTACATTGATCAATGATCCGAAGGCTTTTGATATTTATCTTCCTTCTTCTGTTCTCGTGACCGGCTACGACATCCTCTTCTTCTGGGTGGCTCGTATGGTCATGATGACTCGCTTCTTCACAGGACGCGTGCCCTTCAAGAATGTCTACATTCACGGTCTGGTCCGTGATGCTGAAGGGAACAAGATGTCTAAGTCAGAAGGCAATACTTTGGACCCGCTCGATATCATCCAAGGTGTTGATCTTGAATCCTTAGTCAAGAAGAACACGACCGGACTTCGTCAGCCCGAAAAAGCCCCGATCGTAGAAAAGAAACTGCGCAAGCATTATCCGGAAGGCATCAACGAAATCGGTGCCGACGCTCTTCGCTTTACGATGGCCGCATACGCAACCCTCGGCCGCAACGTCAACTTCGACGTCAAACGCGCGGACGGCTACCGCAACTTCTGCAATAAGCTTTGGAACGCCACACGCTTCGTTCTGATGAACGTTGAAGGTAAAGACTGTGGTCTTGATCCGAATGCTCCGATGGAATACTCTGCTCCGGACCAGTGGATTTGGTCTGAGTTCGAACGTACCGTTCAGGAAGTCCGCAAGGCCTTTGAAGATTACCGCCTGGATAACGCCGCCAACGCGATCTACTCCTTCATTTGGAACCAATACTGCGACTGGTACCTTGAACTTTCTAAGGTTCAGTTGAACCAAGGCAATGAAGCCGTTCAGAGAGCTACCCGCCACACATTGGTCACAGTTCTTGAACAGACATTACGTCTGGCTCACCCGATTATTCCGTTCATCACGGAAGAACTCTGGCAGAAGGTTTCCGTTGTTGCCGGCGTCCGCAGTGAAGATTCCGTTGATTCTTTGATGGTCCAGTCTTATCCGGTTTACGACCCGGCTAAGGTCAACACTCAGGCTGATATAACGGTCAACGAACTCAAGGCTATGGTTGACGCCATCCGCAACTTGAGAAGCGGCATGCTCGTGCCTCCTTCTAAGAAAGTTCCTTTGGCCGTCAGCAGCCGCGACGGAGAAGCACGCGCCAGAGCCGAGAAGCTCACACCGTATCTCCAGACGCTCGGCCGTCTTGAAGAAGTTATTTTCACCGATGACCTAGAAACTGTTCGTCCGGTCGGCTCTGCCGCTCCCGTTGCCGTGGTTGATGACTTCAGCCTGATGCTCATCATCAAGGTTGACGTTGCTGCTGAACGTGAACGTCTGAGCAAGGAAATTGCCCGCTTAGAAAACGAAATTGCTAAGGCTAATAACAAGCTTTCCAACGAGAACTTTGTGAAGAAGGCTCCAGCTAAAGTGATTGAACAAGAAAGAAGCCGTCTGGCCAACAATGAGCAATTGCTGGCCTCGAACAAAGAACAGCTTGCTAAGCTTCCTCAGGCTTAATCTATCCAAGGTGAGAAGAAAATGAAACTAATTCGATTTGCTCCCCTCGCTCTGGCTGTGTTTTCCGCTGCCGCCAGCGCTGATATGTTTACGGCCAATCTTTATGACGTGAACAATATCAACCAAGACGTGATCGATTCCAGACTGTCTATGTCCGGTCCGCTCTTTAACGGCTGGGACCGCACCTTCAAACAAGGCGATCCTTGGGTTGAAGCCTATGGAATGACGCATCGCATCAACCGCACCGGTGACTTCGGCAAGTTCAAAAACAAAGGCGCCGGCGGAGTCTTCGGCTACGACCACGTCATTGCCGATAATTTCCGTCTGGGTCTTGCTTTGAACGGGGGCGCCGGCAAGCTGAAACGGTATGACGAAGATGGCGAAGGTGATGATTTAAAGCTTGACTCTCATTGGTACGGTGTCAACCTTTACGGAACTTGGACGGGCAAAAAAGTTAACGTCATCGCCAACTTGGGCTACACCCATCAGAAAGATGACGGAAAGCACGATATCGAGGACCGCAACTCCCACGCAATCAATGCCGGTATCCGCTTTGAAACCAGTTTTGTCGCCGGCGGAATTTCTTTCGTGCCTTACTACGGTGTCCGTTTCACACATCTTTCCAACGGCGTTTTGAAATCTGACGGCACAGACAATTTAGATCCCAACGAAACTCCGGAACCTGTTTCTATCCATATGTCTGACTCCAACATCTGGCAATTCCCAGTTGGTGTGAACGCCGGTTTTGAATATACCTGCGCTGCGGGCTGGAAGTCTCGCACGATGATCGATTTAGCCGTCATACCGACGGCCGGTAAACGCAAGACTTATTTCGGAGATGAAGGATCCGGTAGATTTGCAAACTCCGTTACCTATCGCGGTAAAGTCGGCCTCCAGCTGGCGAAGGGACAACATTCTTTCGGCTTGATGTACGGTGCAGCTGCAGGCGCCCACGGCAGTTTCGGCCAGAATGTCACTCTGAATTATCAGTTCATGTACTAAGGCTGTTTTGTTTTGAACAAGAGGTCGGTTCGTCCGGCCTTTTGTTTTTGGGCAGCAAGTTTGCCCACTCGCTTGATTCAAAGCATTGAATATGACAAGATTTCAGTCATGTCAGATTTAGCATTCCATACCGGTGTTGAAAACCGTTTCAAATACGCTTGCCTAGCCATGCGAAAAGCGCAGCGGCTGAACATATCTGCATGCGTGCTTTTAGAAACGGATGATGAACTTCGTCGGTTTGACAATATGCTTTGGGCATTCGAGCCCACCTCTTTTATTCCTCATGGACGTCCCAATACGCCTGACATGCAGAGAGGCGGTGTTGCCCTCTCCACACACGCCGCAGAACTTCCTGATGCGGAACTTTTAGTTCTTTTAACGCACGGCGCTCCTATCGATACTAAGGCTCTAATGGAGCGTTTTCCCAAAATCATTGACATTGTCGGTAGAGACGACCCTGAATTAACGGAAGGCCGGCATCGCTACGTTGCCTACAAAAGGCAAGGTATTGAACCGACCGTTGTCAAACGCGGCTGATTTTTGGATTGCCTTTGAGATCAGCCTAGACAAAAAGAGCTTCCGACAATGGAAGCCCTTCTGAAAATTCTTATTTTTACTAGCGCCTGCTCTTGGCTTTCGGTTGCTGAACATCGATACGCACACAGCTGATCGATCCGATGGTATTGCTGTTATAAGTCAACTCTCCGCCGTTTTCCCTCTTAGTTTCTAAAGAGTTCGGCATCAAAACATAGCAAACGGTGTTGTCGGTTTCATCAAACAACTTATAAATGCCGGCATTCGGAACTCCGGCAGAGAACTTGCCCATCGGTTTCATACGAGGCAAGAAAGGTTCGACTTGAACCGGATATTCTTGCACCTGCTTGCTTTCGGCTAAATTTTTCTTTTGGTCTGTTCTAGATTGGAGCGGCTGCACTTGATGTTTCATTTCTCCTGCAGGCTGCTTGTTCTGAACTGCTGACGATTCCGCTGCAATCGGGGTTTGCTCAGCTGCAAAAACCGCCAATGGCGCTAAAAATAAAAGCCAGGAGAAAACGATTGCTTTCTGATTCATGAATTAGCCTCTAAGATTATCTTTTTTAGAATAAGTAGCCTGCACCGATACCGGCGCCGAAGTTGCCTCTTGTGTCACCGGTTCCGTTCACTTTGAAAACCCACTTACCGTTGTCAGTGATAGTTGAAACTCCGACTGCAAATCCGCTCTCTCCTCGGTATGTAGCAGCACCTAAAGCTGCAAGACTTTTGCCGGGAACATAAGATTGAGGAATGGAAGCTGCAGCCATTGACATAGCGATACCGGCCCTCAAATCTTTATCTACGGTATTAACGTGGTGTCTTAATGAACGAAGCTGACCGACGTTGACGGCATCCGTTTCAGCAACGCCCGGTGCAACTCCGTGAATACGTGCGTTATTTAATGTCACTCCGTCATCATTGATTCGAACAGTTGTTTTTCCGGCGGTAAGAGTTGTCTCTTTAGCTGCGTGCACAGACACTGTATCGTGAGCGACAGTCACTCTGCTCTGTCCTGAAGCGGATAGAATCTCGGCCTTTTCAGAGTTAAAACCAACTTGGTTTCCGGCATATCCAACTGCGGCGTAGCCGTCATTGGAAGCAACGATTCCGTGTGTCTTGGAAGGAATATCTTTAGACTCCGTCGATGCAGCAGGCTTTAACTTTACTTCGACTGCGTTTTGAGTGGCTGAAAGAATTCCGTCACCCGCTTCCAAGCCGTTGTGGACCACGAGGTTGTGGTTTATTTCGACGTCATTGTTAAGCAAAGATTTACCGTTTACCATCAAATCGCCTGTTGTAGAGTTCGAGCTTGTTTGGATAGCTCTATCTACTAAGTAATAGTTAGAATCGTAGCGTGACTGTTTAGGAAGCTCTGTAAAATGCTTGATTCTTCCCAATGGCCTTTAGAGACTTAATTTTCAAAGGATCTGGCCGAAATTTTCCATTCAGGAGGAGTTGATTGGGGCCTAATCAATCAATTTCCTCCCCAATAGATACAGTTATCCTAGACGAAGCTCATCTAAGTTCGATTTTCGAAGCAATTTCCGATGAACATGTTGGCAATCGAGGCCAGCATAGTTCCTGTCTTTGACACCAAAATCACTGGGTCCCCAGAGTGCTTTCGGCTTTAATTAAGTTTTTTAACTGTAAAACTCCCCTCCGGATTTTTATTTCGTCTTTCGCTAAATCTGATAAACGGCGCCCAGAGCTTCCTTGTCCGTATCGAAGCGTGTCTTCAGACAGTGTGCAAGCTCGTTCTTGTCTGCTACGGGCGGCAGAGGAGTTAAATCTACGCAGTTCATGATCCGGCTTAGGTCTGTCTCTTCGTACAGGTGTATCGGTGCATGTGGATCATCATCTTGAGGCCGACGCAGGATTTGTCTTAACGGCCTATAAAGGGCCGGCTGTTCTTTGTCCAGCTGAACCGACAGCTTGGCGGTGTTGAGTGCCGCAAGTATTTGTTCTGTCGTCATTGGGCTGCCTGCAAGCTTGAGCTTCTTGCTTAATATTCGAAGCAGGATGAGAGCCAGAACGCAGATCAAGACCTGTGCTTCGATGTGTTCATCTGTGTAGACATACATCGGCCTTAAATTGAAGTTTGTCTTCATAATCCGGAAGCATTCTTCAATCTGCGCCTGCTTTTTGTATTGTTCGATAATCTCCCAGCCCGACAGTTCTTTCTTTTCTTCTGCCGGAAGTTTTACCCATTCCTTGTCGAACTCTCGAGAGTCTTTAAACAAATAGGCGTAATAACCGGCAAGCTTCTTATCTTTAGCGAGCTTCTTCTCATTGATTTTCTGGGCTTTATTTTTCCCGGTCTCAATGTATTTTTTCCAACCGAATGTGGCCAGCGGGAGCTTGGCATGATG
>ERZ791906.1271-NODE-1271-length-18903-cov-2.550828_pt1 | contig 18903 bp, 12 predicted proteins | sample MGYA00510146_ERZ791906 | MGnify/ENA primary metagenome ERZ791906 (study PRJEB30046, sample SAMN00792096) | human gut metagenome | study: EMG produced TPA metagenomics assembly of the A metagenome-wide association study of gut microbiota in type 2...
CGGAAGCAGGAAGCGATAATCATGTAGGTATTCTCTGCGGTAAAACAGACGCAGGCGACTGGATTGCAGTACACTGCTCCTCCGGCAAGAATGGAGTAACCGTAGGCGAGGCATACAGCGCAAGCTTCCGTTATATCCGCCAGCCATCCTTCTACCCGACACAGGAACAGGTTCAGGAAATGCAGAGCAGCAGTACGGTAAGCATAACAACAGGTGATGCAGCAGCTTCCACAGGAACAGATATCTTTTCTGCAAATGTGACAGTAAGCAATACTCTGCAGGATGCGATGAAGTCAAATACTTCCGACTCAACAGGATTCACAACATCAGAATCCACTGAGAAGACTTCCATCCTTCCGGATAAGATCGACCTGTCAAAAGAGAAAGTCGCTGTATTTAAGGCAAAATAAAATGTATAAAAAATAAAATGTATAAAAGAAGAGAAAGTCATGCAAAAAAGCCTGGCTTTCCCTTCTTTTTTTATGTGTAAACTTTTTTATCTGCTAACTTAAACGGTTAAGTAAAAATTGACGGATTTGCGTATTAACCTGCGGAATATGCTTCAAAAACGAAAAAAACATGCAAAAATATGGAAACAAAAATTGACAAAGTGTACGAAATATGTTAACTTTAAACCAATAATACAATGTCAGATAAAAAAGGAGAAATCCCTTCTTTTTTGTTGCTGATATTACAGTAAAATCTGAAGATGAGACACCAACAGATGATTTGTTCTGTAAACAGTGAACACACTGTTGTGTCCGGAAAAGAGATACACAGATGGCATTAAGACGTGAGAGAATGAGGCTTGGTGACCTGCTCATCAAGCAGAATGTACTGACTGAAGATGAATTAAAGAAAGCCCTGGAATTGCAGAAGGGAAGCGGCAAGAAGATCGGTGAAGTTCTGGTAGATAATGGCTTCATCACTGAGGATATGATCGTGCGTGCCCTCCAGATGCAGCTGGGGCTTAAAGTTGTTCAGCTGACAGGTGTGACAATCCCTAAGGAAGTCCGAAATCTGGTCAGCGTGGACCTTCTCAAGAAATATACCTGCATTCCCTTTGAACTGGATCCCTACAACGCAAATATCCTTCATCTTGCAATGGCAGATCCGATGGATATGGCTGCGATCGATGACATATCTATTGTGACTAACCTGCAGATAGAGCCATACATAGCTACTACCAGGGATATCCTTGCAGCAATAGATAAATGTTACGGTGCGTCAGAGACACTGGATGCAGCCAGACGTTTTACCCAGGAGAGGGCACAGCTTCGTGGAGGAACATCAGAGGATGATTCGGACACAGATGTAAGTGATGCGCCTATTGTACAGCTGGTTCGTTCCCTTATTGAACAGGCGATCCGTCAGAGAGCCAGCGACATCCATATCGAAGCTCTTGAGAATAAGGTTCGTGTACGTTACAGGATTGACGGCGCACTCTATGAGCGTATGGTATATGACAACAGCCTTCTCCCTGCAATCTCTACCCGTATCAAGATTCTTGGGGGTATGGACATCTCAGAGAAAAGGAAACCGCAGGATGGCCGAATGTCTATCATGGTAGACAGACAGGACTATGATATCCGTATTTCCTCTCTTCCGACCGTACATGGAGAGAAGATCGTAATGCGAATCTCTTCCAAACTGAACCTTACACGTAACAAGAAAGATCTGGGACTTCCACCCGATGAGATGGAACGTTTCAACCATATGCTGGCCAGCCCTTTCGGGATCATCCTTGTAACAGGACCGACAGGAAGCGGTAAATCCACTACCCTGTATACAGCATTAAGTGAATTAAATAAAGAAGCAGTCAATATCGTAACAGTAGAGGATCCTGTGGAAGCAGATATTGAGGGAATAAATCAGGTGCAGGTCAACAATAAGGTAGACCTGAATTTTGCGTCAGCCCTTCGTTCCATTCTCCGTCAGGACCCGGATATCATTATGATCGGTGAGATCCGAGACAGGGAGACTGCTGCTATTGCAGTACAGGCTTCCATAACAGGACATCTGGTTGTTTCTACATTGCATACAAATAATGCAGTAGGTACTCTGAACCGTATGGCGGACATGGGAGTGGAGAGATATCTGATCGCAGATTCTGTTGTAGGAGTTATCGCACAGCGCCTTGTGCGTAAGCTGTGCAGCCACTGTAAAAAAATGCGCCCTGCCACCTCTGAGGAGAAGAGAGTGCTGAGGATGAACACACAGGAGGACGTAAATGTCTATGAACCCTGTGGCTGTGATTTCTGCAGCCATACAGGATATTACGGGCGTATCGGTGTGTTCGAGATCATGGAGGTCAATGACGAGATCCGTGATCTGATTGCAGAGAATGGCACAACAGAGGAACTGGAACGTGCAGCCAGAAACAGCGGTATGCGCACACTGAGAGAGAATGGTATCAACTATGTGCTGAACGGTACCACTTCTGTGGAAGAGATGCTTAAGGCATCTTATGAATAATTTGAGTTTACAGACGATTAATTCTACAGACTATTAATATAGAAGGAATTCCTGCGAACCGGAGCTCTCCGGAGATTCTCAGGGAGTTACGAGGCAGATTAGGAAATATGTATAATTTAGACGAAATACTGATACAGTCAGTGAAGGTAAGGGCTTCCGATATCCACCTGACAACCGGCAGGCCGCCAAGCTACAGGATCGATGGCGTACTGACCCCCATAGAGGGAGAACGCCTTACCCCGCAGATGCTTGAAGACATTCTCATGCCCCTGATGGATGTCCGTCACAGAGAAGAATTACAGAACAATGGACAGACGGACTTCGCATATGCCATCTCAGGTGTGGGACGTTTTCGCGTAAATGTGTTTAAACAGAGAGGAACACTTGCTTCCGTTATGCGAAGCCTTCCTTTCAATATCCCGGAACCTGAGGAGCTTGGTATTCCTGCAGAGGTAGTGGAGATGACCACGCGGAAAAGAGGTCTCATTTTGGTAACAGGACCGACAGGAAGCGGGAAATCAACTACACTGGCTTCATTGATCCATGTGATCAACAGGAATTATCCTTACCATATTATTACTCTGGAGGACCCGATCGAATATCTTCACAGACATGACAAGTCAGTGGTTAACCAGAGGGAGATCGGCAGTGATTCAACGAGTTACGCACAGGCACTGAGGGCTGCACTGCGTGAAGACCCGGATGTTATCCTGGTAGGAGAGATGCGAGATCTGGAAACTATTTCCACAGCGATCACAGCAGCGGAGACCGGTCATCTGGTATTCTCCACCCTGCATACAATTGGTGCGGACAAGACCATTGACAGGATCATTGATGTATTTCCGCCAAATCAGCAGCAGCAGATAAGGATCCAGCTTGCCTCTGTATTAGAGTGCGTTGTATCCCAGCAGCTTCTCAAGAAAGCAGACGGAAGCGGCCGTGTAGCTGCACTTGAAATACTTTTTGCAAATAATGCAGTGCGAAACCTGATCCGTGAGAGCAAGACCTATCAGATATCCTCTGTGATGCAGACCAGCAAGCGTGCAGGAATGCAGACAATGGATGATGCACTGTATGACTTATATATGAGAAAACTGATCGATGGGGATAATGCAGTGACATATGCCCAGGATCCGGTCAGCATGAACAAAAAAGTCAGCTTTGACTTCTGACAGAAACCCGATCTGGCAGACACCCTGAGCCTGACTGAGAGAAAGAAGTGATAAAATGCCGGGTTTTACCTACGTGGCAGTAGATAAAAAGGGAAAAGAGAAAAAAGGAAGTATTGAGGCTGACAACAGAGAGAAAGTTATAGATATCCTGAAAAATGACGGGCTGATCCCTGTCTCTGTAAAAGAACAGGGCGCCCTGAACAAAGACATAGATTTTTCCATAGGAAAGAAAGTAAAGCCAAGAGATCTGAGTGTATTCTGCCGTCAGTTTGTCAGCATCACCCAGGCAGGTGTCCCGATGAAGGAAGCCCTGCAGATGCTCTCAGAACAGACAGAGAACAAATGGCTGAAGCGTGCCATCTCAGAGGTACTTCTCAGTGTGGAGAAAGGAAATACACTGGCAGACTCCATGAGAGGCCAGTCAGATATTTTCCCGCCAATGCTCATCAATATGGTAGAGGCAGGTGAGAACTCCGGAAGCCTTGAGATGGCTTTTACACGAATGGCAATACAGTTTGAGAAGGAAGCCAAATTGAAGGCAACCATCAGAAAGGCAACCATCTACCCGATCATTCTGGTCGTTGCTGCGATTGGAGTTGTGGCTGTTATGCTTCTGTTCGTTATTCCCATCTTTATTGATATGTTTGCAGATCTGGATGTGGAGATGCCGGGAATCACCATGTGGGTTATGAATACCAGTGAGTGGATGACAGCGCACTGGTATATAATCCTTGCATTGATCATTTTGGTGATTGTGGCATATAAGATGATCTATAAGACAGAACAGGGCAGACTTGCCATCGACAGAGTCAAGATGAAGATGCCGTTGTTTGGCAAGCTGACAGTGAAGACTGCCTGCGCACAGTTTGCAAGGACAATGAGTACGTTGCTGTCCTCGGGTATCTCTACTATCGATGCGCTGGAGACGGTGTCCAAGATTGTCAATAACATCCATTATACAAATGCGTTGCTGAAAGCACGTGAGGAAGTAATGAAAGGTATTCCGCTGTCAGAACCGCTGACAGCCTCAAAAATCTTCCCGCCTATGGTGTGCCATATGACAGGGATCGGTGAGGAGACAGGTAATATTGAGGACATGCTGGAGAAGCTGGCGGATTACTATGACGAAGAAGTGGAGATGACTACCCAGAGTGTACTGGCGGCTATGGAGCCGTTGATTATTGTGTTTATGGCTGTTGTGGTCGGTACGCTGGTTGTGGCGGTGGTTTCACCGATTGGGGCTATGTATAATGGGCTGGATAATCTGTGATAAAAATTTAATTATACAGTGCATGTAGATTATAGCCTGAAATGGATAAAAAGTAATTAAATTATCTTAGATATCTGATTGTTTGGATGATCAAAGGATCATTTGCGAGTGGCAACCGCATTAAAAGTTGCTGAAATAACCAAATTTGGATGTATCACAGCTTGCATAGGGGCTGTGTTCATCGTATAAAGTTTAAAAAGGAGAGATGAAAATGTTTAAATGGTTAAACAGCAAGAAAAAAGATAACAAAGGTTTTACACTTGTAGAACTTGTTATCGTAGTTGCAATCCTTGCAATTCTGGTCGGCTTACTTGCACCACAGTATACAAAATACGTGGAGAAATCCAGAAAAGCGGCAGATGCAAGTAATATGGATGAGATGGTAAAAGTAATTAAAGTTTTTGCAGCAGATCCAGCAAGTGACTTACCAAAAGGTGACTATACAATTACAATGAGTGATAGTAAGACTGAAATAACAGATGCAGCAAATACTCCTTTAAAGACAGGGACAGATGCAACAGAAGGTTTGGCAAAAGAAATGAAAGATTCTATTCCAAATTGGCAGGAGACGAAGGTAAAATCTAAAAAATGGGGAAAAGATGGTAAAACAGCATCTATTATAGCGACTGTAACTGTTGCAAAGGATGGAGGAACTTCTGTTGCTTATAAAACATCTTCCACAGGGCAGGGAGATACAACTAACAAATTTAAAACGTATATGGAAACAGGAACAGAAAATTAGTTATATGTAAGTAAAAGGAGAAAAAAATGATCAATTTCTTTAGAAGAGATAGTAGAAATTATAGAAAAAAAAATAAAGGTTTTACTTTAGTAGAATTGGTAATTGTGGTCGCTATTCTTGCAATTTTAGTTGGTTTACTTGCACCACAATATACAAAATATGTAGAAAAATCTAGAAAAGCAGCGGATGCAAGTAATATGGATGAAATGGTAAAAGCAATAAAAGTGTATGCAGCAGATCCAGCAAACGACCTTCCAGCTGGTGGGTATAAAATTACAATTAGCGACCAAAAAAATGGAACGTCGGACGTAACGGCAGAGGCAAATGATGCGGGGACAAAAGCTACTGCGGATGGGGTTACTAAAGCAAAGAAGGCAATAGCTGCATCTATTCCAAATTGGACAAGTACAACTACAAAATCCAAAAAATGGGCGAAAGGTTCCACTGCAAGCATAAGTGCCGTCGTAAAAGTAAATGAAGATGGTGGTACAAGTGTAACATATGAACCTACAGAAGATTTTGGAAATTATATGAAGAATGGTACAGAAGAAACAAACTAATAGCAAAACATGATATTGACATATTGAAAGGAACAATTCCCTATGCTTCTTTTCTTAGAACTAACCCCCTACATAATAATCTTCATATTCGGAATCACCATCGGCAGTTTTCTGAATGTCTGCATCTATCGAATCCCTCTCGGTGAGTCGATAGTGACAGCCCCTTCCCATTGTATGACCTGTGGGCGGAAGCTGAAGTGGTATGATATGGTTCCGGTATTTAGTTGGTTGCTGTTAGGTGGTAAGTGTCGTAACTGTAAATCAAAAATTTCAGTACAGTATCCGATCATAGAGGGTGTCAATGGCATCCTCTATGTGATGATATGTGCAGTAAATGGTCTGGAATGGAGCAGTGTGATTTACTGCTTTATGGCATCGGCGCTTCTGGTGTTGAGTATCATTGACTGGCGTACTTATGAGATTCCGTTTGGAATCAATGTTTTTCTGTTTGTTCTTGGTATTGCGATGACAGTACTTGACAGAGGAAATCTGGTAGAGCATCTGATTGGAATGATCTGTGTCAGTGGCCTGTTGGGGATTCTTTATCTGGTAACCGGAGGCGGAGCGATTGGCGGGGGTGACATCAAGCTGATGTTTGCCTGTGGCCTGATTCTTGGGTGGAAGCTGATTTTGCTGGCTTTTTTCCTGGGATGTATTATCGGTTCGGTGGTTCATGTCATTCGTATGATAGCAAAGAAAGCAGGACGTATGCTTGCCATGGGACCTTACCTGTCAGCCGGGATTCTTCTGGCTGCTTTGTGGGGAAATGCATGGATTAACTGGTACTTATCATTACTGGGAATGTGAAGCTTTAACTAAATACTAAATAACATAAGTGTTGCTGTGCATCATTACTATCTGCCGGAGAGTGATTTGGGCAGTTAGGATGAACAGTAACATGGTTATTTTCAGTCAGAAAAATATATTTTAATTCAAAGAGCGAAGAGAGTGATTTCCTCGCAGAGTTTTCTTGTTAGAGTATATTTTTGTAACTGAAAACATACGGAGGAAAATACAAATGGCGAGAATTTTGAGTATAGAGGCAGAGGCATCTCAGATCAGAGTTGCGGAAGTTGAAGTACGTGGAAAAAAGGGAAGGATTTATAATTGTTTCTGTATACCGGCACCCCAGGGAGCTGTGGAGGATGGACAGATCCGTGATACGAAAACTCTCGGAGAGAATCTTAAGGCAGAGCTTTCCCAGAGAAAGATTAAGACAAAGAAAGTATATTTTGCCACAGGTTCTACCAGGATCGCAAGCAGGGAAGTCCGTATCCCTTTTGTGAAAGCAAACAGGATACAGAGTATTATAGAGGCAAATGCCACAGATTATTTTCCCATTGATGTGAGTAAGTATGTGCTGTCCTACAGTGTGGTCGATGTGGAGAGCCAGAAATCTGAGGACGGGAAGGAAGAGACAAAGCAGTACCATCTGATGGTTTATGCTGCTCCCAAAGCAATCTCAGCAGCTTACAGTGAGTTTGCGGAGAATGCAGGACTGACAATGACAGGGATCACCTACACAGGTGACAGTATTTATCATTCGGTAAAGGATGAGTATGCAAAAGGAACTCATATTCTGGTTAAGGTGGAATATACGGGAACCAGTATTACAGTCATCCGGGACGGTGAGCTGACCCTCCAGCGAAATATCAATTATGGTGTGGACAGTGCGGCAGAGACAGTGAGAGCATTCCCTGAGTTTGGGGACAGACTGGATGCAAATGAGGCTCTGGATGTGCTTTGCAGCAGAAAATGTATCAATCCTTTCCTTGACATGGAGTCTTTTGACGAAGAAATCTCTGATGAGGACAGAAAGCTGGAGACTGCCAGAGCTGAAGTGACAGAGAGCCTCAGATACCTGATCGGAAATATTTCCCGTATTATGGATTATTATATTTCCCGCCATACGGATACAAATTTTGATTCCATTGTATGCTGTGGTCTTGGGGCTCAGGTAAAGGGGCTGATGCAGCTTCTCACCAATGAACTGGGACAGCAGGTGGACGTTTTACAGGAGTTTAAGAATTTTGCCCTGCCTGCCGGCGGGGATGCACAGGAAGCCTGCCTTTACGCTGCAGTTCTTTCATCGGGTACTTCAGGCGTAAACCTGATGGACAAGGTCAACAGGAAGAAGAAAGAAAAGAAAGAGACTTTGAGCGGTGCCATCATTATCTGTGTGGTCGGAACAGTGGCAGGAGTTGTGCTGACAGTTGCAGGATATGCAAACCGTATTTATCAGCAGCATGAGCAGGAGCGGCTGAATCAGAGAATCTCAGAAGAGAGCTCCATTGAGGAGATTTACAGTGCTTATACCAGTGCAAAGGCACAGTATGACAATTATCAGAATATGTATCAGTATACAAATACCCCAAATGAGGGACTTAAGAATTTTATCGAAGAGCTGGAAGAGAAAATGCCTTCGGATATTACAGTGGAGAACTTCAGCTCTACAGGAACGCAGGTCAGCTTTTCCATGCGTGTAGGTAGCAAATCGGCAGCAGCGAACACGATCATGCAGCTTCGTACCTTTGAGAGCCTGTCTACTGTAACCACTACAGGAATTGACGAGGCTGAGGATGGAACCGTATCCTTAAGTGTACTCTGTACATATTCAGATCCGGCACCGCTGGACAGCTCAGGAGAGTAATAGGAGGCAGGATTAATTATGGACATGAATATTTCTATGCGTGATAAAAAAATACTGCTGATGTTTCTTGGAGTAGGTGTTTTTGCAGCAGGATATTTCTTCGGATACAGACCGCAGATGGAAGAGGCACAGAGCATCCAGGCATTAACCGAGCCTTTGAAGACAAGGCTGGATGACCTGCTGAAGCTGGCTGCTGACAGGGATTTTTATCTGAAAGAAACAGAAGATATCAATGCAAAGGTCAGCGAATATACATCTGCATTTCCGGCAGATATCCGTCCTGAAGACGGAATCGTACTTTCCATGAATATGGAAAATTCCCTGGACATGCAGATCTCCAATGTAGGTCTGGGAACAAGAGAGTTTGTGGCTTCTCTGGACGGAAGTACAGAAGACCCTCTGGCAGATCTGCCTGACCAGACCCTCTCAGAGCAGGCAAATGATCAGACCCAGTCTCAGCTTGATGAGATCGAGGGCACAGATGTAATAGGAGAGAAAGAGCGTCAGGCTGCCTCCGATGCAGAAGTGGAGAATCTGAACAATGTGTTCACCAGTCCTGTACTCTACCGGACACAGGACACCATGCAGTTTACAGGAACTTATGCCAGTCTGAAGGATATGGTCGATTATCTGGCTGACCAGACAGGCAGGATGACACTTGACAATGTAAATGCCTCCTTTGATTCCTCAACAGGAAATCTTTCGGGCAGCATTACAGTAAACCTGTTTTTCATGGCAGGAACAGGCCAGACTTATACAGAACCGGATGCAGGAAGCGTAGCATACGGGACAGATAATATTTTCGGAACAATAGAGTCAGGCAAAAAGAGTAAAAAAAGCAAGAAGAATAAAAAGAAAGCCGCAGAGACAAACACAGAACAGGCGGCTTCCGATACCGGCGCTGACGGCCAGACAACAGACAGTCAGGAAGGAGCAAACACGCAGGACGCAGCCGCTGCTGAGACGACTGGACAGGCGCAATAGGGAAAGTATGTTAGAGGGGAGAGAAATCAGAGCCCCTCTAACTGTGTTTTTATAGATAACCGGATAGGAAAGGAGCATATGACAGTTGGACAGAAAAAAATATAATAACTCAAACGCAGGTATGACACTGCTGGAGGTTATCGTGGCAGTGAGCATCTTCTCCATAACTGCGATCGTGCTCCTGCAGAGCTTTGTGACGTCAAACAGGATAAATAAGAAGTCTAATACTTATATGGAAGCAACTACTGTGGCACAGAATATTATGGAGGAAATTAAGGCGAAAAAGTTTGAGGAGGTTTCGTTGGCATTTAATTATCCGGTGGATAGTACCGGTTATACGAGACTTAATTTTCTGAATACTCAGATTGATAAAGTGTTAAATGGTACTTTAGGAATTAAAGAAGTCTTACAGTCTAAAGATGAGAGTGAGAATGCAGTATATAAAGATGTCAGTAAATACAGAGAGGGTGTAGATGAAAAGAATATAACAGCATCTGTGATTTCTAAGGATAATGGCAAAACTTATGAATTTAACGCAAGGAAGTCTGGAGAGAATGCTTCGAAATATTTTTTCGAATTGACAAATGTGACTAATAATCATGAGTCATTTGATGCTCTGGTTGAGTTTGATGGAAGTTCAGATTCTGGTTATAAGAAGAAAACAGTTACAAATAATGAACAAGGTAAGAATGATTATTTGTCACCAAATATCTCAAATCTGGATACGAAATCTAATATTCTTTTTATTGTGCCTAAAGAAAAATATCTGGATAAATTTAAGGATATGGTTAAAAAGCAATATCAAGTGGCATATGCTAAATGGGAAAAAGACAGAGACAACTATTGTGGTCCTGTTGATTCAGAAGGATATAATGATCGGTTGAATGATTTTTATAATAAACCAGAGCTGTTATCTGCGGAGGATGTTTTTAGCAGCGCAAAAAAAACACTTGTTGTTACGTTAGATTATGAAGAAGAAATCGGTGAAGTCAAGGTGAAATTTAAATACAAAATTGACGCACATGATTATGTTTCGGAAGATAATCCGGTTTACGGTCGTATGGATTTATGTAAATGTGGCGGTGATACAGATAATGAGGGAGATTCAGATGAGTACTTCTGTACGATAAATACGGAAAAGGATTATACACAGGATCCGGAAAATGAATTAAAGAATATTTATATTTTCTATTATCCCAATTATAATTCTACAAATGCAACAAAGGCATTGGATACGATTACCTTTGAAAATCTGAATAACTATCCTGTTAATCTTTATGTCAGCAAACAACAGGACGAAGAAAGTAAAAAAGATAATTCGTTGGCCAGAAAAGAGAATATGTATCGCATGTCTCTGACAATCAAGGAAAACCCATATATAAATGAGAAAAAAGATACGAACTGGAACACCAATTCCAGCCTGTTCAGATCACAGACAAAGTTGCGTACAAATCTTGATTATAATATTTCTTATGAGGTATTGGATCGTCCTAAGATCAGCCAGATGAAATTAACTTATCAGGGAGTTGATGCTGGTTCAGGAAGAGAGAAAAATGTTTCCGGTACCGGAGCAAAAAACATTCTGAGTTTTAACGGATTGGATGATAAAGAGGAAGCAGACAGAATATATACCGCTAAGGTCAGTGTGTATAAAGCAGGAGCTGCTGAAAAGAATTTTCCCAAAGAGGATTTAATTGTATCATTAGATGGAGCAAAAGAAGATTGATGTTTCTGGAGAAAAGAATGAAAAATAACAGCTTGAATTACAAAAAAAATAATAAAGGTTTTTCATTGTTTGCTGTAATCGTTGCAATTGCCTTTACAGGTATTCTTGGAATGCTTGTAGTATATATAGCAATGTCAAACTTCTATATGAAAATTACTGATTGGAAGGGAAAAGACAGTTTTTATACTGCGGAGCAGGCTATTGAGGAAATCCGGGTAGGTCTTCAGGAGGTGGCTGGTGATGCTATGTCTGAGGCTTACGTACAGGTTCTTGAAGAATATGAGGGCAAATCTGATAGTGATACTCCTCAGGATGAGGAACGTCAGTTGATGTTCTGTAAATTATTTTACACGAGATTAAATGACAAATTACAGGAGATATTAAATAGTTCTAATCCTGTTACAGACAGTATATTACAGGATAAATATGTGGATTTAAAGGTTGGAGAAAATGAAACACTCCAAATTGTAGATCCGGCACTGGTGGTAAATCCGGATCCGGCAACACAATCTGATAAGATTACTAAAAAAAGTAAAATAAAATTAAATAATATGAAAGCAATCTATGTTGATCCAAAAGGCAGAGCCTCTATTATAAAAACGGATATATGGATTGGGATTCCTGAGGTGAAATTTGCAACACCATCTACACTTCCTGATCTGATGAGTATGGTTGTTGTTGCTAATGGTGGAATTGTGTGTGAATCAGATCCTGATGTTAGTACAGAAGGAAATAAATTATCCGGAAGTATTTATGCCGGAAAAATAAATGATGAGAACTTGGAGAACAAATCTGCTAATCAAAAAGATGTCAGCATTCTGGTGAAACCAAATGGAAAACTCTCTGTCTTATCCGGAAAACATCTTGTTTGTTCAGATGAGGTCAATGTTGGGGCAAATAGTTCCTTTACCAGCCAGTCAGGAGTTTCTCTCTGGGCAAGAGGACTGACTTTAAAGTCTGCAACTGTCAATTTGCTTGGGAATACATATTTTTCAGATGATTTAACAGTTGCATCAGGAGGTACTGCAAGTGACGTTACAATTGCAGGAAATTATTATGGTTATGGGTCTGAGGAGTCTGCAAAAGATTCTAAATGTGAATTTACAAAAACAGGAGTATATGCTTCTTACGAGCCTAAGGATTTAAGCAGTGCAATTGCAATTAATGGAAAGTCTACAAGATTGGATCTATCCGGTGTGCAGAAACTGATGCTTGCAGGAAAGAATTATATTTCTCAGTCAAGTGATGTTAAGACAGGAGAAAGTATTACTGTAAAGGGAACGCAGTTGGCATATCTCGCACCTGCAGAAATACTGGGAAGCGATGGGACTGACAGCAGTAGTTTTACAAATCCTATGACATATGAAGACAGTAAACAAAATAATCTGGATTCAGATTCTGTTCCTGTAAAGTGGAATACACCGGTTGAAAGTTGGGGTAATAGAACCCTGAGTCAGATAGGTGTATCAGAAACACAACCAATTCAGAAAATATATGATCAGAAAGAACAGGTCGTCTATTTTTATCTGAATTTTGAAAATGATGAAAATGCCGCCTCATTTATGAGTATGTACTATCAGAAAAATCCTGAAATGAAAAAAAAGATGGATCAATATCTTTCTTTCTATTTTCAGGGAGAAGATTCCGGAATTTATGTGAAAGACAGTCAGGCTTATCTGATGTATGTTACAAATGGAAATATTCTTTCTTATGAAGGCGGAGAGAAAGACGAAGGTAATCTGCATGAGGCAACACATTCTCAGATGTCAGCAAAATTACTGAATGATCAGATACGTTACCAAAATGAGTGGTATGCACTTAACAGAAAAATGGTAGAGGATATGGGCGATCTGGAACAAAATGTGAAAGACCCGGATGATCCTGATTCGGTACATAACGAAGATTCAATTGATCAGAGTGTGTTTGATAACCTTGTTAATGAAAAAAAATTACGGAAATATGTTGAAAATAAGCCAGATAAAATATACCAATATCCTGAAGGCAGTAGTTCACCAAGTATCATAATGGCTAATAATGCTTCAAATTCAAAGTATGATATGACTGGTACAAGTAAGACGCTTATTGTTACTTCTGGCGTGGCGAAAAATTTACGTCTGGTTGTATGTACTGGTGATGTACAAATTGAAGGAGGAGTTAATTTCCAGGGAATTATTATGACAGATGGGAAAATTACCCTACAGCCGAAAGCATGTCTGGAAGCAGCACCAGTAGAAGCAGCAAAGATATTCCAGCAGCAGATAGATGACGGAGCCGGAAATATTAAGGCTCAGGATTTCTTCTGGATGGGGGATCAATATGTATTAGGAAATACAACGGATACTTCTCAGAATGCAAACAAAGATTATACCACATATGATCTGGCAGATTGCGTAACCTACAGAAATTGGAAAAAAGAATGATTTTATGTGTAAACCACAAAAAGAAGAAAAGGGGGGGGGAAACAGATGAAAAAGAAAAACAGAGGATTTACTCTTGTGGTTGTCATAATCTCCATTTTTGTGCTACTTCTTGGAATCATGGTTCCATCTCTAAACTCAATATTAGGCTTCAGGGTGCAGAGGGCTGCCAATTCTATTGCATCCGCTCTGGACAAAACCAAAATCGAAGCATCTAGCAGACTGATCGGTGAAATGAAACTGGAGAAACGTTCAGATGGATATTATATCAGTTATATTCTTGACAGAGGAAAAGTGAATGGACAAGAGAATATAAAAACAACTGAAGATGAAGAAAAAATTGCTCCTTCCAAAACACAGATTACTTATGTGATAAATGGAGAAGAAAAGTATCTTAAAGATAATGAAAGCATTGTAATTACTTATGATCGCGCAACCGGTGCTTTCCTTCCGGTACAACAGCAAAGTGAAGATTGTTGGAATGGTTTTGATTCATGGGCGTGGGAGACTTTGCGAAGAGGAAACAGTATTTATGCAGATAGAGAGAATCAGCTTACAAATTTAGGTAACTGTGAAAGAATAGTTGTCAAGGGTGGAAGCAGAATACGCAATATTGTTTTTTATACGGATACAGGCAAATATGAAATTACCGCGGGATGACAGATTTTATTTGTACATGAAATATGTCTGATGAAACGAGCGTATAAAATTTTGAGGGAGAAACGTTTATGAGAAACCACAGCAGGAAGCACAGATTGAATAACAGTGGGCTAACATTAATTGAATTGATTGTTGCGATTGCTATTATAGCTATTTTTTCCGGTGTTGTGCTGACTTATATTACATCAAGTTCAAATTTTTACAGAAATACATCAAGTAACTCTAAAGTTCAGATGGAGACACAGGAAACATTTGATAAACTTGAAGATATGATTATCAATGCTAACCGTAATCTGGCATATGGCACTCTGGATGGACAGCCTATAGAAAATGATATTAAGAGGAATAATCATTCAACAAGTAACAGCAGTAAAATATTTATGGTTTCCAGTGGCGTGGATTCAGAAGAACCAGAACCATCTTCAGAAGATGAGTCTGATGCAAGAACAAATCAGACTGAAAGAGAAGATGAAACAGATAGACAATATATAATATGGAATTGCACTACGGGAGAAATCAGATATATTCATTCCGAAAAGCAAAATAATAATTGGGTCAATAAATCCAGTGGAGAGATTCTGGCAACTGGTGTAATTGATTTCAGAGCAGACATCAGCAAAGCAGTCAGCAATAAAATTGTAAATTTTCAGCTGACAACTGAAAATGGGACAAAAAAAGTTCAGACATTACATAGCGTAAGCCTGAGAAACGAATTGGGCGTCACAGAGGAGATAGATGATCCTTTTGTAAATCCTACTGTTCCTCCTCAGCCAGGCACTAATACGCCAAAACCGGAACCGCCTAGTTCAGCACCAGTTCCGAATAGATTGCTGCTTGATAAGTCCACAGCTTTGATTGCAGCAGGAACAAATAATGTTGATTTAGGTATAACAGCTACAGTAAGTTACGATGATGGTACAACTTCACCTGCCGGAACATTACAATGGTCTGTAAGTGATTCATCTTGTGCAAGTATTACAGATCAGGGAAGACTTTCTATTGATCCAGCAGCCGGAACTGCTGATAAGGGAATGGTAACTGTGACAGTAACGGATACGACTCATAATAATGTTTCCGGAACATTAACTGTATACATTGCCAGACTTGATTTTACTGCACCTGCAAATAATGATTCCTATACAGTTGGACAGGATAAGCCGCTTCAGTATACATATATGGAAGGTGGACAAACACCTTCGGACGCAGGAACAGTTGTAAATATTCAAACAGTATCGAAGCCGGATCAGGCAGCAGAGTATTCTGCAGATGGAGCGTTTACGCAGAATGACGTTGGAAGTTGGAATATTAAAGCAATAGTGAATTTGACAGAACGTGCAGGATATGACATTGTAGAGGTTCATATTGAAAAAATAAATCAATTTAGTGTCATACAGAGCCATGAAACTGGGGAAATTACCCTGGGAGATTCAAACAATAACGTTGACATAGTTTCAGCAGATGATAATTATGCCTGCAGTCCACATCATAAATATGGTTTTTCAATTTCTTATGATGAGAGCAATATAAAATATATAAAAAATGTTAATTGGAGTTTAGGGGGAAATTATGAAGGAATTAGTATTGATCCTTCGAATGATAATGTAACAACAATTCATATTTCAAAGACCGCAAGAAACGGATTTGTTTTGTGCGTGGATTATACTGGTGTAACGTATCAGAATGAAGAAATTAGTATTCACGCTGAAAAGGAGGTAAGAGTAGCTAATGGAATGGAAATAATACCTCTGAATGAAGATAAACAGCATGCATATATTGGAGAATCATATTTAATGCAGGTTCAGGTAAAAGTATATGATGCGAATGGATCAGAATCCAAATTGCGTATATGTGATAATGTCAATAAGAAGACAGATTTATCTGAATTTTCTATTCGCGGAAATCTTAATGGGACAGCTCAATTATCCTCTGACAAAAAGAATTGGGATTATTATCCGGCTGATAATCCTAAGGATTATGGAAGTGAAGAAACTGCTACGGCTACACTGCAAAGAATTCCGGGTGTGATTTTTTCAAATAAGAATAATGCTCTTTTTGTTGAATCTATTAAATTTACACTTACCGAACCAAGTTTTTCTTCAAACATTGTTTCAAGCGGAAGTGACAGTATTGAAATAGGCGAAAATAAAGAATTATATCTGGAATTGCAGAACAGAAAAAATGAATCTGTGAATAAAGATGTTACATGGTATGTAAATGATGGGAAAACGAATTTAAATGTATATACATCACAATGTGGCAAAAATAGTAAAGTTACCTTTTTCGCAGACAGACCTGGCACATATGTTATAAAAGCTGAATATCATACCACTCAAAATTCTGTAAAATATGCTGTTAAAACTCTCCAGGTTCGAAGGCCAGATGTACAATTGAGCATACAAGGTATGGACGAAGTTTCAAAGGGAGGAACGGCTTCTTATTGGTTACAGGTAACAATTGATGGCAATGTTAAAAATGACATTGATGTACAGTGGTCTGGCGATTGGCCTGCAACATTTAATCATGATAGTTCAAAGTCAAATAATATGGATAAAGTAGAGGTGGCTTTTTCTCAGTGGGCTGAGTCATGCACGATAAAGGCAGGTATAAATTATGCCGGGGAGAACTTTGAAATTGAGAAAACAATAAAGATTAAATAATCAAGAGCCTGGCAGGGTCACACCCCCTGTTAGCAGGTATATGAACTATCTGGTAGAGAACAGAGAAATCAACAGTCAGATTGATTACTCTACTGGTGGCAGACCATCTATTAAGTATACGAAGCATTGAGAAGTATAAAATGAAACAGCTCTGATTTTTTTCGAAAAGTTCAGAGCTGTTTTTTCAGCAGAATATCAGAAGAATTATTCTGCCGGTAATATTGTTATTATGGATTAACAACCGAGATTGAAATATTTGCAGATTGCATTAAATAACTCGGAGCAATTACTGAAATTAAAACACATAGATATTACGTCCTCCTTATTCTTATTATTTGTGTTAGCTAAGCACAAAAGAATAGTAACATTTATGAAACATCTTCTCAATAGGAGGTAGCTGGAAAATCTGGAATTAAGATGAAAATGTTGCTGATTTGGAAGGAAAACTTTCTGGTTTAAAAAAAATTAATTCGTTTTTCAATGTGTTCTGCGCTATTATGAAATTACGGCAGTTCATTCTGATACTGCGTCTTATTTTCTGGCCGTTCGGCCGAAATTTTTTCAAAAAGTAGTATGAAAATAGAACGATATGTACTATACTAGGGGAGGAGGTACAACAATATCCTTACAAAAGATAAATGTGGCAATTGACTGACATGACAGTTTCCAGGTAGCAGTAAATGTGGAACTGAATGAGGTTTGGTGCAAACGGGAAGTCTGACAGGAATATCTGCTGGGTTCCTGTCCTATGCGTGTAGATTTATTGATTAAGAGAGATCGGGAAATTCAAGCTGTAAAGAGAGAAGAGCGAATATATGATCTGACCGGAGATTCTTTTCCATGCAACTGATTATTCCCCATGAATTTACAAAAGAGAAAAATTATTGTGTTTCAAAGTCTGGTTGCACAAATTTATTTAAACGAAAGAGAAATATTGGGAACAAAGGATATAGTGATCAGATAATCACTGTATTCAGTTGTAAATTACAGAGAAAACGGTGGATAAAGCCAGCAGGAAACTTGTTAAAGAGCTGATAAAGGAGAAGAAGCTGATGGTAAAGGCCATAAAAGTAATGCTCTTGCCAAACAATGTGCAGAAAACTAAGATGTTTCAGTACGCAGGTGCTTCAAGATTTGCCTATAATTGGGCTTTAGCTAGGGAAAAAGAGAACTATGAAAAAGGTGGCAGATTCATTTCGGATTCAGAGCTCAGAAAAGAATTTACAAGGCTCAGACATTCTGAAGAATACGCATGGTTACTGAATATTTCAAACAATGTAACGAAACAGGCAATCAAAGATGCGTGTACTGCTTATAGGAACTTTTTTAAGGGTTTACAAAAATTTCCGAGGTTTAAGTCTAAAAAAAGATCAACGCCGAAATTCTATCAGGACAATATTAAGATACGATTTAGCAATACCCATGTTAAACTGGAAGGATTTTCTCTCGGCAGGAAAGCAAATAAACAAAAAATAAATTGGGTAAGATTTGCGGAACATGGACGCATTCCGACAGATACGAAATACATGAATCCAAGAATATCCTTTGACGGATTGAACTGGTGGATCAGTGTATGTGTGGAATTTCCTG
>ERZ791906.1276-NODE-1276-length-18847-cov-4.300394_pt1 | contig 18847 bp, 20 predicted proteins | sample MGYA00510146_ERZ791906 | MGnify/ENA primary metagenome ERZ791906 (study PRJEB30046, sample SAMN00792096) | human gut metagenome | study: EMG produced TPA metagenomics assembly of the A metagenome-wide association study of gut microbiota in type 2...
TGGAAACAGCTGTCCGGGATGGAGTGAAAGAATCTGCCCCGATGGCTATAGCGAAAAATCTGGTGGAAATGCTTGTACCGTTTGTAAAAGAATCGGTAGGAGAAATTAATCTGCCAGACAGAACACTAATAATGGAGAAAACGGATGGAGAGATCGCAGAAGATAATCTGGACTGGGAGAAAGAGGCTGATATGGATGCAGCATTGGATTTTGCAGACAGTTTTTAGATAGTTATGAAATAGCAGTAACAGGAAAACAGACTGACAGTAAGGAATAGCTTTACAAAAACAGAATAGCAGAAAAAGACAATGGCAGTGGTGGCATTTCAGACATTATGAATTGGAGAAATGTTTATGACTGCTATTTTTATGTCTTTTAGCAGAAATGGAAAGAGATCCAGAAAAAGAAAGACAGAAATAACAGGAAAATATAACAGAAAAGCGTTGGCAGATGGGTGATTGAACAAGCAAGGCGAAGAAAAGAGATAGAGTGCCGGATACGGCACATGATTGTCCGATACTTCGCATCGGAGTGATGCAGGAACAGTCTGTTTTAGAAAGAGAAAATCTATGGAAATGGGAGCTTTTCTATTTCTTCCACAGTCTGTCCCTGCACCACAAAACCACTGTCATCGCCATTTAGGGTTGATAATGCAGTGTGGAAATGTTGCTTGGCTGGTATCGGTTTAGTAGTGGGAAGATGACAGGCAAGTTTCGCAAAGTGGCAAGCCACTATGCGCCGGAGCCAGCCTTTGGGCTGTCCCTAAACTTGCCAGAGGGCTCCGCCCCTTGGAACCCCGTCACGTCAATGGCGTAAGTATTCCTACGGAACACTTACGCCATTGACTAGGACTCTGTCCTGCACCTGTATAAGAGAGCGTTGCACTCTCTTATAAATCTCCTGCCAATATGCTGCCAGAACGCTGTATCTGTTAATAAAGAATGAAAAATCAGGCAAAGAAAGGAGTCGAAAGCCTATGAGAAAACGAAATTATACAGTAACTATACGGATGAATAAAGAGGAATATGAGCTGCTTCAAAGCAAAGTAAAGGAATCCGGAAGAACACAGCAGGAAGTTGTAATAAAAGCAATCGCAGATTTGAAGATAGCTTCTGCAGAGGAAGTGGAAGAACTGAAAACGCTGAATCAGATTCTTTCAGAGATACTTAGTCAGCTTCGTGGTGCAGCTACGAATTTGAATCAGATTGCAAGAAAAATGAATACGGATGGTTTTATGCCAAGGGAAGATATTCTGTATTATCTCAACAAAAATATTCTCAAATACAGGAAGGAGAGTGAAAAGATATGGCTATTAATAAGACGATTAATAAGCGGACAAATACACATGGAGCAATGAGAAATTGTATCGAATATGTTTTGCGACAGGACAAGACAAGTGAACTGCTTACTTATGTAATAGGTCCGTACTGCCATGATGAGATCAACTATGATCTGGTGTATAGAACCTTTTTAGAAGAAAAGAAGATGTGGGATAAAGATTCTGGGAGAATGTACGCTCACAACATTATTTCCTGGCATAAGGACGAGCAGATTACTCCGGAGCAGGCATTAGAATTTGGAAAAGAGTTTGCAGAAAATTGGTTCAGTGGATTCCAGACCTTAATGGCTGTGCATAAGGATAAAGATCATATCCACTGCCATCTGGTTACTAATTCAGTGAGTTATGAAGATGGAAGAAAACTGCATAACACCAAAAAGGATCTGGAACGTATGAAACAGCTTACCAATCAGATGTGCCGAGAACGTGGACTGACAGTTGTCGAGAAAGGAAAGCACTTTGATGGAAGCCAGATTGAAAAAGGGGAAGTCATTGCATGGAGCAAAGATAAATATAACCTGTTCCGTCAACAGGTAAAGGACAGTTTTGTAGCGGACTGTGCAATGGCGGTATTAAAGGCACTGGAAAATTGTATCAGCAAAGAAAAGTTTATAGAAAAAATGAAACAGTTTGGATGGAATGTAAACTGGACAGAAAAGCGGAAACACATCACATTTCAGAATCAGGATGGAAAGAAAGTACGTGACAGCAATCTGTCAAAAACATTTCATCTGGACATTAGTAAGGAGGGCTTAGAGAATGAATTTGATAGAAATAGGCAAAAAGCCAGAGATTCAGTCAACAGAGACAGCAGATCAGACGAAGAACTCAGAAACTATTACAGAGAGCTTGACGCAGCCATTGCAGACACCAGAGGAATCACCAATCAAGCTCAAAGTGGAGAGGGATATTCTCGTACAGAGTTTCGAGAAAGCGAAAGAGTTCATGCGAACACAGAAAAAGCAGATACAAACACTGGAAGAAGAGAAACAGACGATCTTATCCGACAGGCAGAGATTGCGAGAAGAAGTTCGGAAATCAACCGTAGAAATTCAGCGTTTGACAACCGAACTGTACGAAACGCAGAAGCTGAATCAATCGCTTCAGCAGAGCAACGACGATCTGAGGAACAGAAACGGTTTGAAGAGCAGGAGCGAGCAAGAGCTGCTCGAAGAAGAAATAAAAGACGTTCGGGACCAGAACTCTAAATTGCAGATACAGGTGAATAAATCATCTGTTGAGGCAGTAGATGAAGCACAGAAGAAACAGAAAGAAGCAGAGAAAAAGATGGAGCAGGCAGAATCCAAAGCCCGTAACGAAAAGAAACGTGCTGAACTGGAAATTCGTAAAGCGAAAAAAGAGGTAAGGGACAGAACGAAAAACATGGAGGCTATGGAGTATTTCTGGGGAATGGGATACATTACGGTAGTTCTGTTTGCAATTCTACAGAATGGTGCTTTTCAACATGATTTCATAGATTTTTTCATGACTCCATTCATGTGGTATGTTCGATTTTGTAAATGGCTGGTATACCCAACTTATGATAATGGATTTAACCAGAAAATAGCATATACAGGTGGAGAAGTATGGGTTATCAGGATTCTGGCAATCGTAGCTGTGCTTTTCATAGTGGGAATCTTAATGGTGATAATTATGGAAACAATAAAACAATACAAAAAAAGGTGGAACGAAATTTCACAAATGTTTTTGATTGGAAGCCTTTCAGGGATAGCAGTGCTTGGAGATGTAATCAGAGGGTATCTACCTGTGAATTTGGTTTTGTTATTTGTATTTATCAATGTAGGAATTATGTTGCTAATAATGTATCTTCGGAAAGGGTTTGATAACATATAGTCTGACATATTGATGCTTGGTTGAGATTTTAGAAAGTATAATCATGCTTGCAAAACCTGGCAAGCCTCAATATTGATACCGTGAATAAGGCACTCCTAAGTTTTGCAATGCAGCGACTCTATCATCGTTACATGGATGAGTGGAGTATAATGCTTTGAGAAAACCATCATTTGGAACATCGGAGAGATGCTGATCTAAGACAGTTGCTAACTCAAGACCGAACCCAATTCTGTAAGCAAATTCATCAGCCAGGTATTCGTTTTGTCTCATAGACCACATTAGAAAAAGCATACAGAATTTTACCCACAACCATGAGAGTACAGTTGATATTCCTGCAAATAAACCAGTTATTAATCCTATTATTCCGCTCCGAGAACCTATTGCAAACAACCCCATGATTGCGGAGAAAATCCAACAGGAAAGTTTGATTAACAGGAGACATCCGGAGATAAAAAGATTGCCACCGCCAATTAGTAATTGAATTACCGTGTGTCCGTATGAAAGATGCCCAATTTCATGTGCAAGAACACCAAGTATCATATCGTCGGATAGGGTTAGTAACCCATCGGTTATACACAATGTTCGTTTCCCAAGAGCAAATGCGTTGGGTGCAGAATCGTGTACGAGTAATACTTTCACCTTTTTAGGACAATATGGTGTAGTTTCATTTGCCTTATCTAAAACATATTGAACTAATGGAATTACCCGAAGTTTTATATCTACTCGTTTTATATCTCTCGCTCCAGCAAAGGCAGCTAAAAACATCTCACCTGTTGGAGATAAGCTAATTGCAACGGTGATAAAATAAATTAAAATAAGTTCAAATATATTACCGGATGAACCAAACACAGCAATGATTAGAAGAATGTTCAGAACAAAAAATATCACAGTTCCTAAGTTTGATATACGAATGATTCTGCCTAAACGATGCCATATATCCACATTGTCACCTCCTGTCAATGCCATGATAGTTATCTGCTATTCAAATTCATAGAAATCTTTGTTGCGTTCTTTAAATAGAGAAAAGACAGTTTCTAATACAAATTCATTTTCGACACCAATATAACTTTCCGTTTCGTCGTCTACGTCTTCCAGTTGCAGAATTACAACTTGTCCGTCGGAATCATCTAAAGGAAGCATTACAACATAATCCTTTTGACGATATGATATTAGATCAAGAAATTCAAACTTTATTTCATTTCCATCTTTGTCATTTAGGGTAATTATATTTTCTTCGTTCATTTAAGTGTCCTCCACTTAATATAAGTAATCATCGTTAATAGTGACTCCTAATAACTCAAAAAGATTATCTGTTTTGGAAAGGATACATTTTTTCATAGACTGCTTAATTTGCTCCATGGAAATGCTATCTGGCAACATTTCTCTTGGTACGCTATGACCAAAGTGCTGAATATATTGTTTTTCGATTTCATAATACTCATTGTCCAGCTCAGGCTCAGGAGTAGCAAGAAAATTATTCATAAAATCAGAAACACTTTTATTTCTATCCATTATTGATACCTACCTTTCTCTACTTAGAATTCTAACTTGATTGTCTGGGCGAATTGAATCAATCATTGAAGAAAAAATGCCAAACGCTGTGGGAAAGAAATTGGATAAAAGTTCTAATTTATCTTGTCCTCCCATAGATGCTTCAAAAAAATGTGCGAAGGCTTCTGCTTGCAGATTGCCAGCTCTTGTCCAGTAGTTTCTTGAATGACCATAACTTCCATGCAGTTGACCGTTCGTTGTAGCATCAATTAAGTCCGAAAAGGAGTGGGCAGAATTTTGCCTTATTCTATTTAAAAAGGCGGCTTGTCTTTCAGGCGAAAGATTATTATATAGATTTAGGATTCTTTGTCCATCGTCAATCAACGCCGCAGCAAATTCTGGAGTATTAGATAAATTATTTTGATAATTACACGCTGCATGATCTATCATGTGGGCAAGTTCATGGAAGTATGTTGTACCAGTTCCTCTTGGATTTGTCATGTCAGCGATGGCATTATAATATACGCCTCGTGAATGTCCGATATAATTAGCAGGAGAATAGTGTGCCGTTTGATTGGGAGGATATTCAGAGTCTCTTATCATAAGCTTTCCTGCATAATGATCAAATACCTCTTTAACACTTTTCTCGGCATTTTCATGGCGATTCGACAAAATTCCACTATAACCACCTGGCATACTGCCTTGCGTTAATACGCCAAGACAATACTCATAAGACGAATTACCAGTATTAGGTACTCGCAAACTTTGAACGAAAGAGTTATGTGCGGAATTGGTATCCAAAGAAACATTATCATATTCTTGTATGCTTTTTGCAAGTGAAGCGACATATTTTTCAGTTTGGAGCATAATTTGCAAGAGGTCATTTAATGCTTTGTTACAATCTCTTACAATATTACCAAGCTCATAATATTTCTTATCATTCCATTCATTTCCCAATTGTTGATACTTTAATTTAACAGAATTTTTTGTGGTTTCAATGGAAGAAATGGAATTCTGTAAGTCTTTCAAAATTGTCAATAACTGAGTTGAATCAGCATTTACCATGCTCAAATTATCACCTCTTTGCAAATAGTATTTCGTAAGATATGAAGCAGCAATGTGCCAGATAAAAATGGCACATCACAACTTCAAAAAAGTTAATTAAGAGAAGAAAGGAAATGTTCCAATTCCATTGCAGTTGGTGCGATGTATGGTTTCATCTGATATGTATCTTTTACACCATCTGTGAAATATACAGTGTTATCACGCAACCCTGTTACGGAAACATTTTCTACCAGATTATCGGCATCGTTGTCGTTTAGTGAGAAAATGATCCTTTCAGGGAACTTAGCCAGAGAGTTTTCTCCATAGTGCATACAATCTTTTACAGTTTGGTATTCAAGCGAGCTAATAACAAAGTGGATGCCAAATCCAGAACCATCCTCAATCAGTTTAAGTAACTTTTCATTAGAATTACTCAAATTATTTGAGCTGTTGCTACGGCTTGATATAAAGTTATTGAGCGAAGCAAACGGATCGCTGTTATCTACTGCTGGAGTGCTATCATTTTCTGTCTCAATATATTCGGATTCCTCGACTATCTCGCCTTTAAGCATAGACTTTATAATGTCCAGGAACTGAAGATTTTTGATAATTATAAAGATAATTCCGCTTTCGTTGCTTTTCTTTCTGGCACTGTAAATTTCATATATATCGTGAATAAACTGCACAATATCTGTACGAGAAGTAGCAAGGTAAAAATTAGAACAATGCGATTGTAGTACATTGTAAAAATCTCCAGACACGTCATCACCAACAAGAGAATCCCCATCAATACAATAAATGGATGTGCTTGTGTTGATTGCAGCAGATACTATATATTCATTTACAATATTGTTTGCCATTCGTTCATTTGAACCGCAGACCAGAAGATTATGTTTGCGTTTCCTATCAACTATGATTTCAAACGGATCAGTGACTTTAATGGTATTGCCCATGTGAATATGCACAGGTAAATTATTTGTCTGCTTGATGCCATGACTTGAAAAATAATCCAACAACTGTTCAGTGCGACTTCCTTCAAATATCTGTGTTGTACATGGCTCATTGGCAAAAGCTTCGCTGATTTGTTTGAGATATTTTGCTTTACTTTCATTATCGCAAAAAGCTACACGCAGACCGGTATTGCCGTATTGCTCGGTATAGTCTGGATTCATTACAGCAGTACCTTTCGGACCGACCATTTTATCTAATGCATCTCTTTCATAGCGGTCAGAGAATAAGTATCGAGCATCATCTTCGCCGCATTTTAAGCCGATACGCACACGCATTTGCTCAATAGTTCCTCTGTCCAGAGTGAGAGTGCTGATGATATTGGTAGACTGTGTAGCCATTAACAAATGAACACCATAAGCACGACCCTCAGTTACTATACGTTTAGCATGATTTGCACTCCTCATGGCAACTTTTCTATTAGTGGAATCATCGAATAAAATTTGGAACTCATCCATGATTACTAAAATACGAGGCATAGGATTTCCCGTTCCTCTAACATAGTCCTCAATTTTTGTATATCCACCAGCATTTTTGAATGCATTTGAGCGATTTTCCATTTCCTCAATTAAGTTTTGGAGAATACTTTCGCCAAACTCTTGCATAGCATCTAATGCTAATAATTGAATATGCGGTAATCGCTCTGATTCATAGATTTTAAATTCAGTGCCTCCTTTAAAGTCCATCATATATAGATGAAGTTGGTCAGGGCTATAATGGAGCATACTGCTCATGATTATGGTATGAAGCAGTGTTGATTTACCACCACCTGTACCACCACCAATTAATCCGTGGTGAGAAGTTCCCTCACCCAGTCTAAGGCTAATAACCGCATCTTCATCTCCAAGTCCTATCGGAATGTCCAGTACATGAGCGGAGTCACGAGAAAACAATTTTGTATCCAGAATGTCAGTAAAGGACAACCCTTTATTTTTTATTACCTCAGCAGATTTGAAGTATGTATCTGTAAAAATGTCTGAAGTCTTGGTGTCCATCATCTGAGGTAGTTTAATTGGTAGATTATATGGAAGAAGAATATACTGGTTGTCTTTATAATCTATGGATACACAGTATTTAGAAATTTGTTCCATACGATCTTCAATGCTTTCATATCTGGAAAAAGTGACACCAGGATTATGACAGATCAACGTATAAATTCCACATTTGCTACCATTCCGTAAAATGTTAATAAGGGTATCAATACATCTGCCATCCATTCCACCAGGAAAATCATAAATAACAAGTAAAGTAATAGGCTCGGCTCGGTTTGGAGTATTCAAATTGTACTCTAAAAGGTCTCTGTATTTAGTTCCAAGTTTATTTAAGATAAAGTCATCTATCTGAGCGTTAATGGCTTGGAGTTTTTCATAGATCATATCTTGGCTGGTATATATTTTTTCACCAAAAATTTCAGGAAGCTGTTTTCTAAAATCCAAAAATGGAAGAATACTATTTCCTCGTTGCTCGCTATCTATAATACAAAAATTAACCTTTGTTACAGGAAGGAATGACAGCATACTCCACATTACATGATGCGTAAATACTCTTATTGCAGACCTATTTGATTCTGGTGCATTTAGCAATACATTAAAAGAATTTCGTAAATCAAAGGACAAGGGTAATTCAATATGCTCCAAAGAAACAATATTATCACCACTTTTTTCCCCGAAAACTTTACGGATTCGGTCGTAACCGATACTATCGGAAAAAATATCCGAAGGATAAGATACTTCTCCAAGTGTTACATTTTGAGGGAATTTGCTATCAATTTTAGGAACATGGGCATATTCCTGTTGGTAGCTATCCATCATTTGCCTGATAAACTTAATGTGCTGTTCTAATTCATCCATATTTTCAGCATCGACAAGTTTTTTAATAAGAGGAGAGAATGCAATACCCCTATTTTTTATTCCTTCAAAAATGAGCATATATTTGCTAAAGAATTTTGCAAAATTGACTTTGTCTGGCATAGGTATATAGATAAGAGGAATACCTCTCATGATAAAATTCTCACCCTGCTGTTTTATTACGACAGAGAGAGATTCTATTGTCTTAAGGTTTTGGACAAATTCATCACGCTCATTAACTGCCGTTTGGGTGTAAAAAATAAGTGTATAAATTCCACACTTACTTCCATTTCTAAGTATATTGCGTAATCCAGCCAGCCCCTGTTCATCGAAACCCTTGGGAAAATCATACAGTACTAATAATTCAGAGTTAATGTCGTAAGAGGGGTTCTCTTTAGCATAGTCATAAATAGTATCGAAACGAGTTCCAAGTTTATCTTGGAGAATATCTTCAATCTTAGTGTTTAGCAGATTGATTTTTTCTAAGATATGCTCTCGTTCAATAATAATTTGTTCGCTAAACAACTCTGGAAGTTTTTTCTTTGCATCAAAATAAGGTGCTACGCTATTTCCACGATTTTCGGGATCGACTATGGAAAATGCAAGTTTTGCCACGGGACAAGCAGACAAGAAACTAAACATGGCAGCGTGCGAAAACGCTTGTAATGCAGAGTTATTGCTGTTATCAGAAACAACAAACCATGATGGTGCATTTTGAATAGTAAGTGTAATAGGCAGTCGGATACTACCTTCAACTAAAAGTGAAGCACATTTTTCTTTAATTAAAGATGAAACAATCGAAGATTGTACAAAAAAATCCACAGGATAGTCTACATAGCACATATAAAGAATGCCATCTTCGATTTGATGGTTTGTGTTGACTTTATCTCTTAGTTTAGAATGTTCGGTTATTTGCCCATGGAGAAAATCAACCAGAACATCAGGCAATATTTCGTCAAGAGATGCACAAATTTTATCGGCAATATTATCCAGATAGGTTCGATAATTTTTTTCTAAATTAGCTAATTCCCTGTTGTTGTTATCTAAAAGTGTTGCTCTATTGGCAAAATAGCTCTTTTTTTGTTGAGCCAACTCCTCTGTGGTGAGAGAGGGGAGAACATCTTCAATTTCTTGCTCAAATGATTTTAGTGTATTACGAAGAATTATTAACTCTTCATAGTCTTTCTTTCTTTTGCTGGAAAAAAAGTAGTTAAGCCCATTGATCAAAGCCGGAAGAATATCTTCAGAATACTTTTTAGATATAGTTGCATAATCCTCCTTGATTTTTTCTAAAATTGAAAAATAATCGTTTACATCCTGATACTGGTCACTGGTTTTTCCTGATAATTCAGCTTCTTTTTTCTCCTTTGTTTTGCGATAATATTTATCTATCTGAGAGAGCCGAGCATCAAGGGTGTCAATATCGGTCAACATTTGTTGAGCGTCTTGGATGGTTTTTTTAGACTTTCTGGAGATGGCATCACAATTGCTCTTATAGGTTTCTTCTAACTGCGAAAGCGAAGAATTATGCCTATTTAAGAGAGCTTGTTTGTTTTTTTCATAAGCCGAGCGACTATTATTGATAAGAGTCTCCGAATTGTCTGCAAAAGCATTTATTTCTGAAATCAAGGCAAATATCTCAGATTGTGTAATAGCGTTCATAATTTCAGTCCTTTCTCCTAAATAGGCTTCATTTTATTTATCTTCTAATTCATATTTGCACTGATCAGAACATTTGCTTCCGAAACCGACAACAAGAGATGTAGTTACCTGAAGTGGATAACTGAAAATTTCAACCATTTCTCCACCGATTTCTGGATTACTTGTGTTACATACCAAGGTGTATTGCTTCAAGTTGTCTAATAAGCGAGGAATATATTCTGGGTTAGTTGAGTTCAAAATGTCGATTATCAATTTAATTCCAATACTTGTAATAAAGTTAATATCAACTGAAATTCCTGGCTCAAACTTTATGCCTTCTGTATTTTCTTGATTTGAATAAATATGGTGATTTGCTTGAGCACGTGCGGAAATATTTCCACCATCTCCAAGAGCACACTCGTAGCAAGGCATATTTCTGCCTGGAATATGGTAGAAAATTTCTCCTGCATACGCTCTTTCCCAGAAACCAATGGAGATGAAAGAAGCTGTATAGTAAATGCTGATCCGATTGGTATAAACATCGGCAGCTCTGTTGTCTGCACAGCCCACAAATATGGTTTCATTAGCTACACAAAATGCATCAAGCATTGTTTTGGGTAAGTTCTGTACAATACCCTCAAATTTTTCAATATGGACTTTAGGGTTGATATTTTTCAATTTGCGAGAAAGAGCGTTAATTTTCAAATCACCAACATCTTCAATACCACATTGGTGGCGGCAGATATTGTGGTATTCCATTACATCAGGGTCTGCCAGGAGAAAATGTCCAACACCAGCACGTGCAAGTTCCATTGCAACCAGACTGCCAACAGAACCACAGCCTAAAATAACGACACGTTTAGTGTTCATAACGGATGTTTCCAAAATTCCCTTATTGCGAGAGAATATACTTTGATAAAGTCCATACGACTCAGCCTGAACTTCTTCACTGTCATAGTAGAAGATGATTTTATTATCGCTGATAACTCCACAGAAGCCATTACTTGGGGTACTTCCGAGTGGTAATAAGTCTCCTAAATAATCTCCTCTATCGGATAATTCCGGGGGGAAAATATTGTAGATTTTTGTATCTTCATAATATTTGCCATATAGTTTCCCAGGGACAGCATTTTTCATCTGTTCATCTGAGATAAATACGGTTTTTTTTATTTCATCGTTAAAAAAATTGTCCATTATTTACCGTCCTTATTTAAATTGATGTGTATGATCTTTTTGACTGCATCAGTTATTGATATGCCTCTGTCATATTGTGGTATTTTGCGAATGTTGTCTGCCTGAACTTTGGAAGCTTGTTCAAAAGCTCGTCTAAATGCATTGTTTTCATATAAATAGCACTCATTGTTATAGGAAAAAACAACTATGTCATTTTCTGATATATAACGAAAGTAAAGTTTTACAGATACATCAATCGCATCCTGAGATAAACAAATGAACTGGTCTACTTGAGAGATTGAGTATTCAATTCCTTGGTCATCAACTAAAAACGCAGAATCTTCAACAAGTTCATCGAGAATACGTTCAGTTGCAATATTTCGGTCTTTAACTTCTGTGAAAACTTCGTTTAGCTTAATACGTTTCATGTAAGGTAAAACAGTTTTCAAAAAACCGTTAAGGCTGACTGATGGATGAAAGTCTTTGTATTCATCACTAATAATTCCTGCCATAAGATTTGCAAATTTTTCAGGGGATTTATATCGCAACATTTCATCCGGAATTAAATGATTTCCAACATCATACTCAATCACTGAATATCTGCAAGGTTGATCTACATGATACATCGTTAATCTAAATTTAGGGTCAATATTTACAAGAGCAGATAGTGCTCCTTCTTTGCGCATCCGAGCATATTTAGAATTAGTACCATCGTCAGTTGAAGAAAATTGGTCAAATGAACCTGGATGTCGATGCCATAATCCTATTAGTGTTAGTTTTTTATCGTATAGGTTTGCAATTTTGTTAATCAAATGTTGCGTATATTGTTGGTCATACTCAAAGTATGCAACTTCAAAAATAGATTTCGGACCCGGATCAATAGCTTCAATTACATACCATATTCCATCTTCAAAAGAACCAAGAAATAATCCGCCAGTTTCTGTCTTTATTTTTTCTGTGGTTTCAGCCATTATTGCTGCAAAAGCTCTGTCTGAAAATACTACTTTCATGGACATACCTCCAATTTAAAACACAAGGGTGCCCAACTTCAAATTGCGAAGCTGGACACCCTTGAAATAATTAGTAATTTCCTTCTAATGCGACATCATCACTAATTTCGCCGTTCAGCCACATTTCACAGAGCATAATCCATTTGCAAGCCCAGCTGAGTGCAGATGCTGCGGAAGTAGAACGAGATTGTCCTGCTTTGAAATACTTAGGATCAGCTGTACATATAAAGTATTCTTCATTTCTGCCGAAATTGTTGCGATAAATATGCGGCAGACCTAATCCGAAGCCACGCTTTACACAGTTATCATAGGAACCGTAAGTTTGCTCAAGAAGAGGCATCATCTTCTGTGCGATGTCTTTAAGTCTTGGTTGAATAGGAAGAATTTGAATAGAACCACCATATTCTCCCTCAGATGCGTGCGGATGATCGTTTTTATAGATCAACATTAAATCCCAAACCATTCCACCTTCACCCATTGGCTGAACTTTACCACGCCAATATAATCTGCCAGAACCATCCTGGAGCTGGTTAATTCTGAAGGATGGGAAAAATTTTTGCATAGCAGCTACTTCTGCTTGATATAATTGAGGGTCACTTTGATACCAGTAAAATGCCATATTCAGTCCTCCCTTGCTAATTTACCATCAGGAACCTGAATACCAGACAAACCATTGTCCTGCATTTCTTCCTTGGTACCTACTTCGCCAGTAGGAGAAACTACTACGGGTTCACCTTGTCTGAGTGCTTCGGCTAAAGCTCTGCGACGAGCAGCGATAGCATCATTATTAGCATTGTTGTTGTCCATAACAAAATCCTCCTGTCGTTATTTTCCTTAATACTTCTGCCAAAAGTTTTCGTTTATCTTTGGCTTCTTCTTTTTCCATTTTTATTAGAATTATAATTTACGCAGCGGCAGCACCAGGGAAGTCTCTGATGATCTCACCATTTTCAGCAATACGTGTCGTTGCCTGACGAAGAGCAGCATCAGCAGCAGCTTCACCATTATCTCTAACAGCCTGAGCATAGGAGTTGTTATAAAGTTCGCTACCCTCGTTCATCAGATCTTCAAGATCAACACCTTTATTCTGATTACGAACCAAAGTGTACGCCATATAATCCCTCATCTGTTGCAAGGCTGCTGAGTCAGATTCAATAAAACCTTGTGTTTTCTTAAGGTAAAGTATGTATTGAATAGTATTGGTGACAGTGATCCAAATGCATTTGAATATAATGACTATTATCTGGAAAATGATAGAGATAACTGTCAATACACCAAAATTGCCTGAGAAAGCAATCTTAATGGCTTCCCAAGTAAGAGAACCAAACGCCTTTAATGCACTAAGGAATACACCGCCGATGCAAGCACAAAGTAGACCAGCCAGGAAACCTCCGCCAATATCACCAGAAGAGATACCGACATCCATTCCGTAGATAAATCCGATTACCATACCGATGAGTTGTAAAATAAACTGTCCTTTAATTTTGTTTTTATTTTTGGTCAATTCAGCAACGTTTTCAGCAACGAGCTGTTCACAGCAATCGAAACACAAGCACTTGTTGGCGTATTCGCCACTTGTAACAGTGTATGCTTCAGCACAGTCCTTACATATATATTTACCGCATCTTGCACAACGAGCAACCGCAGGCTCAGAAGGATGGTGATAGCATACCGGTCCATCGTGTTGCGGCGTCTTAGGTGGAGTGAAAACGGGAGCGACATCCTCCGGTGGGGTGAATGTCGGAATTCCTTGGTTTTTGCTTTTGTTGTCCATGATAGTCCTCCTTAATATTAAGTTTACCTACCAATTCTTTGCGAATTGTAGTTATCGAGTGTTTGTGCAAGCTTCTCCAGCTTAGGGAGTGCTGCATTTAATGTTTCTACGGGAGATACTGTAAGTCTCGCTATTTTTTGCATGAGCATATTGAACTCTGCGGCTTTAGCATCGTCCCAGGAACCTGTTGCCCGAATACCACTTTTGATTCCCTGATTGATTCGCTCAATATCTTTAATTGTTTGAGCAATTTGTTTTTTCATTTCACGGATTGTTTCCGCAGATGCTTTTACTGCCATACTTGACCTCCTTTATAGATTGACTTCTTCATAAGCAGAAACTACACTCAGAAGTTTTTCGAGACTGGCTTGGCAACCTTCAAGTTCACTGATAGGCTTTTCAAGTGCAGAACAACACTCTTCAATAATGCCGCCAAGTCTTGCATACTGCTGATCTTTCCAACCGGAACCAGCACTCTGGTAATCTCTTTTCAATGTACGAGATGCGTCAGCTAATTCATGAATACAAGTTTTGCATACACCAATACCAGATTGTAGAGCAGTACGTTCGACAGATACACCACTTGCCATACTTAATTCCTCCTTGTTGCTATATTTTTAAGAGATTGCTCTCCAAAATTCCTTTATAAAATAGTTGATAAGTATTCTTCTATATGAGAGATACAGTTATTAACAGCTTGAATATTTTGCCCAGCACTATCAGAAGAAGAACTCTCAAATTTTCTCGTTGCATTTATATAATCATCAAGGTTTGATTTAGCCATTTCTAATAACGATTTAAGGCGATCAAATTTTTGTTGATATTGAGCCTTCCTTTTTTTTGCAATTGACAAATTCTCTTCGCAGCGTGCTTTTTTACTTTTCAATTCACTTATTTTCTGTTGCAATGTTTCTTTTTGCTTTTTTGAATTTTGTATCTGATATTGCAACTCAGATTGTTCACGGTACAAAGAATTTAACTGTTGTGTAACCATGTTAATTTGTGCTTGAATTTGCTGCCTTGTTCCATCATCTTCGGCATCGGCTAACTGTGCTTGTAAAGCTGAAAGTTGTTGCTGAAGGCTATTGATGTTATTTCCTATATCTTGGAGCTGCTTTTCCATACGAGGTATGGAACTTTCTAATTGCTGTATTTGATTTAAAGAAGCACTAATCTGACTTTCTAAATCTGAAATGATATTATTCAAATTAGTAATTTCAGAATCAAGTTCATTGATTTTTGCTTGTGTTTCACTTACTTTTTGATGACATAGTCCTAAGCAATTTTGAGCCTGCGCCGTTGCACGAGAAGAAATTCCAGTAATGTCACTCTGAAAGATGGTTAATGCTGATTTTACTTTTTGTAGTGCTTCAACTGATACATCTGCCAATTTGTTCCCGCCTTTCATAAAAAACTAATATTGTTCGTTTGCTGCTTTGAAAAATTTATCAATAATTTCACAGCTCTTATCACCAGATACCAATACATTTTTTGAAAGATTGGCTATTTGCGTCATTTCTGAGGATAAGCCAGAATATTTTGGATCTTTCCATAAGGAAGAAGCTGCTTTGATTCCAGTTCCTAATTTTTGAATAGCAGATTGGAATCCTTCTAATTCTCGTTTGATCTGTTGCGAATATTCGTTCATTTTTATTCCTCGTTAAATACCCTACCAGCTAACCAACATTCATCAAACTCATTGGGAAACAATTCGAGTTGACGAATCATATAATGTGTGCATGGAATGTAATCGAAATAAAAGAGTAAAGCTAAAAACAAACTCCATGGGATTGGACGTGTTCGATTTTCATAAGCACTATATGTTTGGCGAGAAATTCCAACAGCGGAAGCGATTTCTTCTTGAGAAGCACCAACCTTCCCCCTAAGAGCTGGAAGTTCAATTGCTAATCGTGTTGCTAAATTTTCTTTTTCTTCTTTGCTAAAACTCCAAAACTGCTTATATGCATCCCGTCCTAAATATTGGATCAATAAACTACCTCCTGGATATACTTCTTCGTAGAGTATCTTACTCTACGGAAAAACACCGCCCAAGCCACGAAAATAGTGGTTATTTGGGCGGTGCTGACGATTTAATTGACGGTGAATAATGTTGATAACTTTTCCATATTGTTTTTTTTCATTTCAAGTGTAGGATGAACATAGCGATTCATTGTAATATTGACAGTTGCATGACCGAGTATTTCACTTAAACTTTTAACGTCAAATCCTAATTCAACGCACCTGGTTGCAAATGTATGACGGAGTGCATGAAAATTTGCCGATTCTATCTCATTTTTTTTCAAAGCGGTCTTGAATCTATTCTGCATAGTTCTCGGTTCAATAAAATGTGTTTCACTATTTGTCAATAAAAACCCCTTTCTTGAAGTCTGATAATCGTTAAGTATTTTGAGTATCGGATCTGGAATAGGAATTGTTCGGATAGAGCAGGAACTCTTCGGAGTAGTTAATACAATTCTGGTTTTCTTTTCCGAACAGGATTTATCCTGGATTCTTTGCAAAGTTTGGTGAACATACAGGGTCTGTTCGGAAAATGAAATATCTTCCCAGTGTAAGGCACATATCTCACCTACACGCAACCCTGTAAATAAGCAAACTAAAATACCAATATTATAAGGATTCTTTTCAGAATTTAAATATGAACACAGACGTTCCTGCTCTGTGCTGCTTAATATCCTCATTGATGTGGAAACTTGCTTAATCTGCACAGACGTTCCATCACATGGAACGAAAATTCCTTTTCGTACTGCAAACTTTAGAATATTGCGAATAACAGATAGAGTGTCCATTACAGTTTTAGAAGATAGTCCGGATTTGTTCTTTCCACCATAGAGCAAAAGGTTATTACACTGACATTCGATAAAATCATGTGTGATATGGGATAGAGGTATTTCCCCATATATGGGTAGGATATAGGATTGAAGTAAATTGTGGTACTTATTTATAGTTGATTCTTTTACTTGTGGAATAGTGTTATTAAGCCATTCAGAAGCAATTACGGAGAAATAAGTAATGTTTGTAGTTGGTGGTATGCTTTGCTGTGAGTGTGAAGCAAATGCTTTGCGAAGTTTTTCCTTGGCATCACGGTAAGTTTTTGCATATACATATCCATATTGAGTTTTTCCCGATGGGGATTTAGATTTAACATATCGTCCTTCCCATCTGCCGTCTTTTCTTTTGTAAATATTTTCACCTTTTCTTGACATAGAATATACCCCTCCTTCTGGTATGACTATAATTCTGACGGCAAATGGCGAATAACAGTTGCAAAAATGTAGATTTTTGGGGAGAAGAGTCGTTTTTTCGCCTAATACGTTGACAAATGGTATAACAAGTTGTAAGATTATTTTACAAAGCAAAGAAAATATGACTAAAATGAAGTTCGTAGAGTAAGATACTCTACGAATTTTTTATTTACAAAACCTTCAGAGGGGTCTAAAAAACCCGTTTGAAGGTTTTTCTTTGTATTATTCAATGCAATTTGCCTATAAAATTATAACAGATTGCACTTATAAATGCAATCTGCATTTATTGTTGGTTGTTGCAAAAATGAGCATACTCTATAATAAAAACAGAATAAAAGCATGGAGGTGATTGAACTGCAACCGGAAATTGATTATGTAAAAATCGGTCAACGAATTAAGTCTGCACGGTTAGAGCATGGATATAGTCAAGCAGATTTAGGGGCGTTGGTTGGTTGCTCAAACAATCATATGAGCCATGTTGAGGTAGGGCAAACAAAAGTTTCTTTGCCGATGCTTTTGAAGCTGGCGTATGTTTTGGACAAGAATTTTGATTATTTTCTATTGGATACGCCGTATGCAAAATGTGAAAGCATAATAAATTCAGAAATTTCCAATAAATTAAATCAATGTAGTGCAACTACGCTGATAACAGTAAGCAGAATATTGGATGCACTAATAGAGCAGCAAGATATGTTGCTGGCAGGGGAACAGAAAGATTAACATAGCACACGAAAATATAAAAAGAAGCCCACATAGCCGATAAAAAAATCGGTTGTGTGGGCTTTTGACATTTATGAATAAATTTTGAAAACTTTGAAGTATTATCAAAGCCTGACTAATAGAGTAGTTGTGGAAGTGAATAGTGTGTAAATATAAAATGTTGATTTTGCAATACTTGTTGAATTAAGAAAAAGTGAAAATGTGATTAATTCAAATTTTGTTAAGTTCTGCTTTAGATAATTTCCATAGCTTCTTGGGTTCATATTTTCCACATCCATCACAAGTCTGCGGCCAGTTGATTTTCCATTCAAAATACTCATCTCTGGTAATCTCACCGGATTTCAGTTCATCCATCCTAACTACCCATTCTTTCAGAAAATCATTCAGAACCCCATAATCAAACCACATACAGACAGGAGCATGAGCCGGCCAGCTATCATTGTCGTGATAGTAAACGGAAGTGTCTGCTACTTCATTGCATTTTTCACCAGGAAATTTCCGAGGAAGAAACAGATGCAGGGCAGATGGATTAAATTCATCCAGCCAGAAAAGCAGTTCCATCATTTCGGAAGCGTCACGTCCAGCGGTATCATAGAGGGTATAAGGATTAACATCAAGAGCCTTAGCCATTTTATCAACCAGATCTTTTTTGGGAACACGAACACCTTTTTCATATTGTACAA
>ERZ791906.1287-NODE-1287-length-18758-cov-4.574132_pt1 | contig 18758 bp, 15 predicted proteins | sample MGYA00510146_ERZ791906 | MGnify/ENA primary metagenome ERZ791906 (study PRJEB30046, sample SAMN00792096) | human gut metagenome | study: EMG produced TPA metagenomics assembly of the A metagenome-wide association study of gut microbiota in type 2...
GAATGCCTGTTCAATCATTTCTTCTTCGGCTTTCTCTTTCTCCTTCTGGCTTACACTCTCTTCCATATACTGTTTCTCCTTTCTTCTTCACTTTTTGCAAAAATAAGCAATTTTCAACACCGGACAAGCATTTATGTCTTTATTTGTAAATCTTCAGTCTCTTTCCTGCGTTAATTTTTGTGCTTCTCAATCCATTCCAGCTTTTTATCTGATTGACGGTGACGCCATATTTACGGGCGATAGTCGACAGGGTTTCTCCGTTGCGTATCCTGTGGTAGGTTACATCGCCTTGTGAAGAACTTTTTCCTTTGCTGCCGCGTGCTTTGCTGCGGGTATCGGCCACGGAAACGGTTCTGCGGTTTTTAAACAACTCTGCGCTGCGATGGGTATAAATCGTGTCTTGTTTGTCAATAAAAGTACTAATGGAGTTTATCGGTAAACGGAGTGTCTGAGGTTTGCTGTCTCCCGGGATGATATTCTTTTTGTACTGGGGATTCAGGCTCTTGAGCTCATCCATTCCGATGCCGCAAACATCCGCGATTTGCTCAAAGTGCAGGTTGCGGTTCACCTGTACGGTATCTGTGGCGTCCGGAATATTGGTCTCCATCGGGCAGATATTGTGCTTGCAGTAATACGTCATTACGTAGTTGGCGGCTATAAAGGCAGGTACGTATCCCCGTGTCTCTTTGGGCAGGTAATTGTATATTTCCCAATAATCCGTTTTGCCGCCCGCGCGACGGATGGCTTTGTTGATTGTTCCGGGACCGCAGTTGTAAGCGGCGATTACCAGATTCCAGTCCTGATAAATGGCGTACATATCCTTCAGATAACGTGCGGCGGCCCAGGTCGCTTTAATCGGATCGCGGCGCTCGTCCACAAGGCTGTTGCTTTCCAGGCCGTATATCTTGCCCGTGTTCAGCATGAACTGCCATAAGCCGGAGGCTCCTGCACGGGATACGGCCGAAGGGTTGAGAGCCGACTCGATAATCGGCAGATACTTGAGCTCCAGCGGCAGACCGTATGTATCGAGCGCTTCTTCAAAAATAGGCATATAGAAATTGCAGGCGCTCAGCATGAAAGCCACCTGGTTGCGGAGGCGTCCGGCGTACATGTCGATGAATTTGCGAACAATCTCGTTGTAAGGCATCTCCATGACGGTCGGCATACGTGAAAGCCGGTCGATATATACAGAGTCGCTGAATTCCGGATTGACGGTAGAAGTGCTGCAATCCTTTCCCAAATCTATATAGTTTTTTGCTTTCCAGTCGTTGAGCAGGCTGTCTACGGGGTAAGTCATGCTCTTGGGCAGGTCGATGACTTCCCGGCGCTCCGTTCCGTTTTCACGGATGATGACGTCTACGCTTTCCTGGGCATACGCTTGCGGAGCCGCAAGCAATACACTGAACAGCAGTGAGGAACCTATGATTATTCTTTTCATGTATGTAGGTTTATTTGTCATGGATAAATCTGTTTTATTTGTTTTTAAAATCGGAAACTGCATTGCAATCCTACGGAACGGTTGGACGGGTTGCTTATCTGATTGTTGATGACAGTCGGCTCCACCTTCATGCTGAGGTCGGGAGTGATGTCGAAATTGGACAGCTCGGCGTCCACATAGGCGTCGATGACGGATAGCAGATATACTCCGATAAAGGCGAAGATACTTAAATCCCGGTATCTGCGATAGGTGTCTTTTCGCTTGCGCAGCAATTCCTTCAGCTGGGTTTCGGAAACCGTGTATCCGGGGGGCAGCAGGTCGGTGATGCTGCTGGACTGCATGTTGCCGTTCATCGCGTCTTTGTATGCGGTGGAGTAGTCCTTATACATTTTTCCGTTCCACGTCAATGCATAGGCGCATCCGGCGAAACCGCCGTAGAATATAGGCAGTTTCCAGTATTTACGGTTGTAGATTTGTCCGCCGCCGGGAATCACGAGCGCCAGCCAGGTTGCCTTCGTAGGGTTGGGAACCCACACCTTTGGGTTGATTTCTCTTTTCAGGCTGTCTGCCGGCGCTTCCGGTTCTTCCAAGGCGGGAGCGGAGGTCATTTCCAATAACTTTTTCTTGTTCTCGGCCGCAATGCTGTCGGCGGTGGCGATGCTGTCCGCCGAGGTAACGGCCTGGTGCAGTACCGGTTCGTCCGTTGTCAGACCCAGGCTGTCGGACGGTATCCGGGCAGCTTGCCGTATGGCGTTGAGGGAGTCCGCCTGCAGCCTGTGTATCCTTTTGGCGGCGGCGCGCGGACGGTTCTGACCATACATAGCAATCCCTGCCGTCTGCATAAAGCAAAGCAGCAGGGCGATACCGATTTGATATATTCTTCTCTTCTTCGTCATTTATTTTTCAGCGTATCGAGAATACCGATGATACGTTCCAATTCTTCTTCGTTACCGAACGGGATACTGATTTTTCCTTTCCCTTTTTCGGAGCAGGTCAGTTGTACTTTGGTGCTGAAGAAGCTGGAAAGCTGCTGCTTCAGCATATTGAACTCTTCGGGCAGTTTGGCGCGTTTGGGAGCAATCTTACGACCGCCGCTTTTCACGGTTTCCCCTTCGTTCAATGATTTCACGATTTCCTCTACCTTGCGCACGGAATATCCTTGCTCGAGTATCTCCTCGAAAATCTTCACTTGCAGTTTGGGGTCGCCCAGTGTTATCAAGGCACGGGCGTGTCCCATGTCTATCTGCTTGTTTTGCAGTCCCATCTGGATGGGAGCCGGCAGCTTCAGCAGGCGCAGGTAGTTGGCGATGGTGGTACGTTTCTTTCCTATGCGTTCGCTGAGGCGTTCCTGGGTCAGTCCGTATTGTTCCAGCAGGTGTTGATAGGCAAGCGCTATTTCCACGGAGTTCAGGTCTTCGCGCTGTATGTTTTCGATGAGCGCCATTTCCATGACATTTTCATCGTCGGCCGTACGGATGTAGGCGGGGATGCTTGTCAGTCCGGCTATTTGTGAAGCGCGGAAACGGCGTTCGCCGGCAATAATCTGGTATTCATCATCGGATAGCTTACGCAGGGTGACAGGCTGGATGATACCAATCTCTGCAATAGAATCGGCAAGTTCCTGCAACGCTGTTTGGTCGAACTCGCGGCGGGGCTGATTGGGGTTGACGGCAATCTTCGACAATTCTATTTCATTGATAGAGGAAGAGCCTTCGGTCTGCACCTCGTCCATAGAGAGCAAGGCGTCCAGCCCACGTCCTAATGCATTTCTTTTCTGTACCATCTGTTTATCTACTGTTTTACGATTTACAATTTACTGTTTTGCCATACGGGAGATTACTTCTCGTTGTGGCTGATTAATTCTTTGGCCAGCGCGATGTGGTTTTTGGCTCCGGTGGAGTCTGCGTCGTACAGGATGGTGGGAAGCCCGTAGCTGGGCGCTTCGCTCAGCTTTACGTTGCGCTGGATAACGGTGTTGAACACCAGTTCCTGGAAGTGGCGCTTTACTTCATCGTATATCTGGTTGGCCTGGCGCAGGCGTGAATCATACATGGTCAGCAGGAATCCTTCGATTTCGAGTGCGGGGTTCAGCTTGGACTTGATGATTTTAATGGTGTTCAGCAGTTTGCTGATACCTTCCAGCGCGAAGTATTCGGCCTGTACGGGAATGATAACCGAGTCGGCGGCCGTAAGCGCGTTGATGGTAATCAGCCCCAATGACGGTGAGCAATCTATCAGGATATAATCAAACTCTTCTCTCAGCGGGGCAAGCACTTCTTTCAGTATCTTTTCCCTGTTTTTAAGATTGAGCATTTCTATTTCGGCACCTACCAGATTGATGTGGGAGGAAATAACCTTCAATGTATCAATCTCTGTGTCGTGAATAGCGTCGCGCACATCGGCACGGTCTATAATACATTCATAGATAGTACATTCCGCCTGCTTGATGTCCACGCCCAACCCTGATGAGGCATTTGCCTGGGGGTCTGCGTCCACAACAAGAACTTTCTTTTCAAGCGTGGCGAGAGAAGCTGCGAGGTTAATGGTCGTTGTTGTTTTTCCTACACCACCTTTTTGATTTGCCAAAGCAATTATTTTTCCCATAATTTCAATGTTTATTGGCAGCGAAATAAGTGATAATTCCGAATAGCACCTACTAAAAAGGAGAAAGATTGCAAAAACGGTTGAAAAGTCGCCTGTTTTGTTAATAACTCCCGGGCGTTTATTTCGGTTCTTCCCTATGAAAGTACGCTGGAGTACTCCTTCTCTGTGTTGGCAGGCAAATATACGTATTTATCTTGAAATGAAGCTGTTTTTTTGTCTCACTTGCGTAAGATTAAGATTTATTTCAATGCGGGCGTTGCGCTGCGACGCGTTTTGTGCCGGCCTGTTTTGATGTACATCCAAACAAGTTTTCACTATAAGCAAATCTTTTTTTCAAGCGTATCAAACCGGATTATCATCGTAGGAAAATACAGGGTCTGTCCGGGCGAAACGCACTGTCTGTCCGAGGTGAACGCATAGTCTGTCCGGGTACGACAGACGGTGTGTTTCGTATGAAAAAACGGTTTGCATGTACCCCCTTCACCTTTCACATCCTTTTATTGATGCGGGATAGCGGGTGAAACCGTCTTGCGGGATGGATTAAACCGTCCCGCGAGATAAAAATATCCGTCCCGTGAGACGGATAAATCCATCCCGCGGAACGAAATCATTCATCCTGCGAGACAAATCAGAACGAAACGCTTTAAAACCGGCCTTCACCCGCTATCCCGCATCAATAAAAGGATGTGAAAGGTGAAGGGGATATTCTTCTCTTTGATGCGCGTGCGATTACCGGACTAACGCCGATACAAACTCCCATGCGAAGTACCCGCATAAGACGCATTTTACCACCGTGCCGAACAGGAAGCCGAGCAGTGAACCCAATCCGGACTTTAATGCCTGGCGGGTTTCCCTGCCGCCGAAAAGCTCGCCGATGAATGCGCCGAGGAACGGGCCGAGGATAATGCCCCAGGGCATGAAGAACAGTCCGATGACGGTTCCTATGAGGCATCCGCGTGTTCCCCACCGGGTTCCACCGCTGTATTTGCTGCCCAGCATGGGGACGAGATAGTCGAGTACCTGGACGATGACGACAATCAGCAGCCAGAGCAGTAATTGCGTGGCGGAGAATTGCGCCTTATCGGTGAAGTGCAGCAGCAATAAACCGGCATAGGAGACGGGCGGGCCGGGTATGGCGGGCAGTATGCAGCCGGCCAGTCCTGCTATCAGGCAGAGGATACCCGTTATGATGAGAATGATGTCTGGCATATCTTTTTGAGTGTTGGTGGTTAATATGTGGTTCTCTTTTGCTAAATTTGTAGCAAATTTAAAAAGAAATATGGAAAATCAGAGACCTTTAATATTGATTTCCAATGATGACGGCATCATTGCGAAAGGAATCAGCGAGTTGATAAAGTTTCTCCGTCCGTTGGGCGAGATTGTGGTGATGGCGCCGGATGCGCCGCGTTCGGGCAGTGCGAGCGCGCTGACTGTAACGGAGCCTATCCGTTACCAGTTGCTTCGCAAGGATGTGGGGCTGACGGTTTATAAATGTTCCGGTACGCCTGCCGATTGCGTCAAGCTGGCGTTCCATACGGTACTCGACCGTAAGCCCGACCTCGTGGTGGGCGGTATCAACCATGGGGATAACTCCTCTGTCAATGTACATTATTCGGGTACGATGGGCGTGGTTATCGAGGGTTGCCTGAAGGGGGTTCCCTCTATCGGCTTTTCACTGTGCAACCACGAGCCCGACGCCGATTTTGAGCCTGCGGGAACGTATATCCGTGAGATAGCCCGCCGGGTGTTGGAAAAAGGATTGCCGCCGCTGACTTGTCTTAATGTCAATTTCCCCGACACCAAAGAGCTGAAAGGGGTGAAAATCTGCGAGCAGGCCAAGGGACAGTGGACCAACGAATGGGAGAACTTTGCCCACCGGGGCGATGCGCATTATTATTGGCTGACCGGAGAATTTGAAGAGGCTGAAAAAGAGAATGAAAAGAGCGACCATTGGGCGCTTCAAAACGGCTATGTGGCAATTACCCCGACTACCGTGGATGTAACCGCATACGGCTTGATAGACGAATTGAAGACCTGGTTCTGACATTTCGTTTGGACACAACTTCAGAGAGTATAAATTGATTTACGGTATTTATGAAGTATTATTTGATTGTCGGCGAAGCTTCCGGTGACCTGCATGCGTCTCACCTGATGAGCGCTTTGAAGGTGGAAGACCCGCAGGCTGAGTTCCGCTTTTTTGGCGGCGACTTGATGGCGGCTGTGGGCGGAACGCCGGTGAAGCATTATAAGGAATTGGCGTATATGGGTTTCGTTCCCGTCTTGTTGCATCTGCGTACTATTTTTGTCAATATGAAGCGGTGCAAAGAAGATATTGCGGCCTGGCAACCGGATGTACTTATTTTGGTGGATTACCCGGGATTCAACCTGAATATCGCCAAGTTTATTCATGCCCATACGCAAATCCCCGTGTATTATTATATCTCTCCCAAAATATGGGCTTGGAAGGAGTACCGCATCAAGAATATCAAGCGGGATGTGGATGAACTGTTCTCCATTCTTCCGTTCGAGGTGGAGTTCTTTGAGGGCAGGCACCATTATCCCATACATTATGTCGGTAATCCGACGATGGATGAGGTGACCGCTTTTCAGGCCGCTTATTCGGAAACTTCGGATGAGTTCCGGCAGGCCAACGGCCTTTCCGCGAAGCCTGTCATTGCGCTGCTCGCGGGAAGCCGCAAGCAGGAGATTAAGGATAATTTGCCGGATATGATTCGGGCTGCCGCTTCATTCCCCGATTATCAGTTGGTGCTGGCGGGGGCTCCGGGCATTTCTCCGGAGTATTACCAAAAGTATGTAGGCAATTCGGATGTGAAAATAATCTTTAACCGTACGTTCTCTTTGCTTCGGCATGCGGAAGCGGCACTGGTCACTTCGGGCACCGCAACGCTGGAAACGGCGTTGTTCCGGGTTCCGCAGGCGGTATGCTACCATACGCCGATAGGTAAGGTTATCGCTTTCCTGAAACGGCATATTTTGAAAGTCAGGTACATTTCTTTGGTTAATCTTATCGCGGACCGTGAAGTCGTGAAAGAGCTGGTTGCCGATACCATGACGGTGGAGCGGATACGTGCCGAACTTCAACGTATCTTATATGATGAGGCGTACCGCAGGCGGATGCTTGACGGTTACGAATATATGGCGTCCCGTTTGGGCGAAGCGGGAGCGCCTGCGCACGCAGCCCGTGAGATGGTGGCTTTGCTTAAGAAACGTTTTAAAAAGTAGGACGATATTTAATTTCTTGTTAAAAGGAATAAAGCCGGTGCAGTAAATGCCCGGCTTTTGTATTTTCCATACAGAAATAAACAAAAAGACTTTAATTATGAGAAAGCTACATTGGTTATTTATGGCAGTTTGTTTGGCTGTGATGCCTGTACTGCAATCCTGTGATGATAACGACGGATATTCAATCGGTGATTTCACTCCACCGTTATGGGCTACGGTGCGTGTTACCGGAAATGCTTTTTATCTGGACTGTGATGTTTGGGGAACCCTCTGGCCTGTGAATACGGATTTGGGATGGTACGAACCGGTCGACGGAAAGCGCGTGATTACCATGTTTAATCCTTTATCCGACGGGTTTGACGGGTACGACCACGCTGTGAAGCTCTTAAGTTTGCAGGATGTGCTGACGAAGGAAGTCGAAACGCTGACTCCCGAGACCGAGGAAGAGTTCGGTAATGATCCTGTTCTGATATTTAAAGGGGATATCGGTATCAGCGGAGGGTATATGAATATCGTGTTCATGCAGAATCTGCCCTCCAAAACCAAGCATCGTATCAGTCTTGTGCGTCCGCAAGATGATGCGGATTTATATGGAGAGGACGGTTACATACATTTGGAACTCCGCTATAATGACTATGAGGACTTGACGGGGCTGCGCGACTACGGCGCGGTATCGTATAACCTGAACAGTCTTGACGTGACTTCCGAGACAAAAGGCATTAAACTGAAACTTAATTCGGAAGTAAACGGTGAGGTGGAATTGGTATTCGATATTGTAGCTGCCGATGATAATACGAAGGATATACGAAACCTCGACTTATCGAAGATGCGGTTGAAGTAGGAAGGTCGTCGTATTATATGCGTGAAGAATAGGGTGTCTTAAAACCCGTTTGCCGATTTCTTTTTAGGCACGGATTACACGGAAAACACGGATGAACTTGAAAAGAGCCGTGAAATTCGTGTAGTCCGTGCCTAAAAAAATATTGGTTTCTTGTTTGTTAAATCATTGTCAGTATATACAGATAGACCACCGCTGCGGGAATGGCCATTAGGGCACTGTCAAAGCGGTCGAGCATTCCGCCGTGTCCCGGCAGGATGTTTCCGGAATCCTTGATGCCCAGTTGGCGTTTCATCAGCGATTCGGTCAGGTCGCCCCAGGTACCGAAAATAACCACGATGACTGCCAGTCCCGCCCATTGCCACATGGACATGAAAGGGAAAAAACGGGCAAATACAAAGGAAGAGGCGATGGAGAAAACCGCTCCGCCTATGCTGCCTTCCCATGATTTCTTGGGAGAGATGCGCTCGAACAGACGGTGCTTGCCTATTAAAGAACCTACGCAATATGCGCCTGTGTCACTCAGCCAGATAAATACAAAGATAGAAAGCGGCAGGATAGGATTGTAAGTCACGCTGCTCGTTTCCGGTGAATTCTGGAAAGCGAGTACATTCAGTAACGCGAAAGGCAAGGCTACGTATAGCTGGCTCAATGTGGAATATGCCCAGTTGCCGATGGGATTCTTCTTTTTCAGATATAACTCCGTAATCATCAAATAGAGCAGCAGCCCTAAATAGGGTAAGAATACGCGCGCGTCGATAGCGGACGTACAAAAGCCCATGAGCGCGAGGAACAGATAGGCTCCGCCTAAAGCGGTAATCGTCCTGTTGATACCGACCTCACCGCTTTTGTTTACCAAATGGGCGAACTCATGCACGCTCAATGCGCTGATGATGGTGAACAGAATCCCGAATGAGAGGGGGCTGTAAAGGATACAGCCCACCAATATGACTACAAATAATGCACCTGTAATCGCGCGTTGTATGAAGTTATTTTTCAAAGTGTTCTCGTTTTAATTGTTTGATTCGGCGTGAGCCGTATTGTCGGTTTTGTCTGAAGCCTCTGTGTTACGGCTTTCTTCTTCTTTCACTTCTTTTTCCGCTTCTTTGGCCTTGGCGGCTTCTTGCTCTTCGGCTTCTTTCAGCTCTTTAGAGGTCTTGCCGGCACTGATGATTTCCTCGGAACGGGAAGCCCACGGACGCTTGCCGAAGATTTCTTCCACATCTTCCGCAAAGATAACTTCTTTGTCTATCAACTGTTGAGCCAGCTTGTTGTGGCCGTCCCTGTTGTCGGAAAGTATCTTCTTGGCACGCTCGTACTGCTCGTTGACCATACGCTTTACTTCTTCATCAATCAGCTCGGCGGTCTTTTCGCTGTACGGGCGGTTGAAAGAATACTCTTCGTTATTGTAGTAGCAGAGATTAGGCAATTTGTCGCTCATGCCTAAATAGGCAATCATGCCGTAAGCCTGCTTGGTTACACGCTCCAGGTCGTTCATGGCGCCGGTAGAGATTCTTCCGATGAACAAATCTTCGGCAGCACGTCCTCCCAAAGTGGCGCACATTTCGTCCAGCATCTGCTCCTTGGTGGTAATCTGTCGCTCTTCGGGCAGGTACCAGGCAGCGCCCAGGGCGCGTCCACGCGGAACGATTGTTACTTTAATCAGCGGATTGGCGTATTCCAACAGCCATGAGATGCTGGCGTGTCCGGCTTCGTGTATGGCGATGGAACGGCGTTCCTCTTCTGTCGTAATTTTGGTTTTCTTTTCCAATCCGCCTACGATACGGTCTACGGCATCCAGGAAGTCCTGCTTTTCTACAAACTTCTTTCCGTGACGGGCGGCAATCAGGGCGGCTTCGTTGCAGACATTGGCGATATCGGCACCGGAGAAACCCGGAGTTTGGCGGGCCAGTAATTCCACGTCCACCGTATTGTCTATCTTAATGGGGCGCAGATGTACGCCGAATACTTCTTTACGCTCGTTCAAGTCCGGTAAATCAACGTGTATCTGGCGGTCGAAACGTCCGGCGCGCAGCAATGCTTTGTCCAATACATCCACACGGTTGGTTGCGGCGAGAATGATGACACCGCTGTTGGAACCGAAACCGTCCATTTCGGTCAGCAATTGGTTCAATGTGTTTTCGCGTTCATCGTTACCGCCCATAGCGGCCGCTTTGGCACGGGCACGTCCCACTGCATCGATTTCGTCGATGAATACGATGCAGGGAGCTTTTTCTTTGGCTTGGCGGAACAGGTCGCGGACGCGGGAAGCGCCTACACCGACAAACATTTCCACGAAGTCGGAACCTGCCAATGAGAAGAACGGTACGTTGGCTTCTCCGGCTACCGCCTTTGCCAGCAACGTCTTACCTGTTCCCGGAGGGCCTACGAGCAATGCGCCCTTGGGTATCTTGCCTCCCAGGTCTGTATATTTCTGCGGTTCTCTCAGGAATTCCACGATTTCCTCTACTTCCTGTTTGGCTTCGGCAAGTCCGGCTACATCCTTGAAGGTTACCTTTACGGGAGAGTTCTTCTCAAACAGTTGCGCTTTGGATTTGCCGACACTGAAGATGCCGCTACCGCCGCCCATGCCACCACCGCCACTCCAGCGACGGGACAGGAATATCCAGAAGCCGATAAGGAATGCGAACGGCAGTATCTGCCAGAGGATTGCACCGAAGTAGTTACGCTTCTTTTCGTAGTTGATGGAGCCGTCGAAACGAGTCTCGTCTTTTTCTTTCTGCAGGAAGTCACCCAGGCTTTCGCGCGAGGGGGCTTCTGTCGTAATCAGAGGATTCTTGCCTACACGGCTGGAATCGGCTTTGAATACATTGGGCACATATTGGGGCTTGACGTATGCCTCTACGGAGTTATCGTCATAACCGGTCACTTTGCTTATATAGCCGTTGCGTACATATTCCTGAAATTCGTCGTAGGGGATGTTTTTGCTGGCTGTACCGCTTTCGTTGGTGAGATACAGTCCCAGTAACATCATGGCTATAATCATATACAACCAGTTCAGGTTGAACTTGGGCATATTGGTTTTAGAGGGCTTTTTATTGGTGTTATTGTCCATAAGTCTAAATTAATCGAGGTCGGGGATTTGAGTTAGTTTGGCATCTGCCCATAGGTGTTCCAGATTGTAGAAGTCACGCGCTTCCGGCAGAAAGACGTGAACCAATACATCGGAATAGTCCATGGCTACCCATTCGGCGTTACGTAAACCGTCTACCGCAAAAGGCTTGCTGTTCGCTCCTTTACGGGTGAAGTCTTTTACAGAGTCTACAATGGCGCTTACTTGGCTTGGAGAGTTTCCTTGACAGATGACGAAATAATTACATATAGTATCGTCTATTTGGGTAAGGTCTGCTATGACGATTTTTTTTCCTTTTTTATCTTGAATACCTTCTGTTATTTGTTGAATTAGTTTCTTAGCTTCGTTCATTACACATTATTAATATTAAACAGGTGACAAATATACGTTGATTTATTATATCAAACACGCAAAAGGGAAAAAGTCTTTCATTTTTTGTTTTTTTTTAGGTATATAATTCTTTGTGTAATGGTATCTTATCAGTTTTTAATGAAAAAAATCGCAGAAAATGTTTTGGTTTATCGAAATCTTTGTATCTTTGCACCGCAAAACAGAAAAGTGATGCTCAATTGGGCTATGGTGTAATGGTAACACTACAGATTCTGGTCCTGTCATTCCTGGTTCGAATCCAGGTAGCCCAACCATAAGACATATATTTAAAGCTAAAGAACCCACTAAAATCATAATTTAGTGGGTTTTTTTATTAGGCAAAAAAGAGTAAATTTGCAACAACTCAAACAATACTAATTATGGCAAAAGAATTATCGCTGAAATACGGCTGTAACCCTAATCAAAAGCCGGCCCGCATTTTTATGCAGGAGGGGGAGTTGCCTATCGAAGTCCTGAACGGACGTCCGGGGTATATCAACTTTATGGATGCCTTGAACGGTTGGCAATTGGTGAAGGAATTGAAAGAGGCTACCGGAATGCCGGCCGCCACTTCATTCAAACATGTGAGCCCGGCAGGAGCCGCTATCGGGCTGGAGCTGGACGAAACGCTGAAAAAGATTTACTTTGTTGATAACCTGCCGCTTTCACCGCTTGCCAATGCCTATGTGCGTGCCCGTGGTGCGGACCGTATGTCTTCTTATGGCGATTTTATCGCCCTGAGTGATGTATGTGACGAGGCTACCGCCCGTTTCATCAATCGTGAGGTTTCAGACGGGGTGATTGCTCCGGGCTATACCGATGAGGCGCTCGAAATATTGAGAAACAAGCGTAAAGGTACTTATAATGTAATCAAGATTGATCCGGCTTATAAACCGGTTCCGATTGAGCATAAAGACGTGTTCGGAGTTACTTTTGAACAAGGGCGCAATGAGATTAAGCTGAATGGCGAGGAGTTGTTTGCTGATATTCCTACCCGGAATAAGAATTTCTCCGAAGCCGCCAAGCGTGATTTGATGATAGCGCTTATTACCCTGAAGTATACCCAGTCTAATTCCGTATGTTATGTGAAAGACGGCCAGGCAATCGGTATCGGCGCCGGTCAGCAAAGTCGTATTCATTGTACCCGTCTGGCAGGAAATAAAGCTGATATATGGTACTTGCGCCAACATCCGAAAGTGCTGAATCTGCCTTGGGTGGAGAAGATACGCCGTGCCGACCGTGACAATACGATTGACGTTTACATCAGTGACGATTATGATGATGTATTGGCTGACGGCGTTTGGCAGCAATTCTTTACGGAGAAGCCGGAGGTGCTGACCCGTGAGGAGAAACGTGCCTGGCTGGATACTTTAAGAGGGGTTGCACTGGGCTCTGACGCTTTCTTCCCCTTTGGTGATAATATTGAGCGCGCGCACAAGAGTGGCGTGGAGTTTATAGCGCAGGCCGGCGGTTCGGTACGCGATGATCATGTTATCGAGACTTGCGATAAGTATGGTATAGCAATGGCGTTTACGGGTATCCGTCTGTTCCACCATTAAGAGGTGGATGTGCCAAAATAAAATTCACTTACTATTTGTTTCTTTTCAGGCACGGATTACACGGATTTTATGGAAAATACGGATTTCCTTTATCCTTTTCCGTGAAGTCCGTGTAATCCGTGCCTGAAAGAAATTATCAAGTATATTTTGACGCCCCCTTCTATAAGATTATTACATCTATCCCGGGCTTTAGCTTTTCCTGATTTTGCGGGTCGGCAATTTGTATATCCGTCACTTTTCCTTTACTTCTCTTTATTTGTACAACACAGGGTTTCAGGGCTTTCACCTTTATTTCTCCATTGTCGAAGGTGTCGGGCTTGAAGAAAACAATTTGCAGGATTCCAGATTTCCGATTACTAACGGCTTGTATCTCCATATCGTTCCGTTCAATTTTCAGATGCCGGTGGGAGTATGCTTTCATCTTTTCCGGATGGTTGATTCCCGGTACAATGATATATGCGTAAGATGCATTCCGGGGTGACTTGCCGTGATTAATGCTCAGGTTGAACACAGGTATGCTGATTTCCGTAGCAGGATAATTGAAATTGATTTTTGCCCAGTTGCCTTTTTGCCTGTTCATCCTTAGCTTTACATTATTCTCCTGAAGGAACAGGTAGGCGATGCTGTCATGCCAGATCCATTGCGGAGCTTGCTCAAAAGAAAATTCTCCTTGGGCTGCTTGCTGGAGTGTCTTTCCTGTATTTATCCATGTGTCTCCGTCTAAATGGCATTGATTGAGGGTAGTAACGATGTCTGCCGGGACATCCGAGCCGATGCCGCTACCTAAGCAGACCACTTCGTTGTCGAACATAAACCATGACTTTTGGGCTTTTACGCCATAATCATTCAGCCTGAAGGTCATTACACCGTATTTCCCGTCGGATACTCCGCCTGTGAATGTACAGGTTCCCTTGGTTCCCCAGTCAACAGGATTGCGTTTTTCTCCTGCGGGCAGAGTGGTTCCCGGTATTCTGTCCCACTCCCAAACGGGGAAGATGTCAACATATTCATTGCCATTGACACGAATGTTGGTAGCACCGTCACTCATATAGGTTCCGTATATATTTTCGCCGTTACCGCTTTCGGTCTTGTTGGTGCGTGTTGAGGAGGTGCGTACGGAAAAGTCGTAATTCTGTCGGTTGTGTAACATGTAGTCTGAACAATAATACATTGTATTTCTGTCCGAACGCTGATAAGATGCTTCCCGGGTGAGGAAACGGCGGGCAATGCTCGCATATTCGTCGGCATGTGCGGCATCGAGTGTCTGTAAGTTTTTAAACAGGACTGCGCAATCTCCGTAATCCAATGTTCCTTTGCGGCTGACACCTCTGCCTGTTACACTGAAGTCCAGATATCTGCTGCGGAATACGTTGAAGTAGGTGTTGCGGATAAAATTGGAAAACAGGTTGAGTTTCTCCGGATTCATGGCATATTTTGTGCCGTTGAGGATATTGCCCATGCACACTATGTTATCAACAAACACCGTTCCGTATCCGCCGATGTAGAGTTGTGGCCCGTGCTGGTGATAGGACAAGTCTTCCTGTATGCCTTCGTTCGCGACAATTTGTACGGGATAGAATATTTCATCGGCGTTGACGCGTACAATGCTGTCATTTTTTAATAGGCAACCTCTTATTAAATGATGAATGGCAATGTCCATTTTATTGGCGCCGGTCCACTTACGCGGGTCGCTACGTTCGCCCATTGCTTTTAAGATAGGCGCACTGATTTCGGGCGGGAGCTTCTGTTGTCCTGCATCCATCAGGGCGAGGAGCGAAGCTTGCGTTTGCGGTACGGAAATTTGGTTATACCACCAGTTGAAACAGGTAGGATCTTGTGCTATCCAGTATTGCAGGGCAGCCCTGATTGCATTGTATAATACCTCGTTACCGTAATAGCGGGATTGTTTGTCGGTATATGAAGCGGCTATTGTAACCAACCGCTTCAAGTGGTCTGCCGGTTCCCAGTTGGTACGGAAAAAGCAGGTATAATCGAGGTCGTTCCATTTGCCTTCCGGGAGCATGGAGCGTAATAATCTCTCTGTTGCTTGGTCTGTTTGCTGCGGGGTGGATTTGGCATATAGTTCTTCGCGTATCCGGTCGAGGATTTGCTCATATTCGTCCTGCGGGATGTCGGCTTGGCTTTGGCTTCGCTTTCCATTGGCAGGATTATAGTAGGCGGGATAGGAGGATGCCTGACGTTTTATCTCTCCTGCCATTTCCAAGGTAACCACTCCTTTGGCAGCTCGGTTGGTATATATTTCGGCAACGAGGTTGATGCTGTTTTCCGTTCTGCCTTGCGGATGATATACCAGCCGTATGGTTCCTTTCTCACCGGGTTGATAGGCTTTTTCAGACCATTTGGACGAGGTGCATCCGCAACCGGTAATGATATTTTTGATAGTGAGAGGTTTGTCGCCGGTGTTTACGAACCGGAAATCATGGCTGACGGTTCCGTCTTGTTCATGAACGGTTCCCCAATCGAATTTGGTTTCCGAGAATGTGATTTCTTGTGCCGGTAGCAGACTGTTTGCCGTCAGCAGCACGATACCTAAGGTTAGAATTTTTTTCATATTTCAGCAGTGAGATTAGATTTGGATAAAAAAGAGGTTATGCCAAAAGCCTTCATTCTTTTGGCATAACCTCGTATAATTAGGTTCAAAAAATTATTCCGCTTCGTTGATTGAATTGTCAATCACCTTAATTTTCTGTTTAACCAGCTCTATATCGCCTTTCAGTTTCTCAACCTTACGGTTAAGTTCGGTCAGAAGGCTGTTGCCTTTCTTGGAAGAAGCCGTCAGGAAACCCAAATTGTTTTCGTAAGTCTGCAATTCGTTTTTCATGTTTTCGCAGGCACGTACCAGTTTGTCCCGTTCACGGTAGAGGGCTTGCGGGCTGCCTTCCTGAATATTGCTGATAGACGATTTGAAGTTACTCAGCTTCTTGTTGGAAGCGCTGATGTTGAAACGTTCAAACAATTTGTCTATCTGTCCATGGTATTGTTTGTATATCTTATCCTTTTCTTTGAAAGGTACATGTCCTACGCTGTTCCATTCTTTCATAAGTTCACGAACCAATAGCGTAGCCTCTTCTACATCCATTGTTTCATCAATGGCAGTTAGCTTTTCGATAATGACTTTCTTTTTTTCCAGGTTCTCTTGTTCAACGGAACGTTGCGAAGAGGTTGCTTTGTTCTTTTGTTCAAAGAAATAGTCACAGGCAGAAATGAACCGTTTCCATATAGCGTCTGAGTATTTCTTGGCAACGGGACCTACTGTTTTCCATTCCTTTTGTAGTTTGGTCAGCTCTTCTGCCGTTGTTTTCCAATCGGTACTGTCTTTCAAGGCTTCTGCTTTTTCGCATAAGATGCGTTTCTTCTCCAGATTTTCGTTCATGCCTTCTTTCAGGGACTTGAAGAATTCGCCTTTCTTTTGGAAGAACTCATCGCATGCTTTGCGGAAGCGTTCAAATATCTTCACGTTCATCTTTTGCGGGGCAAAACCGATGGTTTTCCATTTATTTTGCAAGGCAATGATTTCCTGTGTCTTGTTTTCCCAAGAAGAGAAGTTGGTGAGCTCGTTGTAATCAATGGCTTCGATGATTTCACAAATTACGGTCTTTTGATCGAGATTGTGTTGCTCAGTCTCTTTCAGGGCTTCAAAGTGTTGTTGGTGGCGACGGTTTACAGTCGTGGAGGCTGCCTTGAAACGCGCCCATATTTCATCGCGTAATTCTTTTGCCACCGGGCCTGTATCGCGGAATTCCTGATGCAGTTTCTGCAATTGGTGGAAAGCGGAGACCACATCCGGTTCGTCGGCCAATTTTTCAGCGGCTTCGCAAAGATGGTTCTTTATTTCAAGGTTCTTCTTGAAATCATATTCACGAAACTCATTGTTCAGCTTTAAGAGGTCGTAGAATTTTTCGACATACAGTTGATAATTCTTCCACAACTCATTTACTTTGGCTTGGGGCACAACTTTCACTTCATTCCATTGCTGTTGCAATTTCTTGAACTCTGTATAGTTCTTGTTGGCATCTTCGGGAGACTCTACCAATTCCTTTAGTTCCTCAATGATAGAAAGCTTGATTTGCAGGTTGAGTTCTTTTTGTTTCTCTTGCTCTGCATTGAGCGCACTTCTTTTTTCTTTGATGACGGACATGGTATTCTTGAATTCCTCTTCCAAAGCATCGGCTTGTGGAACAAACTCTTCAATAATTCCTCCATTCTCAACGAATAGCTTCTTTGCAGCTTCCTGCTCGGAGTTATGTAGTTTGTAGAAAGCCTGTTTCAAGCTGTCTATTTCCGATTTGGCTGCGTTTTCTACATCCGTCGCAATTTCTTTAAGCTTATTCAGGATTTCTTCTTTTGTGAGCTTTTGAACAGATTCGGCCGGCTTGTCTGTCAAGGTTGCTTCAGCTGAAGTTTCTGTTGTTGCCGGCTCAGAAACCTCTGCTGTTTTCTTGTCTTCTTCTAATTCCACCGGTTTGTCGGGGAGATTAGTGTCATGAGTGTCCGTCATTTGTATTTACTTTTTAGAAACGGGATGCCCCGTTCGGGTTACATTAGGTTACAAATTAATGAAATAAAATGATTACTTCATACTTTTTCCCTTAATTTTTTTCAATTTAGCCGTTTCAGGCCAATAGTACGGTGATGCCCATATACATCATCATGCCGATAATATCGTTGGTGATGGATATAAACGGACCTGTGGCGATGGCCGGGTCTACTTTCAGCTTTTCGAGTGTCATGGGTACTAACGTTCCGAATATGGAAGCGAACATGACAACGGCAAACAGGCTGATAGATACGGAGTAGGTAACTGTGGCCGTACCGCCGAACCGTACAAAATTATATATGTATACCAATAAGGATATGATAGTCGCGTTGATTACCGCTACCACGGATTCCTTGGCAATTTGCTTGAATGTATCTTTTGCGTCCAGAGAACTGTTGGCAAGGCCCTGCACGATGATTGCGGAAGACTGGGTTCCCACGTTTCCGCCCGTGCCACCGATTAACGGAATGTACAGCGCCATTTCGGGGTGTGCGGCGAAAGTCGCGTCGAAATTGCCTAATATCATGGAGTTACCGATACCGCCCAACATACCGATAAGCAGCCACGGCAGGCGTGCGGAAGTCTGGCGCATGACATTGTCGTCCGTTTCCACGTCCTGTGACAAACCGGATGCCAATTGGTAGTCGCGCTCCGATTGTTCGCGAACCTCATCCATGACGTCGTCCACGGTGATTTGCCCTACCAGGCGGCCTATACTGTCGACGACGGGCACTGCCACCAAGTCGTATTTCTCGATAATCTGTACCACTTCGTCCGTGGGAGTGTCTACATGGACGGAAATGGGGTCTTTCCTCATCACATGTTTCACTTTGGAAACGGAGGGAGAGGTAATCATCTTCTTCAACGGGAATACGCCTTGCAGGCGTTCGTCATCATCAATGACGTATACGTAGTAGATTTCGTCCAGCTGTTCGGCTTGCAGACGCATTTCTTTCAGACATTCCGGCATACTCCAGTTCTCGTTGACGGTTACCATTTCCGTACCCATCAAACCACCGGCGGTGTCTTCATCGTATTTCAACAGGTCTACGATG
>ERZ791906.1297-NODE-1297-length-18644-cov-2.989564_pt1 | contig 18644 bp, 10 predicted proteins | sample MGYA00510146_ERZ791906 | MGnify/ENA primary metagenome ERZ791906 (study PRJEB30046, sample SAMN00792096) | human gut metagenome | study: EMG produced TPA metagenomics assembly of the A metagenome-wide association study of gut microbiota in type 2...
CACAATCAGAACAATCTGGAATTTACTTTCTCGGACAACGATTTTTATTATTCTATATTTCCGACATTTTATGAATATAAATTAGACGGATTGGATAAAAAATGGATAAAAACTAATGGACATCATATCACCTATACCAATATTCCTCCTGGCAATTATACGTTGCATATCAGAGAAAACAATATTTATGGTAATGAACAGGACGAAGGAATAAGTCTCGATATTGTTGTAAAATTACCTTGGTGGAACACTTGGTGGGCATGGTTGATTTATTTTATAATAGTTTTATCAATACTATTCATTATAGCAAAGGAAAAGATAACATCTTTCAAATTTAAACTCTTATTAGATAATGAAAAAAGAGAAAAAGAAAATATAGAGAAAATCAATCGGTTCAAACTTGACTTTTTTACAAATGTAAGCCATGAACTTCGTACTCCGCTTACTTTAATAACTACTCAGATTGAACTACTCTTGAGTAACAGCAAGGATATTTCCAAACCTGTTTATGATAAAATATTAAAATTACACAAACATGCATCTGATATGCGGAACCAGATTAGCGAATTACTTGATTTTCATAAGCTAGATCAAAAACAAATGCGTTTATCTGTTCAAGAAAAAAATCTTATTCCTTTCTTAGATGAAGTGTATTTGTCATTTAAAGAACAGGCAGAAGCACATAACATCAAATACCTGTTTACAACAAGCTGCGAATCGGCGTTTTGCTGGTTTGACAGTGTACAATTAAGAAAAGTGTTCTCGAATCTGATTTCTAATGCCTTAAAGTTTACCAACGACAATGGAAGCGTTGAACTTTCTTTGATTAAAAACAATGAAATGTTTATCATACGATTAATAGATAATGGCATAGGAATCGAAGCAGGAGAGATTGATAGGATATTTGAACGTTATTATCAATCTAAAGGTAAATTCTACACATTCAGTTCAGGCATAGGACTAGCTTTATGTAAGGAGATTATCAATCTGCATCATGGTAAAATTACAGTGGAAAGCAAACCCGGCTATGGCAGCATATTCAGCGTCATGCTGAAAACCGGTAATGAACATTTTATAAATGACCCGCTTGTAGACATACAGCATGATATAAAAGAAAGTAAGTCTATTGTGCAGAATTCAATACCGGACAGTGATTTTATGAAAACACTAAAAGAGAATAATAAGATAGTCTATCATAAAAATGATCCTGATGAAGCCGATGTCAGACGAATACTTATTGTTGAAGATAATGTAGAACTCCTGAATTTGCTTGCGGAGATATTTTCTCCACTTTATCAGGTATACAAAGCAACAAATGGGGACGATGGCTTGAGAATTACAATAAAGGAACAACCGGATATTGTATTAAGCGATGTAATGATGCCCGGTATAAGTGGAAATGAAATGTGTAGAAGAATAAAGAATAATATACACACATGTCACATTCCGGTAGTTCTGCTAACCGCAAGAATATCTCCCGAACAACAAGTGGAGGGATTAATGTCGGGGGCAGATGATTATATTACCAAATCTTTTAATGCTAAAATTCTTCTGATTAAAACTAATAACACACTCCGTAATAGAGAGTTGCTTCATCATACAAATACTGATAACAGCCAGTCTACAAATGTTCCAGGAGTGGTTCAAAATGAAAGTGACAAAAAACTACTTGATAAAATAAAAGAGATAGTAGAGAAAAATATCGAGAATCCTGATTTTAATATAGAGCAACTTGCATCAGAGGTATGTATGGGACGTAGTGCTTTTTTTGAAAAGATAAAAGACATTACAGGTACAACCCCTGCCAATTTCATTTTGGAATGTAGACTTAATAAAGCTACTGCATTACTGATAAAGAACCCGACACTTCGCATGGATGATATTGCTGCATATTTGGGCTTTAGTTCAGGACGCTATTTTTGTAAATGCTTTAAGAATCATTTTGGAATTTCTCCGCTACAATATAGGAAACAAGACCAGGGATAGTCTAAAACGTTCTAATTCATAGAACGTTAAAATAGGCACTCATATTTTTTGGATACTTTGTTCGGACATTTTGGTACAGTTATAGAAAACGCTATTTCTATTTTTGCCTTCGCAAAGAATCGTTTTAGCCATTATAACTAAATCTATATTTACCAAATTATGAAGAATAAAGTACAGAGACATTTTCCTTATTTGAAAAAAAATAAGCTGCTATTATTGGGGGCTATCACAGTTTTAGTATGTTCAAGTAATGCCTTGGCACAGAATAACGGAAACAAATTAGTAAGTGATAACTTTGATTTTGCCAAAAGGCAAATGGTACACATGCTTGAAAATATACCGCAAGGAGAAGCTAAAATGCCGCACTCCATAAACGGTAAAGGAAATACTTCATGTCGGAGCATCTATTGGTGGACCTCCGGATTCTTTCCTGGAATATTATGGTATATAAACGAATATACAGGTGATAAAACTTTTGAAAGCTTTGCCAAGAAATGGACAGAAAAGCTTGAACCAGTTAAAACATTCAAAGGTAATCATGATATAGGTTTCATGATGTATTGTAGCTTCGGTAATGCTTATCGCCTTACGCAGAATGAAAAATACAAGGATATACTTATACAATCCGCATACTCTTTGGCTACACGCTTTAATCCTCAAGTAGGTACAATCAAGTCCTGGGACTCATGGCGTTCATGGGAAAACAAACACGTTTTTAAATATCCCGTTATCATAGATAATATGATGAACTTGGAATTGCTGTTCTGGGCTTCAAAAGCAACCGGTGACCCTTCATTCAGAAACATAGCGATATCGCATGCGGAAAAGACCATGAAATATCAGATAAGAAAAGACGGTAGCAGTTATCATCTGGCATGCTATGACCCTGAGACCGGGAATTTCATTAAAGGCGAAACATCACAGGGATACTCCAACGAGTCTACGTGGTCTCGCGGACAAGGTTGGGGAATATATGGCTTTACATTATGTTATCGTGAAACAAAGGATCCGCGTTTCTTGAAAACAGCCCAGCGTATGGCGGATTATTACATCAATCACCCGAATCTTCCGTCTGATAAAATTCCTTGGTGGGATTTTGATACGCATAGACCGGGGTTTATCCCTGGCAAGTTCTCTAAGACCAATAAATACATACAAAACTATCGTGACGCCTCCGCTGCTTCTGTTACCGCTTCTGCTTTGTTAGAATTATCCTCTTATGTAAAGGATGACAAGAAGAAAATTTATACAGAGACAGCACTACAAATACTCACCTCATTATCGAGTCCTGAATATCGTGCAGAAGAAGGTAAAAACGGAAACTTTATTTTAAAACACAGCATAGGAGCTATTCCTCACGGTTCAGAAGTAGACGTGCCATTAATTTATGCGGACTATTATTTTTTAGAGGCTCTTTTACGTTACAATCGAATGATAAACAATAAACCGATATTATAATTATGAAGCGTAAAATTCTTTTTATACTATTTTGCATTTGTTCCTTCAGTTCTATGGTAGCTTCAAAGCGTACAGGTGCGCAAGACCGCGAGTTATGGGTAAAGTATTTGTGTCGTATAGCCTCACCGGTTATTGACAATTTAGCCAAGGGAACATTGGAGGCCAACATGCCCGTAGAGACCGGAAAAAATTTCTATGGTAATCCACGTGACGTTACCTACTTAGAGGCTGTAGGAAGAACACTTGCCGGCATTGCTCCTTGGTTGGCTTTACCTGATGACAATACAGAAGAGGGTAAACTAAGGAAAAGTTTTAGAACTTCAGTACTTAAAGGACTGAAAAATGGTGTTTCTCCCGAATCTCCCGATTGTCTGAACTTTACCCGCAATTATCAGCCCACTGTAGATGCAGCTTATTTAGCACAAGCTTTTCTACGTGCCCCCAAGGCTTTATGGGAGCCACTGGATACGCTCACCAAACAAAGATATGTGACCGCATTTAAGTCACTCCGTAGAAATAAACCCGTGTATAATAATCATTTGTTATTTGCGGCTATCATAGAAACTTTTTTGTTGAAAGTCGGTGAACAAGTTGATCAAGCTAAAGTATTCTTAGCTTGTAAAAAAATAGAAGAATGGTATGTGGGTGACGGCTGGTATAGTGACGGACCAAGTTTCTCTATGGATTATTATAATGATTATGTTATTCATCCCATGCTGGTAGACATTTATCAGGTATTAAAGGAAAAAAAAATAGTCTCGGAAAGGCAATATAATACAGCTGTTAAAAGGATGATACGCCATTCTGATTTTTCTGAGCGTATGATAATGCCTGACGGAGTTTTTCCGGCTTTTGGACGTTCGGCTACTTATCGTACAGGGGCATTTCAAAGCTTATCACAAGTAGCATTGATGAAAATACTGCCTTCTTATATACATCCTGCACAAGTACGTTGTGCGCTCACTGCCGTATTTGTGAATATGTACGACGGTAATCAGAATTTCGACAAAAACGGCTGGTTGGTACTGGGATTTAATGGTCATCAACCTGAATTGGCTGATTATTATACTACTACCGGTAGTTTGTATATGGCAACACTTGGTTTTTTAGCACTGGGACTTCCGGCAGATGATTACTTTTGGACAAATAGTTTTGAAGAATGGACTTCTTGCAAGATCTGGAGCGGTAAACCAAGCAGAAAAGACTATAAAGTTGAGTATTGAAGTAATATATAAAACAGAGAAAAAACTTTCATTCCATTATTTAATATTTAATCTTAAATTCAAGCTATATGAAACAGAAAACATTTATTTTAAGTAAGAAAAAATCTTTTACGGCATCTGCAATATCCTGTTGCATGTTTTCGGTCAGAATCAGAGATTCGAGCGCATTATCCGAAATCAGACCTTTTAACCTGAAAAATCGGCTTATTCTATTTTGAAATTATCACGAACTCATGTAATATTTAAACTTTATGAGAAATACATTAATTTTTTTCCTAATTTCTTTATTGATTATTGGTTGTAAAGATGAAACTACTACAACTAGTACAATTCACGATCCTTCAAAACCGGTTCAAATTACAGGTTTTGAACCTACGGAAGGAGGAGCTCGCACAAGATTGTATATCCAAGGAAATAACTTTGGAAGTAATACAGATGATATAAAGGTAAAAATCGGCGGTTTACCAGCCAAGGTTATAGGTAGTAATGGAAATATTATATATTGTATGGTTCCTTTCAAAGCCTCAGAAGGAACTATTGAAGTAAGCATAAAAGGGCAAGACCCCATTACTGCGGCAGAGAAATTCAATTATGTTTCCAAAACGATTGTCGGAACCGTAGCCGGCTATGTGGATGAAACCGGTAAAGTAAAGGTTCAGGATGGTTCATTTAAAGAGGCCGGCTTTTCCGGTCCGGGATATATGACTGTTGACCCGAAAGACCCAAACGTACTTTATGTGGTCGATGGAAACAGGTATGGCGGGACAAGTATCAGAGTACTGGATTTAAAAAAGAAGGAAGTCTCAACATTATTGACCAAAGGACAGGGTAACTGGGAAAGTATTCGTACCATAGATTTCACTTTAAGCGGTGACACTATGTTGATTACAAATCAGCAGGATACTGAAAATGCCATAGGTATTTCTTATACTACCAGAGCAAACGGTTTTAAGAAACCACAACCTCTTGTTATCGGAAGAAAAATCGTTTCTGTTGCGGTACATCCCAACGGGGAGTTATATTATGTAAAGAGAAAGACCGGAGAACTTATCCGTTTTGATATGCAAACAAAAGAAGAAAAGGTTTTATATGCCTTAGGAGATGGCGAACCGATGTTTTTTATCTTTATGCATCCGTCGGGCAATTACGCTTATATCTCATTCTCCCAATGGAAGACAATATTGAAAATACCCTATGACTGGAAGAACAAGACGCTTTTAACCGCCAGTATATTATGTGGTCAACAAAAACAGGAAGGATGGCTTGACGGTCAAGGAACAAATGCCAAGTTAGGTAATCCGGCACAAGGCGTATTCATAAAAAACGAGCAATATATAAAAGAGGGTAAAGATGATATTTACGATTTTTATTTCACAGACTCTTCGATACACTGTATTCGTTATGTAACTCCCGAAGGATTTGTACACACATACGCCGGTCGTGTCAGTCAGGGGGTTAACAATAACCCTAATGGTTATGTAGATGGTGATTTAAGGCAAGAGGCGCGCTTTAATTATCCTTTCGGAATACACTACGATGAAGTAAATAAGATATTTTACATTGGTGATATCGAAAACTATAGAATTAGAAATATAGCGAAAGATGAATAAATTTTTAATATTAAAATGTTACCTCGAATGAAAAACATTATTATTATTTTCTTTTGTATGTCTATGCTGATGTTTCAGGCAACGGCACAAAATCATGCAGACGTAAAAGAAATAGAAGTATCAGGTATTGTACTCGATTCAAATAAAGATCCTCTTATAGGTGCTAATATTGTAGTAAAGAATGTGCCTGGACTTGGTGTGATAACCAATATTGACGGAAAATTCAAGATAAAGGTGGAGTTATATCAACGTCTTATCGTTTCATACATTGGTTTTGAGAGTCAGGAGATACTTATAAAAGATAAGAAAACACTGACTGTGATAATGCAAGAGTCAAAATCTAGTGTATTGGATGAAGTTGTAATTACCGGAACAGGAGAACAGAAAAAGATAACCGTTACAGGAGCTGTTTCTTCTGCTAATATAACACATCTGAATGTTTCTCCTTCAGGAAATCTTGTTAATGCCTTGGCAGGAAATGTTCCCGGTGTATTATCCATGCAGAGCAGTGGAGCACCGGGCCAAAATACTTCCGAATTCTGGATCCGTGGTATTTCTACTTTTGGTGCCAAAACAAGTGCCCTTGTACTTGTCGATGGTTTTGAAAGAGATATGGATGATATCAGTATTGAAGATATTGAATCGTTTCAAGTATTGAAAGATGCTTCAGAAACCGCCATTTATGGTGCCCGTGGTGCAAACGGTGTGGTATTGATAACTACCAAACATGGTAAACCCAGTAAGATTACCATATCTGCCAAGGCGGAAACTTCTTATAATACCAGAACCATAACACCGGAATTTATAGATGGACCCACTTACGCATCTTTGATAAATGAGGCAAGAATCACAAGAAACGAAGAACCGGTTTATCAGCCTGATGAACTGTATATATTGAAGAACGGACTCGACCCTGATTTACTACCTAACGTAGACTGGATGGATGAGATTTTGAAGAAAGGAGCCATGACATACAAGGCTTCACTCAACATCACCGGTGGTAGTACAAACACACGTTATTTTGTATCTGCCAGCTATGTGGAAGAAGAAGGTATGTATAAAACGGATAAAGAAATTGAAAAGCAATATAATACCAATGCCAATGCCCGCAGATGGAACTATCGAATGAATGCGGATATAGACATTACTAAATCTACTTTATTAAATGTCGGCATATCCGGAATGTTGAAAAAGGTAAATGATACCGGACGAGGTTCGTCGCTTGTGTGGAACAGCCTTATGGGACAGACTCCGGTGTCCATTCCTAAAGTTTATTCGAACGGTTATTTCCCGGCATCAGAATATAACGAAAATTATCGTGACAATCCTTGGATTGCGTCTACACAGACCGGTTACAGACAAAACTGGACTAACCAGATACAGACCAACGTGACCTTAAATCAGAAACTCGATTTCATAACCGAAGGATTGAAGTTTATCGGACGTTTTGGCTACGACACAAACAACTCTAATTATATAAACAAGTTGAAAGCGCCGGAAAGATGGAAAGCGGAACGTTTCAGAGACAGTGAAGGTAATTTGGTCTTCAAGCGACTGAATGAAGAGCAAAAGATGACACAAAGTGCAGGAGGTAGTGGCGACCGCCATGAATTCTTTGAGGCAGAGTTGCATTATAACCGTGTTTTCAACAAACATCATCATGTAGGTTCTGTATTGAAGTATAATCAGGATTCAAAAATACGTACTTATAATCTGGGTAGCGACTTGAAGAATAGTGTTCCCGTTCGTCATCAGGGATTCTCAGGACGCTTCACCTATAACTGGAAATATCGTTACTTTGTTAATTTCAACTTCGGTTATACGGGATCCGAAAACTTTGCTGTAGGTAATCAGTTTGGGTTTTTCCCAGCTTTCTCTATGGCATGGAATATAGCAGAAGAACCGTTTATACAGAATAATTTCAAATGGCTGAATATGTTTAAGGTACGTTATTCCTGGGGTAAAGTAGGTAATGACAATGTATCGGTACGTTTCCCTTATATGTACACTATCGGAAGTTTCAAGAACTATCAATGGGCCGATTTTGGCTTTAACCAAAGTTATAACGGACTTACTTATACAAGTGTGGCATCAAACGGTATAAGCTGGGAAATAGCCAAGAAGCATGATATTGGTTTGGACCTCGTATTGTTCAACGAACGTTTTTCTCTTACCGTAGATTATTTCAATGAAAAAAGAACCGGCATTTTCATGTCAAGAGGTTCATTGCCTCTTACTGTGGGACTTTATGATGGTGACAAGCCTTATGCTAATGTAGGAAGCGTAATTAACAGAGGTTGGGACGGTAACTTTTCATTCAATCAGAACATCGGAAACGTGAGCCTTACCATCAGAGCTAATGCTACTTATAGTGATAATGAAATTCTTGAAAAAGATGAAGGCCATAAGCTATATCCTTATTTGTATGAAACAGGTTTCAGTGTAAGCCAGTCAAGAGGATTGATTGCTCTCGGATTGTTCAAGGACTGGGACGACATAAGAAACAGTCCTACACAGAATACTTGGGGAAGCGTTGAACCGGGAGATATCAAATACAAGGATGTGAACGGTGATGGAGTGATAAACAATAATGACCGCGTGGCTGTAGGAAACACCAACAGACCGAGTTTCGTTTATGGTATGGGTATTTCTGCCAATTGGAAGGGGCTTGACGCAAGTGTCCATTTCCAAGGAACCGGTAAATCTTCTTTCTTCATCAACGGTGTATTGGTGCATCCTTTCAGCCGCGGAACTTGGGGAAATGTATCTACGGATGTTGTCAATTCAAGCCGCTGGATTTCAAGAGATATTTCGGGCGACCCGGCAACCGAAAATCCGAATGCCGTATATCCGAGACTTAAATTTGGAGGAGAAAATAATGTGAACAACAACCAGTATTCCACACATTGGTTGAGAAACGGTTCTTATCTTCGTCTTAAGACAGTAGAAATAGGATACACTTTACCCAAAAATATAGTAAGCAAGATACGTTTTAGTAAAATAAGACTATTCTTTACTGGAACGAACTTGTTGACTTTCTCTAAATTCAAATTGTGGGATCCAGAACCAAGAAGCAACGACGGTAGCTTCTATCCCATTACTAAATCTGTTACATTTGGTCTGAATATTAGTTTATAAAGAAACACTTACGAATATGAAACTTATAAGAAATATATTATTGATTGCAACAGGCTTGAGTATGGCTTCGTGTAATTATCTTGATGTGAATACCGATACCAAGGACAGAATGTCACTGGAAGAAGTCTTTACCGATGAAACCTATACGGAACAATGGCTTGCCAATGCATACAGTTACTTGTCAAACAGTGAATTTGCCGATATCAGCATCACCGGTGCAAACCCCTTTAATTTCAGTGACGATATCTATAATCCCATTTACAAGAGTTTTAAAGAAGTGACTTATGGTGAAGAGCAATGGCCGTATACATGGAAATACAGTTACCAAGGGATACGTCAGGCCGCTATCTTTATTCAGAATGTGGATATGTGCAATGAACTGACCCCGGAGGAACGTGCAGACTATAAAGCTCAGGCTCGTTTTGTACGTGCTTATTATTACTGGAAGCTGTTACAGAAATATGGTCCTGTGCCCATTGTACCTGAAGAGGGCCAGGATTACACTGACAGTTATGAAGCTCTTTCAATACCTCGCAACACTTACGATGAATGTGCCGATTACATTGCTTCAGAAATGGCCCTGGCTGCAAAGGATCTTCCTTTGAAGCGTGAATTGATGTCTGTGTCACGTCCCACAAGAGGTGCTGCTTTGGCTGTACGTGCTAAAGCACTATTATATGCAGCCAGTCCGCTAATGAACGGTAACACCGATGGATATGCCGAAAAGTTGGTGGATGACAAAGGCAACCGACTTCTTGCTGCTACCTATGATGAAAAGAAATGGGCAAGAGCAGCTGCTGCGGCAAAAGACGTGATTGACCTTAAAACCTATAATCTGTATGTGGCCTATAAACGCACTGAAGGATTTGACGGTTATCCGGTTACACTGCCACCGTATGACGACAAGAATTTTGCAACAAAGTCTTGGCCTAACGGATATAAGGACATAGACCCGTTTGAATCATACCGTTCGGTCTTTAACGGTGAGCTGTCAACAGTAGAAAACCCTGAATTGATATTTACACGAGGAAACAATCAGGGTAGTTATGGAGTGAACTATATGGTCTTTTATCAACTTCCGGTTAGTAAAGCTAAAGGAAACAATACAACTTGTGTGACCCAAAAACAATGTGATGCCTATTATATGAAAGATGGCAAAGACGTTCCGGGCAAAGATATTGAAATTGGCCGCGGCGATGGTTCTTCAAAAAGGCCTACTGGTTTTGTCACCGCAAGTGACGTGAGCAAAGGACTTTATAAGCCACTGGAAGAAAATGTATCACTTCAATATGCTAATAGAGAACCCCGATTCTATGCATCGGTAGCATACAACGGAGCGACCTGGTGGCTGACAAATGCGACACTGAGCAGTGATAGAGGCCCTTATAGAAGCTGGTATTATCGGGGCGAGACGGAAGGTATGTCCAATACCGAAAACTGGCTTCAAACCGGTATAGGCTTGATGAAGTATGTACGTCCAACAGATACCAATGATGACAAGAATATAAATGGTGAATTTTCTCATATCTCAAAGAAGGCAGATCCCCTGATAAGATATGCCGATATCTTGTTGATGTATGCCGAAGCATTGAATGAACTTGACGGTTCATACCAGATTGAGACTTGGGACAACTCCGGCACTCATAGCATTTCACGTGATGTGGATGAACTGAAGAAAGGAGTGCAGCCTGTAAGAATCCGCGCTGGAATACCTGATTTTAGCCCAGAAGAGTATGCCAACAAGGAACTGTTTCGTAAAAAGATCAAACGCGAACGTCAGATTGAACTTGTGGCTGAGGGACAACGCTATTTTGACTTGAGACGTTGGAAAGACGCTAAAGATGAAGAATCTCTGCCTATGTACGGATGTAATGTTTTTATGACAAAAGGAGAACGCGACTTGTTCTATAAACCGGTTCCTGTTTCTGATGTTTTGACCTGTTTTGCCGAGAAAACTTATTTTTGGCCTATCGACCGCTCCGAGTTGGAAAAAAATGTGAGATTGACTCAAAACCCGGGTTGGCAGAGTGAAAAGTAATTACTATTAAAAAAAACGATTATGAAGAAAAAAAATATCTCTTTGCTTTTGGTTACGTTACTTGTAATGCTGAGTTCTTGCAGCGAATTTTATTCAGATGAGCAATATGAACACTATGTTTCGTTCAAAGCTCCTACATCTACCGTATCTCGTATCCGTTTGAAGTATAGAAAGGGACAACCTTCTCCCTATCGTCTTCCTCTTATAGTGGCCGGTTCCACGATGAATAATAAAGACATCGATGTACATGTAGGTATAGATAACGATACACTCGACATCTATAACTATGAACATTACTATGAACGGGAAGATTTGTACTACAAACAGTTACCCGAGAATTTTTATTCTATTCCGAATTATGACATACATATTTCGGCCGGCGAATGTCAGGCTCTGATGGATATCAATTTTAATTTTAACGGGCTTGATTTGTCGGAGAAGTGGGTTTTGCCCCTTATCATAAAGGATGATCCTTCTTATAATTACACCTCTCATCCACGAAAAAATTTCAACAATGCTCTACTATGGATAACTCCTTTCAATGATTTCTCGGGAAACTATGGAACCACGGCTTTGAATGTTTTTCCCGAAGATACCAACAAACCACTTGTAGTTGACACTCGTGAAGCATACGTGGTTGACGAAAATACCATATTCTTCTATGCGGGTGCTATAAAAGAAAAAAGAACCGACCGTAGAAAATTCAAAATTTATGCGACATTTAATCAGGACCCGGATGACAAAATGAAAGGTACGGTAGAGTTGAGGGCAGAAAATCCAAACATTGAATTTGAATCGAAGAAGCAAGCAACGTATGAGATTTCTGAAATGATGGATGCCTCACGGCCTGCCCTGATGCGCAGAACCGTTACGATAAGAGAACTTAATTATACATTTGTAGATCCATGGGAAACTCAGGGATACACGGCGCATTACAGAGTTGAAGGAAGCATGACCATGCAACGCAATATCAATACGCTGATTGATGACGAAGAATTTGCCATAGAGTGGTAAATTCCCATGTCTTAATATTATTAATGCGAACCAAATACTGGTTCGCATTAATAATATTAAGACATGGGAATTTACCGTTTAAAAGTAAAATACATAAAATCACCCTTATTCCTTGATTGAAAAAGTAAAAAACAGACTTTTGAAAGCCTCATATATTTTTCTTCCTTATAATTGAAACAAACACTTAGACTTTTATAAAGCACTGCTTTAGACTACCTAAAGCTATGCTTTACGTTCTCTAAAGCGGTGCTTTATATTCCACCAAGCGGAAGGTTATATAACAATAATGAAGGGGAGGTAATAGACAGGAAGAAATAGAACGATCGACACAGCTACCGGATAAAGAAAGTGCAGTAAAGGTATGAATGTAGCATTTCAACCAAAAAAAACAACTGAATACCAAGCAGGTGAAAATTATTTCGTAATTTTGCAGATGTAGAAAAAATAAAACTATGCCGAACTATGATTTAATCACCATATTAGGACCTACCGCCTCAGGCAAAACTCCGTTTGCCGTTGCTTTGGCCTATGAATTGAATACAGAAATTATCAGTGCCGACTCCCGTCAAATATACAGGGGAATGGATCTCGGCACCGGAAAAGATTTGGCCGATTATACGGTCAATGGACATAAAATCCCGTATCATCTGATTGATATAGCCGCTCCCGGATACAAATACAATGTTTTTGAATATCAACAAGATTTTCTGGTTTCTTACGAAACAGTCAAACAAAAAGGTTGTCTCCCCGTTTTATGTGGAGGGACAGGGATGTATTTGGAATCAGTCTTAAAAGGTTATAAACTAATGCCCGTACCGGAAAATCCGGAGTTGCGTACCCGTTTGGCAAGTTATTCTCTTGAAGAACTGACGGAAATTTTAAGCCAATACAAAACGTTGCATAACTCTACGGACGTAGACACAGTGAAACGTGCCATTCGTGCAATAGAGATTGAAGAATATTATGCCGCCCACCCAGTCCCCGAACGGGAATTTCCGAAGCTGAACAGCCTCATCATTGGCGTAGACATCGAACGAGAACTACGCCGCGAGAAAATTACGCTACGATTAAAACAGCGGTTGGATGAAGGTATGGTTGATGAGGTACGACAACTGATCAGAGAAGGAATTTCACCGGAAGATTTAATATATTATGGTCTGGAATACAAATACCTGACGTTATATGTCACAGGACAAATGACATACGAAGAGATGTTCAACGGATTAGAAACTGCGATTCATCAATTCGCCAAACGGCAGATGACTTGGTTTCGCGGCATGGAAAGACGAGGATTTACTATTCATTGGATAAGCTCGAAACTGCCAATGGAAGAAAAGATAGCGTTTGTGAAAGAAAAACTGCAGGGGAATTAGTATCTTTGGCAGTGAAATATAGTGAGATTTTTAATATTGTAGGATAGAAATACGGATATGAGTGTAGAACCGAAGAAATGGGGTGTGATTTACAACCCGAAAGCTGGTACCCGAAAGGTAAAAAAACGCTGGAAAGAGATCAAGGAATACATGGACAGCAAAGGCGTCGACTATGACTATGTGCAATCCGAAGGTTTCGGTTCAGTAGAACGTCTCGCTAAGATTTTAGCCAACAATGGTTATCGTACGATTGTCGTTGTGGGTGGTGACGGTGCGTTGAATGACGCTATCAACGGCATTATGCTATCCGATGCAGAGGATAAAGACAATATCGCACTTGGCATGATTCCGAACGGCATCGGGAATGACTTTGCCAAATATTGGGGACTCAGTACCGAATACAAGCCAGCTGTCGACTGTATCATTAATCATCGACTCAAGAAAATAGACGTAGGCTATTGCAACTTCTACGATGGAAAAGAACATCAACGCCGTTACTTCCTCAACGCTGTTAATATTGGACTAGGCGCACGAATCGTCAAGATTACCGACCAGACAAAGCGTTTCTGGGGCGTAAAATTCCTGTCGTATGTTGCCGCCTTGTTCTCTCTGATATTCGAACGTAAGTTGTACAGAATGCACCTCCGCATCAACGACGAACATATCCGTGGACGCATCATGACGGTATGTGTGGGAAGTGCCTGGGGCTGGGGACAGACACCGAGTGCCGTTCCTTACAACGGCTGGCTGGATGTATCTGTGATCTATCGCCCGGAATTCCTGCAAATCATTTCCGGATTGTGGATGTTGATACAGGGAAGGATTCTGAATCACAAAGTCGTGAAGTGCTATCGGACAAAGAAAGTGAAAGTACTCCGAGCACAAAGTGCTTCAGTAGATCTGGACGGACGGATACTGCCGAAACACTTTCCTCTGGAAGTAGGCGTTCTCCCGGAAAAGACCACGCTTATTATCCCGAACTAAGAAAACAAACACGCCTCCTCTAAACAAGGAGATACCTGTATTACCTATATAATGTAACTTATAATTTGTAATTAACAATATGATCGAACTTAAAAACAATCCTGCCGGTAACTTCTTTCTGCTGGCCGGCCCATGTGTTATAGAAGGTGAAGAAATGGCCATGCGCATTGCCGAACGAGTAGTCAAAATCACCGAAACATTGCAAATTCCTTACGTATTTAAAGGTTCTTACCGCAAAGCGAACCGCTCACGCCTGGATTCATTCATGGGTATCGGCGATGAAAAAGCCCTCAAAATACTGAAAAAGGTACATGATACTTTCGGAATCCCTACCGTAACGGACATCCATGCTGCCGACGAAGCTAACATGGCAGCCGAATACGTAGACATACTTCAAATTCCGGCATTCCTCAGCCGCCAAACCGACCTGCTCGTAGCCGCAGCCAAAACCGGAAAGACCGTTAATATCAAGAAGGGACAATTTCTTTCTCCAATGGCAATGCAATTTGCCGCAGACAAAGTAATAGAAGCCGGCAACAAGAATGTTATGTTGACCGAACGCGGAACAACTTTCGGTTATCAAGACCTTGTAGTGGACTACCGAGGTATTCCTGAAATGCAATCATTCGGATATCCTGTCGTGCTCACTACAACAACCGAACCAAACAAGCGGAGTGACCGGCGGTATGCCGCAACTTATAGAAACTATTGCCAAAGCGGGCATAGCCGTAGGGGCAGACGGTATCTTTATCGAAACACACGAAAATCCCGCCGTAGCCAAAAGCGACGGTGCCAATATGCTGAAGCTTGATTTATTGGAAGGATTGTTAACAAAATTAGTAAGGATACGCCAAGCCATTAAATAACTCTTTTTCTGCCTGTTTGTGATTTACCATAGACAATCACGACAGATAACACAGAAACTTTTATTAAATTAAATAGAACATGAAACATTTATTACGTGGATTATTTATTGCAGTCCTTATCATATGCTGCAATTTCCAGTCCGTTTTTGCACAACCCATGCAACAAATGCCTGTGGACAAAAATGTCCGTATCGGCAAACTGGATAACGGACTTACTTATTACATCCGACACAATGCACTCCCGGAAAAACGCGTAGAATTCTACATCGCACAAAAAGTAGGTTCTATTCTGGAAGAACCACAGCAACGTGGCTTGGCTCACTTTCTGGAACACATGGCTTTCAACGGGACCAAACATTTCCCCGGCGATGAAACCGGACTTGGAATCATTCCCTGGTGTGAAACTAAAGGTATTAAATTCGGAACAAACCTGAATGCCTATACCAGTGTCGACCAGACCGTTTACAACATCAGTAACGTACCGACAGAAAACCAGAATGTGGTAGATTCCTGCCTGCTTATCCTACACGACTGGTCGAGCGCTATCAACCTTGCCGACAAAGAAATCGACAAAGAACGTGGTGTAATCCGCGAAGAATGGAGAAGTCGCAACAGTGGTATGCTACGCATCATGACTGATGCACAGGCTACTATGTATCCGGATTCTAAATATGCCGACTGTATGCCTATCGGCAGTATTGACGTTATCAACAACTTCCCTTATCAGGATATCCGTGATTACTATGCTAAATGGTACCGTCCCGATTTGCAGGGAATCGTTATCGTCGGTGACATCAACGCTGAAGAAATGGAAGCCAAGTTGAAAGAGGTATTCAAAGACGTAAAAGCTCCGGTAAACCCTGCCGAACGTATTTACTATCCGGTAGCAGACAATCAGGAACCGTTGATCTATATCGGCACAGACAAAGAAGTTGCCAATCCTTCTATCAACATCTTCTTCAAACAAGATGCAACGCCAGATTCTTTGAAAAATACGATTTCTTATTATGCTACACAGTACGTACTCAACATGGCTATCAATATGCTGAATAGCCGTTTGAACGAACTCCGCCAAACAGCCAATCCTCCTTTTACCGGTGCCGGTGCAGGATATGGAGAGTATTTCCTTGCCAAGACCAAAGAAGCATTCAGCCTTACTGCAAACAGCAAGATTGACGGTGTAGACTTGGCGATGAAAACTATTCTGGAAGAAGCAGAACGTGCACGTCGTTTCGGATTCACTGAAACTGAATATGAACGCGCGCGTGCTAACTATATGCAAGCTATGGAGTCTGCGTATAACGAACGTGAAAAAACAAAAAGTGGTAACTATGTCGATGAATATGTGAACAATTTCCTCGATAAAGAACCGATTCCGGGTATCGAATTCGAATATATGCTTGTACAGCAGATGGCTCCGAACATTCCTGTGACGGCCGTCAACGAATTGATGAAACAGCTGGTTACTGATAATAACCAAGTAGTACTGCTCGCGGGTCCTCAAAAAGAAGGTCTGAAATATCCGACGAAAGAGGAAATTGCAGCTTTATTGAAGCAGATGAGTTCATTCGATTTGAAACCATACGAAGACAAAGTTTCCAACGAACCTCTTATCTCTGAAGACATTAAAGGCGGAAAGATTGTTTCCGAAAAGGCCGATGACGTTTACGGCAGTACAAAACTAGTGCTTTCTAACGGTGTAACAGTCTATGCGAAGCCTACAGATTTCAAAGCTGACCAGATCATGATGAAAGGTGTAAGCCTTGGTGGTACCAGTGTATTCCCGAACGATGAAATCATCAATATTTCTCAATTAAACGGTGTAGCTCTGGTAGGCGGTATCGGTAATTTCAGCAAAGTAGACTTAAGCAAAGCCCTTGCCGGTAAACGTGCTTCCGTAGGAGCCGGTATCGGTAATACAACAGAAACAATTTCAGGTAGCTGTTCTCCGAAAGATTTCGAGACAATGATGCAGTTGACTTACCTGACATTCACTTCTCCGCGCAAGGATAATGAAGCATTCGAATCATACAAGAACCGCCTGAAAGCACAGCTTCAAAACTCAGACGTTAACCCGATGACGGCATTCAGCGATACAGTGACACGTGCTCTATACGGTGACCATCCACGCGCTATCAAGCTGAAAGAAAGCATGGTAGACCAGATCGACTATGACCGTATCCTCGAAATGTACAAAGACCGCTATAAAGATGCAAGCGATTTTACTTTCTATCTGGTAGGAAACGTAAACCTAGAACAGATGAAACCGATGATTGCAAAATATCTGGGTGCTCTGCCTTCTATCAACCGCAAGGAAACATTCAAGGATAATAAGATGTACATTCGCAAAGGGGAATACAAGAATGAATTTGCAAAGAAACAGGAAACGCCAATGGCTACCATCATGTTCCTATACAGCGGAACTTGCAAATACGACCTGCGTAGCAATACACTACTCAGCTTCCTTGATCAGGCATTAGATATGGTTTACACCGCTGAAATCCGCGAAAAAGAAGGTGGCACGTATGGCGTAAGCTGTAACGGAAACCTCAGCAAATATCCGAAGGAAGAACTGGTACTTCAGATTGTATTCCAGACTGACCCAGCTAAGAAAGATAAACTGTCTGCTATCGTTGTGGAACAATTAGAAAAAATGGCTAAAGAAGGTCCATCTGCCGAACACATGCAGAAGATCAAAGAATATATGTTGAAGAAATACAAAGACGCTCAGAAAGAAAACGGCTATTGGCTAAATAATCTGGACGAATATTTCTACACAGGTATTGACAATACGAAAGACTATGAAAAGTTAGTCAACAGCATTACAGCCAAAGAAGTACAAGACTTCCTTGCCAAGCTGCTGAAACAGAACAACGAAATTCAAGTCATCATGACCGTGCCGGAAGAAAACAAATAAAAATTCTCTAGTATATCTACTGAATGATGATATTCAA
>ERZ791906.1315-NODE-1315-length-18321-cov-3.631830_pt1 | contig 18321 bp, 15 predicted proteins | sample MGYA00510146_ERZ791906 | MGnify/ENA primary metagenome ERZ791906 (study PRJEB30046, sample SAMN00792096) | human gut metagenome | study: EMG produced TPA metagenomics assembly of the A metagenome-wide association study of gut microbiota in type 2...
AAGAATCAAAAAATCCCATAGTTGCCCCCTGTATGAAAAAAGAACTCTAATAATCCACCCCTATAATGAAACAAAACTCTAACAATAAACGGGAACGAAAAAAAAATAAACGGGAAGAACAAAAAAAATAGACCGACCGTAAAGTCCGCCTATTTCATTTTTCAAGTGCGCCTTGTGATACCCTATTTCTACTAAACGGTACCGGTCCCGCAGTTCTACCCTATTTATTCTTTTTAAGTATCTATTCTACCATTGCAAGTCGGGTAAGTATTTACTTAGGGTGGTACGGAGAATACTCAAAGTGATCGGTTTCACCAACACTTCGGTAGCTCCCGCCTTCATCGCGTTTTCCTTGTCGGAGCTGAAAGCATAAGCTGTCTGCATGATAATGGGGATTTCCGTATTCGACTCACGAATAATCTTCGTAGCCTCCAGCCCGTTCATCAACGGCATTTTGATATCCATTAGTATGGCACTCGCTCTATATTGGTGTTCTTGAAACAACTGCACCATTTCTTCGCCGTTCTTCGCCCATTCGATATCACATTTTTTACCTATGATAGCTTTAATCAATTTAAAGTTGCTGTCGTCGTCCTCAGCCACTAAAATGAGGGGTCTCAGTACACTCGTTTGTTCACTTTCCATATTGTTATTATATTGCTTTTTTTATTTGTCATTTTTGGTTAATATCTCTTTTCAGCCCGCAAGGTATAAAAAATATTCATATATTTCGCTATCTTTGCGCCTCAAAATAAAAGAATAATATGATTTCTGTTGACGGACTGGCCGTGGAATTTGGCGGCACGACCTTATTTAGTGATATTTCTTTCGTTATTAATGAAAAAGACCGTATCGCCCTTATGGGAAAAAACGGTGCGGGTAAGAGTACGCTGCTCAAAATTCTGGCAGGTGTACGGCAACCGACGCGCGGCAAGGTTTCCGCACCCAAAGACTGCGTTGTGGCCTACCTGCCCCAACATTTGATGACGGAAGACGGACGGACAGTGTTTGACGAAACGGCGCAGGCCTTTGCTCACCTGCACGAAATGGAGGCGCAGATCGACCGTCTGAATAAAGAGCTGGAAACGCGGACGGACTACGAAAGCGACAGTTATATGGCTCTCATTGAGGAGGTTTCCGCCTTAAGCGAGAAGTTCTATTCGATCGATGCCACCAACTACGAGGAAGATGTGGAAAAGTCGCTGCTCGGCCTCGGGTTCACCCGCGAGGACTTCCAACGGCAGACGAGCGATTTCAGCGGCGGCTGGCGGATGCGCATCGAGCTGGCAAAGCTGCTGTTGCAGAAACCGGACGTGCTCCTGCTCGACGAGCCGACGAACCACCTCGACATCGAATCTATCCAATGGCTCGAAGATTTTCTGATCAACAACGGCAAAGCGGTGATTGTCATCAGCCACGACCGCAAGTTTGTGGACAACATCACCACCCGCACTATTGAAGTGACAATGGGACGTATCTACGATTATAAAGTGAATTACTCCCAATATCTGACCTTGCGCAAAGAACGTCGCGAACAGCAACAGAAGGCTTATGACGAGCAGCAGAAATTTATCGCTGAGACGAAAGAGTTCATCGAACGCTTCAAAGGAACGTATTCGAAGACGTTGCAAGTGCAGAGCCGTGTCAAGATGCTGGAAAAGCTGGAACTGCTGGAGGTAGATGAGGAAGATACTTCCGCTTTGCGGTTGAAATTTCCGCCTTCGCCCCGTTCGGGAAGTTATCCGGTGATTATGGAAGGTGTCGGCAAAACGTATGGCAATCACGTGGTGTTCCGCAACGCAAACCTGACGGTGGAACGCGGGGACAAGGTTGCCTTTGTCGGGAAGAACGGCGAGGGTAAATCTACGCTCGTGAAGTGTATCATGAAGGAAATCGAACACGAGGGGACACTGACGCTGGGCCATAACGTACAAATAGGATATTTTGCACAAAACCAGGCTTCGCTCATGGACGAAAACCTGACGGTTTTCCAGACGATCGACGATGTGGCGAAAGGTGAGATCCGGAACAAAATCCGTGATTTGCTGGGTGCGTTTATGTTTGGCGGACCGGAAGAATCAATGAAGAAGGTGAAAGTGCTTTCGGGCGGGGAACGGACACGTCTGGCAATGATTAAATTGTTGCTGGAACCGGTCAATCTCCTCATTCTCGATGAGCCCACGAATCACCTCGACATGAAAACCAAAGATATTCTGAAACAGGCGCTACTCGACTTCGACGGCACTCTGATCGTTGTCTCCCACGACCGTGACTTCCTCGACGGACTGGTTTCAAAGGTGTATGAGTTTGGCAATCAGAAAGTGACGGAACATCTTTGCGGCATCTACGAGTTCCTTGAAAAAAAGAAAATGGATTCGCTGCAAGAACTGGAAAAGAAATAAAATTGCCGGTAGTATACCTTTATTGCCGGTAGTATACCTTTATTGCCGATAGTATCCCTTTATTGCCGGTAGTATACCTTTCTCTTTCTTCCCGAAGGAGGAGGGTTCTTCTTCAAATTTAGTGGCAATTTAAAGAAGAACAAATAATAAAAGATGTTATCGGCTTTTAACGGAGAAAAAGTTTTTGTATCTTTGTAACGTTCAAATAATCAAGCTGAAGCCGATACATATCCAAAAGAAAGGATGAAAAGGAAGAAACGATATATAGTAACATTGCTGCTTTTTATCAACATTATCATGTTGACGGCAGCCGTTATTCCTCATCATCACCACCCCAACGGAGCGATTTGCATGAAACAGGACTTGCCCGTAGAACAGCAATGTCCCAAACATCATCATCATCCGGCAAGCGACTCATGTTGCAGCAGCGAATGTATGACGCGCTTCCACTCTCCCATTCCTTCCTTCCACACAGATAGCGGACCGGACTACGTGTTCATCGCCACCCTGTTCACGGACGGAATCATCGAACATCTGCTAAAACCACAAGAGAGACGGGTCAAGAACTATTACGTCTACCGAGACTCGCTGCACGGGACGAACATCCCCCGTACCACCTCTCTCCGCGCCCCTCCCTATTCTGTTTTCGCGTAAGACCAACGTGAATGCAAACTTGTTGCATCCGCGTCACCCTATCTTTGTAACGTAAAAACAGTAAATTTTAGTAGGAAAATATCATTTATGAAAAAACTTATTTTTATGGGAATCCTGGGCTTATTCGCTTTAGGAGCCTGCAATAACAAGAATACACAAGGTCATGAAGGACATGGCCATAATACCGTCACACACAACAACGATGAACACGACCATGAAGCGGAAGGTCACGACCATGAAGCAGAAGGACATACCCATGGAACAGAAGGAGAATGCAACGGCGATCATAAACATGATGCGGCCGACAATCACCAAGGCACTGCTGCCGGACACGATGAAACTGCCGAAGCCGCCCACAGCGACGAAATCATCCTCCCGAAAGCGAAAGCCGATGCTGCCGGAGTGAAAGTAAGCATTGTAGAACCCGCCCCTTTCCAACAAGTAATCAAGACCAGCGGACAGGTATTGGCTGCACAAGGCGACGAATCCGTCGCGGTAGCCACTGTGGCAGGTGTTGTCTCATTCCGCGGAAAGGTGACGGAAGGTATGAGTGTAGGCAGCGGCACTCCGCTAGTGACCATTTCCTCGCACAACATCGCAGACGGCGACCCGGTGCAACGTGCCCGCATCGCTTACGAAGTGTCGAAGAAAGAATACGAACGGATGAAAGCGCTTGTCAAAAACAAAATCGTATCCGACAAGGATTTTGCACAGGCAGAGCAGAATTACGAGAATGCCCGCATCAGCTATGAGGCGCTCGCAAAGAACCATTCGGCAATCGGACAGAACATTACCGCTCCTATCGCCGGCTACGTGAAAAGTATTCTGGTGAAAGAAGGGGATTATGTCACAATTGGCCAGCCATTGGTCAGCGTGACACAGAACCGCCGTCTGTTCCTCCGTGCCGAAGTGTCGGAAAAGTATTACCCGTATCTCCGCACAATTAATTCCGCCAATTTCCGGACACCATATAATAATAAGGTATATGAATTGGGAGCATTGAACGGCCGGCTTCTCTCGTTCGGCAAAACAGCGGGAGACAACTCTTTCTATGTCCCCGTAACTTTTGAATTTGACAACAAAGGCGACATCATAGCCGGTTCGTTCGTAGAGGTCTACCTGCTTTCCTCCCAACTGGAGAATGTCCTTTCCCTTCCCCGCACGGCACTGACCGAGGAACAGGGAATCTACTTTGTATATCTGCAACTTGACGAAGAGGGATACAAAAAGCAAGAAGTGACTTTAGGCGCCGACAACGGCAAAAATGTGCAAATCCTCACCGGAATAAAACCGGGCGACCGCGTAGTGACGGAAGGAGCTTATCAGGTTCGTCTGGCAAGCGCCAGCAACGCAATTCCCGCACACAGCCACGAACACTAAGCGGCAAGGCGCCGCAGCCGGATTGCTTTGCGGTGCATCTATCTCATTTTTTATCACTCAATTGATGAATTATCATGCTTAACAAAATTATACATTACTCCCTGCATAACAGGTTGGTCGTACTCTGCGCGGCTTTCCTCCTGCTCATCGCGGGCACCTACACTGCCATGAATACCGAAGTTGACGTCTTCCCCGACCTCAACGCCCCGACGGTGGTTATCATGACCGAAGCCAACGGTATGGCAGCCGAGGAAGTGGAACAACTCGTTACCTTTCCTGTCGAAACAGCCGTAAACGGTGCTACCGGTGTACGCCGTGTCCGTTCTTCGTCCACCAACGGCTTCTCCGTTGTCTGGGTGGAATTTGACTGGGGAACAGACATCTACCTCGCCCGCCAGATTGTCAGCGAGAAACTGGCGGTAGTCAGTGAATCCCTCCCCGTCAACGTGGGCAAGCCGACGCTGGGCCCGCAATCTTCTATCCTGGGCGAAATGCTGATTGTCGGTCTGACCGCCGACTCGACCTCCATGCTCGACCTCCGCACGATTGCGGACTGGACGATTCGCCCGCGCCTGCTGTCCACCGGAGGGGTGGCACAGGTAGCCGTGTTGGGCGGAGACATCAAAGAATACCAGATTCAACTGGACCCGGAACGGATGCGCCACTACAGCGTTTCAATGGGTGAAATAATGGCTGTCACCCAAGACATGAACTTAAACGCCAACGGTGGCGTACTTTACGAGTTCGGAAATGAATATATCGTGCGTGGGGTACTTTCTACTCCGAAGGTCGAGGAGCTAGGCAAAGCAGTCGTAAAAACAGTAAACACTTTCCCCGTCACACTGGAGGACATCGCCGACGTGAAAATCGGCCCCAAAGCTCCGAAACTGGGAACCGCTTCCGAACGCGGCAAACCTGCCGTACTAATGACAGTCACCAAACAGCCTGCCACTAGTACCCTCGAACTGACCGACAAACTGGAAGCCTCTCTGAAAGACCTCCAAAAGAACCTGCCTGCCGACGTGAAAGTGTCTACTGATATTTTCCGCCAAAGCCGTTTCATCGAAAATTCGATCGGCAACGTGAAGAAGTCGCTTTTTGAAGGCGGCATTTTCGTGGTGATCGTCCTGTTCCTGTTCCTGGCAAATGTACGTACAACGGTGATCTCGCTGGTGACACTGCCTATCTCACTGCTCGTCTCCATTCTTACGCTGCACTATATGGGATTGACTATCAACACAATGAGTCTCGGTGGTATGGCCATTGCTATCGGTTCACTGGTGGACGACGCGATCGTGGACGTCGAAAACGTGTACAAGCGCCTGCGGGAGAACCGGCAGAAACCGGAGGCCGAACGGCTCAGTACACTGGAGGTGGTATTCAACGCCTCGAAGGAAGTTCGTATGCCTATCCTTAATTCGACGTTGATTATTGTAGTCAGTTTTGTCCCCCTGTTCTTCCTGAGCGGAATGGAAGGAAGAATGTTGGTCCCGCTGGGCATTGCGTTTATCGTGGCGTTGTTCGCTTCGACGGTTGTTGCGCTGACGCTGACCCCGGTACTTTGCTCGTATCTGCTGGGCAGTAACAAGACGAACAAGGAACTGAAAGAGTCATTCGTAGCCCGTTGGATGAAAGGGATTTACGGGAAGGCACTGACTTGGGTACTGGCCCACAAACGGGTGACTTTGGGAAGTACAATCGGACTGTTTGTGGTCGCTCTCGGTGTGTTCTTCACTCTCGGACGCAGCTTCCTGCCTTCTTTCAATGAGGGCTCGTTCACAATCAACATCAGTTCGCTGCCGGGCATTTCGTTGGAAGAAAGCAACAAAATGGGACATCGTGCCGAGGAACTGCTGCTGACAATTCCAGAGATACAGACGGTAGCCCGCAAGACGGGACGTGCCGAACTGGACGAGCACGCGCTTGGCGTGAACGTCTCGGAAATCGAAGCTCCGTTCGAGCTGAAAGACCGTCCGCGCAACGAGCTCGTTGCCGAAGTGCGCGAGAAACTAGGAACGATCACCGGTGCAAATATAGAAATCGGTCAGCCTATCAGCCACCGAATCGATGCCATGTTGTCCGGTACAAAGGCAAATATCGCCATCAAACTTTTCGGCGATGACTTGAACAAGATGTTCTCACTCGGCAACCGGATAAAGGACGCTATCGGAGATATACCGGGCATTGCCGACCTCAACGTGGAGCAGCAGATCGAGCGTCCGCAGTTGAAGATTCAACCGAAACGGGAGATGCTTGCCAAGTTCGGGATTACCTTGCCGGAATTCTCGGAATATGTCAACGTTGCCCTTGCAGGAAAAGTGATCTCGCAGGTTTATGAACAGGGAAAGAGCTTCGACCTCATCGTAAAAGTGAAGGATGACGCACGGGACGAAATGGAGAAAATCCGCAACTTAATGGTAGACACCAACGACGGCCGCAAAGTGCCTCTGAACTACGTGGCGGAAGTGGTTTCGGCCATGGGACCGAACACGATCAACCGCGAAAACGTGAAGCGCAAAATCGTGATTTCCGCCAACGTGGCGGACCGTGACCTCCGAAGTGTGGTAAACGACATCCAAAAGCGTATCGATACGTCTATACAGCTCCCCGAAGGCTATCACATCGAATACGGCGGACAGTTTGAAAGCGAACAAGCCGCCAGCCGGACATTGGCGCTGACGTCATTCATCAGCATTGTTGTCATCTTCCTGCTGCTTTACAACGAGTTCCGCAGCGTGAAGGAATCCGGCGTTATCTTGTTGAACCTGCCGCTTGCACTGATCGGCGGTATTTTCGCACTGGTCATCACGACGGGTGAGGTCAGCATTCCGGCAATTATCGGGTTTATCTCCCTGTTCGGCATTGCGACCAGAAACGGTATGTTGCTTATCAGCCACTATAACCACCTCCAAAAAGAGGAAGGACTGAACGTATACGACAGTGTCATGCAAGGCTCGCTCGACCGTCTGAACCCGATTCTTATGACAGCGCTTTCGTCGGCACTGGCACTGATCCCGCTGGCGCTCGGCGGCGACTTGCCCGGAAACGAAATTCAAAGTCCAATGGCCAAAGTTATCTTGGGCGGACTTTTAACCTCTACGTTCCTGAACGGTTTCATCGTTCCGATTGTTTACCTGATGATGCACCGCCGGCCTACCGACGCTGCACCGGAGCAAGAATCCCTCGCGACACCCTGCTAATCATCAGCCAGACGTAATAGAAGAAACAAATAAAAGAAAAAGTATGAAACGGATTATCATTATAAGTTCTTTTGCTGCCACTGCACTCTTCACCCTGACGGGGGGTGTGCAGGCACAGAACAGCATAGAACAGGTATTAAAAAATATAGAAACGAACAACAAGGAGTTGCAGGCGAACGCCCAACTGATTACCTCGCAGAAACTGGAATCCAAAACGGACAACAACCTGCCCGATCCTACCTTGTCCTACGCTCACCTCTGGGGAGCAAAGGACAAAAACGAAACAATCGGCGAACTCGTCGTTTCGCAGAGTTTCGACTTCCCCAGCCTGTATGCCACGCGCAATAAACTGAACCGGTTGAAGGCAGGGGCTTACGACAGCCAGGCGGACGTATTCCGTCAGGACAAACTGTTGCAGGCGAAAGAAGTCTGTCTGGACATTATCATGCTCCGCCAGCAGAAACAAATTCTCGAAGAAAGGCTCCGCAACGCGGAAGTACTCGCTGAAATGTATGCCAAACGTCTCCAAACCGGAGACGCCAACGCCCTCGAGACGAACAAAATCAATCTGGAATTACTGAACGTCCGCACAGAAGCCTCACTCAACGAAACGGCGCTCCGCAACAAAATGCAGGAACTGAATACGCTGAACGGCAATATCCCGGTGGTCTTTGAAGAAAGCCGGTATCCCCTCACTCCTTTTCCCTCCGATTACCAGATCTTGAAATCGGAAGTGCTCTCTGCCGACCGTACCCTCATGGCGCTCGGCAACGAAAGCCTCGTTGCCCGGAAACAAATAGCGGTCAACAAATCGCAGTGGTTGCCGAAACTGGAACTGGGATATCGCCGGAACACAGAAACGGGCACACCTTTCAACGGGGTAGTAGTCGGCTTCTCTTTCCCTCTTTTCGAAAACCGGAACAAGGTGAAGATTGCGAAAGCACAAGCTTTGAACATCGACCTGCAAAAAGAAAATGCCACGTTGCAAGTTGAATCCGAATTGTCACAGCTCTATCGTGAAGCCAAAGCACTGCATAACTCCATGGAAGAATATAAAAAGACGTTCCGGTCGCAACAGGACTTGGCATTGCTGAAACAGGCACTCACCGGAGGACAAATCAGCATGATAGAGTATTTCGTAGAAGTATCCGTCATCTACCAGAGCCACCAGAACTATCTGCAACTCGAAAACCAATATCAGAAAGCAATGGCACGGATTTACAAAAGTAAGTTGTAGGCCTTATCCGGCCTTTACAACACGCGGATCTTTTCCGGCAAATACCCGCTACGGATACGCCATTCCTGCGGATAAAGATTATTAGCCCGGTTGCCGATATTCTTCACAAAACCCAGAGGAATATTTCGATAAGTGAGCAAAACATACCCGCGAGGGGCTGTCGCCGGCAAAGTGACAGCCTCTTTCCGCAAATAAGCGATTGCTTGTTCATAACTCACCGCCTCGGTTGCAAAAACATCCTGCCGCAGAAGAAGGGCACTCATGGCCAAGGCATGGGCGGGAATCAGATCTTTTCCTTTCACCTCGCCAACCGAAACGCCTGCCTGCACCACCCGCAAATGTTGTTTCATGGCAGCCAGTTCGGCTACGCATTGCTGAGGAAACACGTGTATTTCAGCACCTTCTGCCGACAAGACGTACTTTCCTGCACACTCATCATTCAGCCATTTTCCGGCCGTTGCCATGTTTTCCTTGGAGACAGGCGAAGAAGAGGCTCCCCCACCTTTCTTACCTTTTTTTCCGGCGGATTTTCCTTTCGGAAACGAATAATAATCGGCATAACTGTCCTCCCCTGCCGTTTCCGGTTTGCGGAGTACAGACAAGAAAAAGCCTTCACCCTTCGTCTTATGCGGGAAAAAGTGATATACGGAAGCCGATTCGCCGCACAGCAGATTTCCTGTGATATTCCACTCTTCCCGAATATCTACCGCCAACGATTCCGCCCCAAATTCCTGCTGAATCCAACGGACATTTTCTTCGTCCTCTTTCGTGTTATATGTACAGGTACTGTATATAAGAATGCCTCCGGGTTTCAGACTCGGCCAAACGTCCGCAATAATCCTCCGTTGCCGTTGCCAGCAAATTTCCACATTCTCCGGACTCCATTCTTCAACGGCCACCGAATCTTTACGGAACATCCCTTCGCCGGAGCAAGGCACATCTGTCAGAATAACGTCAAAGAAAGAAGGCAAAGCCGAAAAATCAGCCGGGTCGTTATTCGTAACCACCACATCCGGATGTCCCCATTTCGTCAGGTTCTCCGCCAAAATCTGCGACCGGTTCCGGATTACCTCGTTGGCAACCAGCAAACTACCTTCGGGCAACACACTACGAGCATGGGTCGATTTCCCTCCCGGAGCGGCACAAAGGTCGAGCATCACCACCGGCTTCGTGACATGCTGCCGGAGCACCTGTTCCACGAACATCGAAGAAGCCTCCTGCACATAATAACACCCTGCATGAAACAACGGGTCGAATGTAAAAGTGAGCCGTTCGTCGAGGTAGATTCCCTCCGAAGACCAGGGAGGTTGAACCGATAGAGCATTTTCCACTTTCAACCGATGAACTTTCAACCGATTCAGTCTAATGCTCACGGGAGGTTCCTGCTGCAAGGCGGAAACCAGTTTTTCGTATTCTTCGACGCCCAACAAAGCGCGGGTATATTCTGTAAAAGAAGCGGGTAAATTCATTTTCATTTATTAATTTGCGCAAATATCAAAAATATTTCGTCTCTTTGCAACTTTCTCGGATACTAACTGCGTCTAACAGACAAAGAAACAAATTAAAAAATAACAAATATGAAACAAATTCTAATAGCATTATTGCTCGCATTCACCACTTCGACAGTAATTAATGCACAAAAACAGAGTAGCATTGAGAAGGATTCTACCGAAAATGTGAAAGTGACCCTTTCGAAAAAGACAGACACCAAGGCGGATGAATCCAACACAACAGTGACGGTGATCGGTGTAGATACAACGGACATGGATACGACGGCGGGCAAGGATGACAACGACCTTCCCTTCGGCAACCTCAGCGACACGATCAGCGGAGGGATTCTGATCTCTATTATCGCAATCGTCGCCGTCTTCGGACTGCCCGTATTTATCTTGTTTGTAATCTTTTTCTTCCGCTACAAGAACCGGAAAGCTCGTTACCGCCTTGCCGAACAGGCCATTGCAGCCGGACAACCGCTGCCGGAAAACTTTATCCGCGAAAACCGGCCGGCCGACCAACGCTCACAAGGCATCAAAAACACCTTTACAGGGATCGGACTTTTCATCTTCCTCTGGGCGATCACCGGAGAGTTCGGAATCGGAGCAATCGGACTGCTTATCATGTTTATGGGCATCGGCCAATGGATAATAGGCAGCAAACAACAGAAAACAGATGATGTTGATCCTTTCCGGATGAACGTTTCCCGGAAAAGAGACATCGACACAGCCGCCCCTTCGGCAACGCAGCAGGAAGAAAGAAACGGAGAAAAGAGCGACGAAAATAAATGAGCCAACTCAACGATATATCGCTAGTCGCACAGGTCGTAGTGTTCAAAAACACTAGGGCCTTCGACCAGTTAGTGAAGAAATACCAGTCGCCCGTGCGGCGGTTCTTTCTCAACCTGACTTGCGGCGACAGCGAATTGAGTGACGATTTGGCGCAGGATACATTCATCAAGGCATATACCAATCTCTCTTCTTTCCACAATCTGTCGAGTTTCTCAACGTGGCTCTACCGCATTGCCTATAATGTTTTTTATGATTATATTCGCAGCCGGAAAGAAATGGCCGGCTTGGACACAACGGAAATAGATGCCATTAACAGTACCGAACAAGAAAACGTCGGGCAGAAAATGGATGTCTACCAGTCGCTCAAAACGCTAAAAGATGTGGAACGAACCTGCATCACCTTGTTTTATATGGAAGATTTAAGCATTGACAAGATCGCAGGTATTACCGGAATACCGGCAGGAACGGTGAAAAGCCACCTGTCGCGTGGAAAAGATAAATTAGCAACGTACTTAAAACAAAATGGTTATGACAGAAATAGACAATGATAAACTCTTGCGCGACTTCTTTACCGAAAACAGGCAGGAGATAGCGGACAGGGAATTCAGCCGCCGTGTCATGCACCACCTACCCGACCGCAGCAATCGGCTGGCACGCATTTGGAACGCCTTCGTCATGGCTGTGGGAGCCGTACTTTTCGTCTCCTTAGGTGGACCGGAAGCTGCATGGGGAACGATTCGGGAGGTATTCATCGGCATGATTAATCATGGAACAACAAGTCTCGACCCGAAATCAATCATTATCGCAAGTGTAGTGCTACTGTTTATGGCTGCAAGAAAAGTAGCTTCATTGGCATAGGCGGTACGGAAATGTTAAGATGATACTATCGACTGTTTAATCAGTCCCCATTATTTTCCTCATAATTTTTCCCTTACTAATAAAGCTATCCGAGTGTTAAACAATAATAAATCTACCCTTTGTCCCCGATTAGCCCAAACATAGATGTTGTATCTTTGTTGCTCTGTAAACTAAAATAGAGAGAAAAGTTTTGAAATTACGTATATTCATTTTATTCCTGTTCCTGCCTTTATTGCGTGCCCAGGCAAGCGTCATCGACAGTTTGATGACCCACCCCCGGGATTCTATCGGACTCACGAGTGATTCCCTTGTACTGCATTTTTTAGAGGAATCGGGTATACCTATCTCCGATAATAATAAAGTGAAACTGCTGAAAAGCGGGCGGGAAAAGTTTATCGACTTGTTTGAAGCAATCCGTCAGGCCAAGCACCACGTGCATCTGGAATATTTCAACTTCCGAAACGACTCTATCGCCAACGCCTTATTCGCCCTTCTCGCCGAAAAAGTAAAAGAAGGTGTCGAAGTGCGGGCAATGTTCGACGCTTTCGGCAACTGGTCGAACAACCAGCCGCTCAAAAAAAGACACCTCAAGAAAATCCGTGAACAAGGGATTGAAATCGTCAAGTTCGACCCGTTCACTTTCCCTTATATCAACCACGCCGCCCACCGCGACCACCGGAAGATTGTCGTAATCGACGGAGAAATAGCTTATACCGGCGGCATGAACATCGCCGACTATTACATCAATGGACTACCCAAAATCGGTACATGGCGCGATATGCACATGCGCATTGAAGGCGATGCGGTGAACGATTTACAGGAGATTTTCCTTACAATCTGGAACAAGGAAACCAAGCAGAACATCGGTGGGGAAATTTATTTCCCCCAACATGAAGACAGTACAAATATCGTTGTCGCTATCGTAGACCGTACTCCGAAGAAAAACAGCCGTATGCTAAGCCATGCATACGCCATGTCAATCTACTCGGCACAAAAAAACGTACATATCGTCAATCCTTATTTCGTGCCGACTTCTTCTATCAAAAAAGCGCTCAACCGGACAATCGACCGGGGAGTGAACGTAACAATTATGGTTTCGTCCGCCTCCGACATCCCTTTCACGCCGGATGCCGCACTTTACAAGTTGCATAAGTTGATGAAACGGGGGGCAACAGTTTATATGTACAACGGAGGATTTCACCATTCTAAAATAATGATGATCGACGACTTGTTCTGCACCGTCGGCACCGCCAACCTGAACAGCCGCAGCCTCCGTTACGACTACGAGACGAACGCTTTCATCTTCGACAAGAAGACAACGGCGGAACTGAACACCATGTTCCGCAACGACATCGAGCACTGCACACAGTTGACACCGGAATTTTGGAAAAAGCGCTCACCATGGAAGAAGTTCGTCGGCTGGTTTGCTAATTTATTCACGCCATTTTTGTAATTTTGCACAAAGAGGATGACTAAAAAGCCAATAGTATCCCAAACTCTCCTCCTTCCCGAAAGAGGGGATTGGAGAGGCTACCGACTTTTAAGCACAGCCTTGCAAATGCATTAACGCTTTGATAATTTACTCATTATGAAACAATATCTCGATTTACTGAACCGTGTGTTGACTGAAGGCACGGAGAAAAGCGACCGCACCGGTACCGGAACGATCAGCGTGTTCGGTCACCAAATGCGCTTCAACCTCGACGACGGCTTTCCCTGTCTCACCACCAAGAAATTACATCTGAAATCAATCATATATGAATTGCTGTGGTTCCTCCAAGGAGACACGAACGTGAAATACCTGCAAGAACACGGCGTCCGCATCTGGAACGAATGGGCGGACGAAAACGGTGATCTGGGACATATCTACGGCTACCAATGGCGTTCGTGGCCCGACTACAACGGCGGATTCATCGACCAGATCAGCGAAGCGATAGAGACGATCAAACAAAATCCGGACTCACGCCGGATTATTGTCAGCGCATGGAACGTAGCGGATTTGAATAATATGAACCTCCCTCCCTGTCATGCTTTTTTCCAGTTCTACGTAGCGGACGGACGACTGAGCCTCCAACTTTACCAACGCAGCGCCGACATTTTCCTCGGCGTGCCTTTCAACATTGCTTCATACGCACTGTTGCTGCAAATGGTAGCGCAGGTGACGGGATTGAAGGCCGGAGACTTCGTTCATACATTCGGTGACGCACATATCTATCTGAATCATCTGGAACAGGTAAAACTGCAACTGTCCCGCGAACCGCGTCCGTTGCCGCAGATGAAAATCAACCCGGATGTGAAAAGTATCTTCGACTTCAAATTCGAGGATTTCGAACTGGTGAATTATGACCCGCATCCGCACATCGCAGGTGTGGTAGCAGTCTGACCCCGGCACGATGCAGACGGAAGAATATCAAACGAACTTAATCTGTATGAGTAAAATATCTATTATAGCGGCCGTAGACCGCCGCATGGCTATCGGATTCGAGAACAAACTCCTTTTCTGGTTGCCCAACGACTTGAAACGTTTCAAAGCACTGACCACGGGAAATACGATTGTTATGGGAAGAAAAACTTTCGAATCACTCCCCAAAGGTGCCCTGCCCAACCGCAGGAATGTCGTTCTGTCTTCAAATCCGACTGCGGAATGTCCGGGAGCGGAAGTATTCCCTTCACTCGAAGCGGCTCTGCAAAGTTGCAAGGAGGATGAACACGTATATATCATCGGCGGCGCAAGTGTCTACCAACAGGCGCTTCCCTTTGCCGACGAACTTTGCCTGACAGAAATAGACAGCACCGCACCGGAGGCTGATGCCTTTTTCCCCGAAGTCTCGCCCGCCGTATGGCACGAAAAAAACAGAGAAGCTCATCCTGCGGATGAGAAACATCTCTGCTCGTATGCATTTGTTGATTACGTAAAAGCGTAAAAAACAACTATTACAACTTATTAATCTTCGTCTTCTACGTCGACCATGATCGGCATCTGCCGTTTAATGGCTTCGTGGAAGGAGATTAGCGTTTCGGTACGCGCCAACCCCAACGGTTGCAGCTTATCGTGGATAATGCTCAGCAAATGGTGGTTGTTCTTAGCATAAATCTTGATAAACATATCATATTTTCCGGTGGTGAAATGACATTCTACCACTTCCGGAATCGCTTCCAAGGCTTTTGTCACCGAATCAAAGGACTCGGGGTCCTTCAGATAAATGCCAATATAAGCGCAAGTCTCATATCCTATCTTTTCAGGGTCGATCACATATTCCGAACCCTTTAATATACCGAGATTAGTCAGCTTCTGAATGCGCTGATGAATGGCCGCGCCGGAAACGTTACAAGCTCTCGCTACTTCCAGAAAAGGAATACGCGCATTGCCGGCTATTAACTTCAGAATCTGCTCATCTAAACTATCTAATTGATGATGTCCCATATTTGAATCAAATTGTTTTAATCGACGAATCTTTTATGCAAAGTTAGCGATTTTCCGGCAACAAATACTATAATTTATTACTTTTATTTGCAGAAAGCGGATAAGTCAACAATAGTTTGTACCTTTGTGGAAAACATAAATATACTATTTATATGAAACAATTTTGCTGTACACTGCTTTTTTTCCTTGCCACTCTGACAAGCTACGCGCAAAATTTTGCGGACTTTTTTCAAGATAAAACATTACGAGTGGATTACATTTTCACCGGAGACGCCAACCGTCAGGCGATCTATCTGGACGAACTCTCACAACTGCCTTCCTGGGCCGGACGACAACACCATTTATCCGAACTTCCCCTGGCGGGAAACGGGCAAATTATCGTGAAAGACGTTGCCACCGGACAATGTATTTATAAAACATCCTTTTCTTCACTGTTTCAGGAATGGCTGTCGACCGATGAAGCCCGGACAACCGCCAAAGGATTCGAAAATACGTTTCTCCTGCCTTTTCCCAAGAAAACAGTAGAAGTAGAAATTACATTATATTCGCCCCGTAAGGATGTTATGGCAAACTTCAAACATATTGTATCGCCCGAGGATATTTTAATCCACAAACGCGGCACATCGCACGTCACCCCGCATCGTTATATGTTGCAAAGCGGCAGCGAGAAAGACTGCATTGATGTCGCCATTCTCGCCGAAGGATATACGGAAAAGGAAATGGATGTTTTCTATCAGGATGCGCAACGTACCTGCGAAAGCTTGTTCTCACACGAACCGTTCCGGTCGATGAAACAGAAATTCAATATCGTCGCCGTAGCCAGCCCGTCTACCGACAGCGGCGTAAGTGTCCCCCGTGCAGACCAATGGAAGCAAACTGCCGTCCACTCGCATTTCGACACGTTCTATTCCGAACGTTATCTGACTACCAGCCGGGTGAAATCGATCCACAATGCGCTGGCGGGAATCCCCTATGAGCATATTATTATCCTCGCCAACACGGATGTATACGGCGGAGGAGGAATCTACAATTCCTACACGCTGACCACTGCGCATCATCCCATGTTCAAACCGGTGGTCGTCCATGAGTTCGGACACAGTTTCGGTGGACTCGCGGACGAGTATTTTTACGAGGATGATACGATGACCGACACTTATCCGCTGGATGTGGAACCGTGGGAACAGAATATCACAACACGGGTGAACTTCGCCTCCAAATGGGAAGATATGCTCCCTCCACACATACCGGTACCTACTCCGGTTGCCCAACAAAAGAATTACCCGGTAGGCGTGTATGAAGGAGGTGGTTATTCATTCAAAGGTATTTATCGCCCGGCGTACAACTGCCGCATGAAAACCAATGAGCATCCCGAATTTTGCCCGGTCTGCCAACGCGCAATCCGCCGGATTATCGAATTTTATGTGCCATAAAGAAATAACGTTTGTCAAACTTAAAAACCCAAGCCTTTATGATTAAGCTTCAACCGATCAGCACATCGGATTTACAACATTACAAGTTTATGGAAGAACTCCTCGTTGATGCATTTCCACCGGAAGAATACCGTCAATTGGAAGAGTTACGCGAGTATACCGACCGGACGGGCAACTTTCATAATAATATCATCTTTGATGATGACCTGCCTATTGGGTTCATCACGTACTGGGATTTCGACCGCTTCCACTATGTAGAACACTTCGCCACCAATCCCGCCCTGCGCAACGGCGGATACGGGAAACGGACGTTGGAATACTTGTGCAACCACCTGCAATTGCCTATCGTACTGGAAGTAGAACGCCCCGTAGAGGAAATGGCAAAACGCCGTATTTGTTTCTACGAGCGTCAAGGATTCACCTTGTGGAAAAATGACTATTATCAGCCGCCCTACAAGCCCGGAGATGATTTTCTTCCGATGTATTTAATGGTGTACGGTGACTTGAATCCGGAAAAGGATTACGAAGATATAAGACATAAGCTCCACACTGTTGTTTACGGGGTAAAGGAGTAAAAGTAAATCAAAGCAAATCAAAGCAAATCAAATCAAATCAAAGTAAAACAAATCAAAGTAAAAATCAGTAAGACTCCGGTTAAGAGATTGACCGGAGTCGCTTTATAAATATATATTCTTCTTCAATTTTAGTGGTAAGATTGATTGGGAAAATAACAATTTGATAATTGATAGTATCCACCACTCTCCTCCTTCAGGAAGGAGGAGTACCCGTAGGGGGAGGTGGTAGGTGAATGCGTAAGTCGGTTATTATCAGCATTGTGTATCCACCTACCACCCCGGCTTTCAGCCACCCCTCCTTCCCCGAAGGAGGGGAATGGAGATACCACCGACTAGTTAAATTACCACCAAATTTGAAGAAGAATCTAAATATACAAATAAAAAAAACTGTTCCCAATAAAAAAAGGAGGGCTTCCAATTCAGAATTGGAAGCCCTCCTTTTTTATATATCAAATTAACTATTTATTTCTCACCACGTTTAGTAGCTGAGTAGTTAATCTTCAAAGCGTATGACTTTCTAAGAGCATTTTTTACGTCAGTAACAATACCCATTTTAGTCTTCTGGTCTACTTTCAGAGACACAGTCATTTTGGCAGCGTCACCCTCACTCATACTAGCACGTTCCTGGAAGATGAAGTCCTGTACTTCGCCCACTTCAGCATAGCTGTCGTTGAGCTGAATACGGCTTTCAGTACCCATTTTCGCACGATATTCCTGAGTCGGTTCGCCCACATAAATGAATGTCACCAATGATTTCTTCTCCAGTTTTTCGAGTTCAGTACCTTGCGGAAGTGTAAACTGCACCTTTAATGTTACCTCACGCATTGTTGTTACAATCATAAAGAAGAACAACAAGGTAAAGATAAGGTCAGGCAA
>ERZ791906.1326-NODE-1326-length-18194-cov-9.611335_pt1 | contig 18194 bp, 16 predicted proteins | sample MGYA00510146_ERZ791906 | MGnify/ENA primary metagenome ERZ791906 (study PRJEB30046, sample SAMN00792096) | human gut metagenome | study: EMG produced TPA metagenomics assembly of the A metagenome-wide association study of gut microbiota in type 2...
ATATTACCACAAATAATATTTTTCGTCAATACTTTTTTTAAAAAATTTATAAAAATTTTAATTTTTATAAAAAAGGCATTAAATAAGCCGGGTTTTGTATATGTTAATTATTTATCTAGAATTATAATCTCTTATAATTTCAAGCAACTTACCCTGAAAGCTGGACGAGCAACCCTTAACCTTTCCTATTTAGTCTTGCTCCAGAGGGGGTTTACCTAGCTTCTTTAGTTTCCTAAAGAACTGGTGGTCTCTTACACCACCTTTTCACCCTTACCAAAATGGCGGTCTATTTTCTGTGGCACTTTCCTTAAAGTTTCCTTTAGCAGCCGTTAGCTGCCCTCTTGCTCTGTGGAGCCCGGACTTTCCTCTCCTTAAAAATTTAAGCAGCAATTAACTTTAATACCTTTTTTATTTAATTATTTTCTTCTACTTACTATTTCCATTTCTTCTTTAAAACTCTTTTTATATTTTACCATAAGTATTCTTATAATCATAGCAAAAATTATAAAAAATATTCCACCCATTATTATAAAGAATTTATTTTCTTTTTCTTCTACTACTTCTTCTTCAACAATTATAGGTTCTTCTATCTTTATCCCAGCAAGTATTTCATCTAAACCATTTAAAATTTCTACTACATATTTATCAGATTTTTTTTCTTTTAAGTATTGTTCATTGATATTTAATAGATTATCTATTTCGCTCTGAACATCCTCAAGCTCTATATCTTTAGTTAATTTTAATTCTACTTTAAATTTCTTCTCATCTAACTTTATTAAATTAAGCATAACTAATTTTTCTGCTTGTTCTGCTACAAATCCGTCATCTTCTACAAAACTATTAACATAAATACTAATATTTCTATTTTCACTAATCTCTTTTATCTTATTTTCGATAACATTTTTCTGATTTTCATCAAATATATTTAAATTATCATTTATTTTTCCAAATGATAATAAATTTATTAAAAGAAATCCTAATATCATTAATTTTTTTTTCATTTAGATACTCTCCAATTAGTAATTCTTAAAAACTGGTCCATCATTATAAATTATAACATCTATATCCATTTTTTCAAAGTATGTTTTTAAAAGTTTTGCGAAACATTTCTCACTTTCAAAATGTCCTATATCGATTAAACTTAAATTATTTTCTTTGGCATCTAATGCCTCATGATATCCTATATCCCCTGTTATAAATAAATCAACATCTAATTTTTTTACTTTTCTCCAATAACTCATTCCAGAACCATTTACAAGAGCAATTTTTTTTATATTCTTTCTTACATCTCCTACTACCCTTACATTTTCAATTTCTAATTTTTCTTTTAAAAATTTTATATATTCTAATATTGAAATTTCTTTTTCCAATCTATAAATTCTTCCTATTCCACAATTTAAACCATTAATATTTTCATCTATTATTTTAGATTCTTTTATTCCTAATTGTTTTAATATATAATCATTCAATCCATTAAAAGCTGAATCTAAATTTGTATGAAGAGTATATAAATTTATTTTATTCTCTATTAATTTTATTATTTTTCTTCCTAATATTGTAGAATTATCTATACTCTTTACTCCTTTAAAAATCATAGGATGATGAGTTACTATCATATCAACACTATTTTTTATAGCATTATCTATAGCTACTTCAGTAGCATCCAAAGAGATTTGTATTTTTTTTATTTCTCTCTTATTATCTCCAACTAGTAATCCTACATTGTCCCACTCTTCTGCTAAATTTTTAGGAAATTCTTTTTCTAATTCTTTTATTATCTCTTTTGTTATCATAAAAACATCTTTCCTTCCATTGTTGATAAAATTAAAAGAGCTTGTTCAAATATAATCTCTCCTTTTCCCTTTTCTATTCCTAATTTTTCTTCAATTTCAAAAATAGAAAATCTTCTCTCTGCTCCAAAACCAAAGTAATAATTTAATACCTCTATTTGTCTTGAACTTAATCTATTTTTTAAACTTGAAAACTCTGTTAATTTTTCCATTAATTTTTCTCTCTTATCTATTGCATCTATACTTGGAAGTAAATCTTCTTCTGTTAAGTAAACTTCAGTTTTATCTTCTACCTCTTCATGTTCATGCCCTACTTTTCCAAAATTTTCTCTCTTATCTTTGAAAAAACTTTTAAATTCATTTTTTATATCTGTTATTTTATTATTAATAAATAAAACTATCTCTCTTATTATCCAATATTTTTTATAATTTTCAAAATCTCCATGTTTCTCGCCATTATAATTTTCTATCCCTTTTATAAGCCCCATTGTTCCTTCTTGTACTACATCAAGGTAGGCTACTCCCTCTCTTAAATAATTAAAAGCAATAGAAGCAACTAATGGTAAATTTTGAACAATAAAATCTTCTCCTTCTGGATTTTCATTTGGAGTTATACTAGCTATCTCTTCTAAATAATCAATTACACTCTCTTCGCCTAAAATATCTAAATCTTCATCTTCTAATTCTTTTAATGCCAATTTTGAATAATCTAAAACTAACTCTTTTTTCTCTTCTAAAAACTTAAAAAAATCTTCATCATTAAAATATTGCTTTACTACTTTTTTTTCAAAATCCATTACATTTATCTTATCCATTTTACACTCCTTTTTAAAATCTAAAAAGAGGCTGACATCAATATTTTTCAGCCTCTCCCCTTTGCTATAGTTATACTTTAAAATCTTCTAATTTTTTTCTTCTACTTGGATGTCTTAATTTTCTAAGAGCTTTTACTTCTATCTGTCTTATTCTCTCTCTTGTTACTTTGAAAATTTTTCCTACTTCTTCTAGTGTTTTAGGTGAACCATCATCTAAACCATATCTATATCTTAAAACTTTTTCCTCTCTACTACTTAAACTATTTAGTACACCATCTAATTGTTCTCTTAATAGTGATCTATTAGTTAATTCATATGGGTTTAACATTTTATTGTCCTCTACGAAATCTCCTAATTCACTATCTTCCTCACTACCTACTGGAGTCTCTAATGAGATCGGATCTTGGTTCATTTCTTGAATAGCTTTTACCTTTTCAATCTCCATTCCAAGTCTTTCAGCTAGTACTTCTGGTGTAGCATCTTTTCCTGTTTCTTGAAGGTATATTCTAGCTTCTTTCTTAATTTTATTGATTGTTTCTATCATATGAACAGGAATTCTTATAGTTCTTCCTTGGTCTGCAATAGCTCTTGTTATAGCTTGTCTTATCCACCAAGTTGCATATGTTGAAAATTTATATCCCTTTGTATATTCAAACTTCTCAACTGCTTTCATAAGTCCTATATTCCCCTCTTGTATTAAGTCAAGTAGTTTTAGCCCTCTGTTTGTATGTTTTTTAGCAATACTTACAACTAGTCTTAAGTTAGCTTCTATTAGTTGTTGACTTGCCCATTCATCTCCTTCTAAGGCTCTTTTAGCATATTCTAACTCTTCATCATGACTTAATAAAGGAATTTGTCCTATTTCACGTAAATACATTTTTATAGGCTCATCCACTTTCATATCTCCAGAAAGAGTAAATAAATCATCACTTATATATTCATCATCACCTATATCTTCTAAATCATCAGGATTAAAATGATCAAAGTCATCATCAAAATCATCCAATTTGCCATCTAAAACATCATCAAAATCATCATCATCTAAAAAATCATCTTTTTCAAAAAGGTCTATATCTTCATCTTTAAAATCATCTTTGAAGTCATCAAAACTATCTTCATCAAAATTTTCTTCTTCCAATTCCTCTTTTTCTTTTTTCTTAGCTGCTTTTTTAGGAGTTGATTCCTTTGTTTTTTTAGCTTTTGCTTCTTTAGTTTTTATTTCTTTAGCTATTTTTTTGTTTTTATCAATATCTGCTTGTCTTATTATCTCAATTCCTTGGTCCATCATTCCAGTTATTAATTGTTCTATTTTATCAACTGGAAAATCATCTTTAAGTCCATCATTAATCTCTTCATAAGTGATACACTTGTTTTCCATAGCTTTTCTAACTAAGGCTAGAACCTTTTCATTTTTTATAAACTCTCTCATTATTTGAGCCTCCTCTAAATAACTTATAGATTAATTAATTATCTCTTTAAAATTATCATAAATCTCTTTTATCTCATCAAAACTATTTACTCTACTTAATTTTATCTCTAATTGTTTGATTTTGTTAGTAAGTAATAGCCCTTCTATTAAATCCATACCTTTTACTTTTCTATAACTACTATCTATCTCTTGCTTAAACCAAGATAGAAATGTTTCTGTCAGTAATTCCTCTATTTTTTTATCATTAGAAATATTTTCTATTAATGTACAAATCAATAATTGCCATTGCTCTAACTCTTCTGAAGTTAGCTCAAGATTTTGAGAGAGATTCAAAGTACTATCTTCTCTATCTATCTCTTTATGTTGTATTAAGTATTGAAAAACCTTTTTAGTTAAAGAACCTTTTATATTTTTATCACTAAAGTATTTAAAGTACTCTCTCTTAGCTAATATTAAGAAGAGAGTATCTTTTTCTACTCTATTAATAATTTCCGATTTTTCCCCTATATTTATATTTACTAAATCTTCTTCAAATTTCCTTGATTTTTTTCTATTTTTATCTATTAAAATTTCTTTTAATATATTTTTATCTACATCTATCTCTTTAGAAAGCCTATCTAAATAAAGTGTTTTCTCTAATTCTGTCTCTACACATTGAAAAAATTCTTTAAACCTATTTATAAAATTTTGTTTAGACATCATATTATTTAAGTCATAATCCTTTAAATAATATTTAAACAAAAAATCAAATATCTCAACTGAATTTTTTACACACTTTAAAAAACTCTCTTTTCCAAACTGCTTTAAATATTCATCTGGGTCTTTAGCCCCTTCTAGCTGTAAAATTCTAATATTAAATCCTAAACTTTTAAGGATAAGTCCAGCCCTTTCTGTTGCGGATTGTCCTGGTCCATCTGAGTCAAAAGATAAAATTATATTGGAAGTATATTTTTTTAATAATACTCCTTGCTCTTCTGTTAAAGCAGTTCCTAATGGAGCTAATGCTACATCAAAACCATATAGATATGCTGATAGTACATCCATATACCCTTCCATTAACATAGCATAATTCTTTTTCCTAATTACTCCACTTCTTTCTAAACCATATAAATTTTTTCCCTTTTTGAAAATAGGTGTATCTGGGGAGTTAATATATTTAGGAGTTTCCTTATCTTTTTCTAATGTTCTTCCTCCGAAAGCTATTACATCTCCCTTTATTGAAAAAATTGGAAATATTATTCTATTTCTAAAAGTATCATAATTATTTCCATTATCTCCCTCTTTTATTAATCCTAATTTTAATAAATCTTTGCTTTCATATCCCTTTGATACCAAGTAATCATTTAATTCACTCCATTTATTTGGAGCAAATCCTAATCCATTTTCTTTTATTACTTTAGGATTCAATTTCCTATTTGATAAATACTCTAAAGCTTCTCTTCCTTGGTTTGAAAATATACTATTTTTATAAAAAAGATGTGCTTCTCTCATTATTTCATAGTATTTTTCATAACTCTCCTGTTGCTTTAAGTTGGTACTTTCTAAACTTTTTATAGGAATTGCATATTTTTTAGATAACTCCTCTACTGCTTCTATAAAACTTATCTTTTTATATTGAGAATAGAAAGAGATTGGATTTCCACCAGCTCCACACACAAAACATTTACATATATTTTTACTTGGACTTACCATAAAGGAGGGAGTTGTATCTGGGTGAAATGGACATAACCCTTTATAGTTAGCTCCAGATTTTTTTAGCTCAACAAATTCTCCAACGACTTCTTCTATCTTTAGAGAATCTATAAGGAGGTCTATATCTTCTGATTTATATTTCATTTTCTCCCTCCTTTTCATTTTTTATACAGTTTTGTAATCTATTCAGCTCTATAGTATAATACATTTTCCAAAATAAAGCAAATAAAAAATTAATAAAAAAGAGAGTAACCTTTTTAGGTCAATCTCTTTTCTATTTTTAGATATATTTTTTCATATCCTCTTGTGCTTTACTATTTATATAATCTTCTCTTACACTATCTTTTACTTCTTCAAATTTAGCTTTTTTATATTTTATATCCTCAGTTTTATTGAAAATATATACTTTTTCATCTAAAGTTATACTCTCTATTTTATCCTTAGGAGCATCTAAAATATATTTTGCTAAGTTCTCATTATATCCTAATCCTGATATATATCCAGCATTATTTATTTTAAATTTATTAGTTTGAACAATATCTGCTCTACCTTTTCCAATATTTTCAAAAGTTATCTCTTTAGAAGCAAGTTTATTTTTTAACTCTTCTATCTCTTTGTCTTTCGAACTAATAGTTGCTTCTGAAACTTTAGGAGTTATTAAGATATGACTAGCTTTTGCTTTTGCCTCTTTATCATTTCTATCCTCTATTAAAATCAAATGATATCCAAATACTGTTTCTACTGGTGTAGGATATACTTTTCCTACTTCTCCTTCAAACACAGCCTTTTGGAAAGGTTCTACCATATCCCCTTTAGAGAACCAACCTAGTTCTCCACCATTTCCAGCACTTGGTCCTTGTGATAACTCTTTTGCTTTTTCCTTAAAATTTTCACTAGTTAATGTTTTTAAAATCTCTTCAGCTTCAGCTTTTGCTTTTGCTTTATCTTCAGAAGATGGTTCTATCTTCACTATAGCTATATCTGCTTGTGCACTTGGGAATGTATCATATTTTAGACTATTTTTTTCAAAATAAGCTTTTAAATCTGCATCAGTTGGTTTTATTCCTGATTTTATATTTTCAAATAATCCCTTTTGATATTGAGCAAATTGATAATCTACTGGTAAAGTTTCATCAGCAGTTACCCCTCTTTTCTTAGCTTCATTAGCTATTTTTATTTGAGAGTCATAGTATTTTTTTGCTTCTTCTTTAGCTTGAACTTTATCTAAATTTCCCATAAATAACATATTTAATGTTCTCTTAGCTAAGTCTACATTTGTAATTACAAAACCATCTTTTTCTATCTCAGTTTTTTCAACTAAACCTTGATACTCTTGTGATATATCCTCTATCTTAGCAGATACTTTTATTTTTTCTAAAAGTTTTAAGTACTCTTCCATACCTTTTTGCTCTTTTAGAGATTTTATGATGTCCTCTTTAGCTTCATCTAAACTTTTTTCACTATATAGAGTATTTTTATTTTCATTGTAATTATTCATTATCTCTTCTTCAGTTGGTACTATACCCTCTTGTATTTTTTGGAATGTTTTTTCTATTAACATATTATTTTTTATCTCATTTTTAAAAGTTTTTTTAGTATATCCTTGTACAGCTAACATTCTTTTAAATTGCTCTTTATTTCCAACTGAATTTTCTATTGCTTCATATTGAGCATTTACTTCACTATTTGGAACTTTTAAATTTAATTCCTCTGCTATCTTTAATGTTAAATTTCTATTGATGACATCATCAAAAGCTATTACCTCTATTAAATCCTTGTCTAACTTATCTCCTAGATATCTTGAATATCCTTGAGTTAAGTTTGCCTTTGTTTTTTCTACATCAATTTTTGAAATTTTATCTCCATCTAATTTAAAAGCATAAACATTGGCTCTACTATATGAGCTCTTCATATTCATATATGCTAACATAGCTGATGATGCTATAAATAGTATTGTTATAAACCAAATAAATGGTTTGATATGTTTACGAAATTTTCTTATTGCCATTTTTCCCTCAGCCGAAGCTGTCCCCTTTCTTAGTTGTTTAACCTTTTAGCCTCTTTCTATTTAAAATCTAAACCATATTTTCTTATTTTCTCATAAAGAGTTGTTCTTCCAATTCCTAATAACTTAGATGTTTCTTGTTTGTTCCATCTAGTTTTTTGAAGAGCTATTGCAATTACAACTTTCTCAACATCAGCTAAGCTATAAATCTCTTGCTCTAATATATCTTTTAATGGTCCTACTCCAACTACTGTTTTATTTTCTACAGTATCAGATTTCATTTTGATTTCTAATGGTAAATCTTCTACATCTATTACTTTATCAGTTGAAAGGATAACCATTCTCTCTATCATATTTTTTAACTCTCTGATATTTCCTGGATATGAATATTCCATTAAGTATTTCATAGCTTCTCCTGAAATTACTGGAGTATCTCTATGTAATTCTCTTACTATTTTGTTTAAGAAATAGTTTGCTAGTAATGGGATATCCTCTTTTCTCTCTCTTAGAGGTGGAACTTCAATTGGGAAAGCTGTTAATCTATGATATAAGTCTTTTCTAAATCTTCCCTTTTCTGTCTCATCTTTTAAATCTTTGTTACTAGAAGCTATAAATCTTACATCTACTCTTCTAGTTTTATTTCCACCAACTCTTTTTAACTCTCCATACTCTATTACTTTTAATAATTTAGCTTGACATTTTATATCCATAGCAGAGATATCATCTAAGAATATAGTTCCTCCATCTGCTTCTTCTAAAAGTCCTTTTTTACTAGAGTTAGCTCCTGTAAAAGCTCCTCTCTCATATCCAAATAACTCTCTCTCCATCATTTCTTCTGGAATTGAAGCACAGCTTACAACTATATAGTTATTCTTTCTTCTATCGCTTTTCTTATATATTTCTCTTGCTATTATCTCTTTTCCTAATCCATTTTCTCCAGTAATTAGTACAGCTAGATCACTTTCAGCAACTTTTTCTACTAAGTTTTTAACATCTTTTATTCTTGATGACTGTCCTACTATTTCACTCTCTTCTTCAAGACTAGCTAGCTTCTCTTCTAATTTTCTCTTCTCTTTTAACATTTCTAGATTTTTTAATGCTGGTAGAATTATTCTGTTCATCTCTTTTAATTCTACTGGTTTCATTAAATAGTTATATATATCTGCATTTTTTAATTCTTGTATAGCTGTTTCTGTTTCATCTTCTAGTAATCCTACTATTACAAAATCTTTTCCTAATCCACTTAATTTTCTTTTTGCTTCAGCAAAGTTAAACCAAGTTAAATACTCATCTAAAAGAATAATATCAAAGTCACTCTCTCTTAACATATCAAGAGCATCTAATAAATTATTAAAAGTTATTATTTCATATTGCTCTGATAATTCTTTTCTTATTTGTTTTAAAGTTTCTTTTCTCTCCGAAATTGCTAAAATAGCATTTTTCATATATTACCTCCAATTTTATTTTTATAAATAATCGTATTTTTTGCTTTTATCTTATACATGTATTATAATAGATATTTTGTATTTTTTCAAGACTATTTTTTTTATTTTGCACATTTGCCCATTTTTAGAGCATTTTTACAATACTAATTATTTTGTAAGATTAAAAATATCATTTGTAGTAATAAAAATAATAAAACCAAATAGAATTAGCATACCTACCATGTGTACTCTTTCCTCTATTTTTTTATTTACTCTTATTCCTATCATTTCTAATAGTACAAAAATTATTCTTCCCCCATCTAAAGCAGGCAAAGGAAGTAAATTTAAAACTCCAACATTCACTGAAAGTAATGCCATCAACCAAAATACAATACTTGCTCCTTCTTTAGAAGCTTCTCCTACTACTTTGATTATCCCAATAGGTCCGCTTATCTCTTCACTTTTTACTTTTCCTGTTACTATCATTTTTAACCCTGATAATGTATCAGTTATTATTTTTACGCCACTTTTTAAACTTAATTTAGAAGCCTCTAACATAGTAAATTTTTTAATACTATACTCTGGTAATACTCCTAACATCTCTCTTTTACTATTAGGGTCATATGTCAATGGAACTACTAACTCTTTTATCTCTCCAGCTCTTTCAACTTTCATTGAAACTTTTTCTTTTTTTCCAAGCTTTTTTAAATTATTTCCTATATCACTCCAATTATTAATCTTGTAACCTTCTATTTCAAGTATTCTATCTTTAGGTTGAATATATTCAACTGCTTTTGCCTCTTTAAAAACATTACCTATAATAGCTTTTTCACTTGGAACATATTTCCCATTTAAATATATTGAAATAAACATTATTATAAAAGCTAATAAAAAATTCATAAATACTCCAGCTATTAACACTATAAATCTTGCATAAGCTGGTTTTGAATTAAAGCCATCTTCTACTTTACTATCTACTTCCATTCCCTCTATATTTACAAAACCACCTATAGGAATAGCTCTAAATGAGTATGTTGTTTTCATTGTATCATAGGAGTATACCTGTGGTCCCATCCCTATAGAAAATTCACTTACAGGCATCTTAAAAAACTTAGCTGTCAAAAAATGTCCTAGTTCATGAATAAATATTATAACTCCTAATACTAAAATTGCTATTAGTATATTCATTCTACCTCCATTTATAAAATCTCTTTAACTAATGTATAAATCTCTTCTCCTATTTCCTCTATCGTTTTTAATCTCTTATTCTCTACACATTTTATCTCTTGCCAATTATATTTTTTAGCTATGTCACAAGCATTATCATAAGATTTCTTTAAATAAGAGGTATCTTTTTCATGTATATCTTTTTTCTCCTCTCCAGTTATCTTATTTTTCCTTGCTTCCATCAATTTTACAGCCATCTCTGTTGGCATATTTAAAAATATTACTAAATCTGGTTTAGGAATCCCCATCTTATTATACTCTAAGTCCTCTAACCAACCTAGATACTTAGATTTTTCATCTATATTTTCTATTTTTGATGCCTGATGTACCATATTGGAAGTAGTATATCTGTCTGTTACAATTATACCTCCAGCATTGTAAAAACTTTCCCAATCCATCTTATATGAAGCATATCTATCTATTGCAAACATTGTAGATACTGGATATGGATTTACATTTAGAGCATTATCCCCAAAAGCTCCAGCTAAATACATTTTTACTGGCTCACAAGCTGGACTTTCATAATTAGGAAAAGATATTTTTCTTACTTTCTCTACCTCATTTGCTAATCTTTCATAAAGCTTTTTAGTTTGTGTTTCCTTACCACTTGAGTCTGTTCCCTCTATTACTATTAATTTTCCCATATTACACCTCATAGTTTAAATATACCCATTCTCTCGTTTCTGAGTCTACTTTTTTTATTATCTCTACTCCATCAATTTCTAATGGAATATGTCTCTCCATAGCCTTTTCAATTATCTCATAAATAGTTAAAAATTTTATTTTTCCTTTCAAAAATAGCTCCACTGCTACTTCATTAGCTGCATTTAAAACTGCTGGCATTGTTTTTCCAATTTTCCCAGCCTTAAAAGCTAACTCTATTCCTTTAAATGTTTGATGATCTGGCTTTTCAAATGTTAAAGTTGAGACTTTTGTAAAATCTAATGGCTCTAGAGCAGAACTTGCCTCTCTCTCTGGATATGTAAATGCATACTGTATAGGTAACTTCATATCTGGAGCTCCTAATTGTGCTATTACAGCTCTATCTTTAAATTCTACCATAGAGTGAATTATACTTTGTGGATGAACTAATACCTCTATATCTTCATAGCTTATTCCAAAAAGCTCATGAGCCTCTATAACTTCTAATCCTTTATTTACAAGTGTTGAAGAGTCTATTGTTATCTTTTTACCCATAGCCCAATTTGGATGTTTTAGAGCTTGTTCAACAGTTACATCCTTTAACTCCTCTCTTTTTTTACCTCTAAAAGTTCCTCCACTTGCTGTGATTATAATTTTTCTTACTTCTTCTCTTCTTCCACCTAAAAGAGATTGAAATATTGCTGAATGCTCACTATCTACTGGTACTATCTCTGCCTTTGGATTTTCCTTTAATAACTTATTAATATATGGTCCTGCTGCCACCATTGTTTCCTTATTAGCTAAAGCTATTCTCTTTCCTTTTTTTATTCCTTCTACTGTAGCCTCTATCCCAATAGCTCCACTAACTGCTGTTAAAAGTATATCATAGTCATCTTTTAATGCTAACTCTTTTAACCCTTCATCTTTACAATATAATTCTATATTAGGAAACTCTCTTTTTATTATCTCATATCCCTCTTCTGTTCCTACTGAAACATATTTAGGTTGAAATTCTCTTATTTGTTCAAGTAAAAGTTTATGATTTCTATGTCCACTTAAACCTACTACTTGAAATTTTTCATTTGACTTTCTTACTACTTCTAAAGCATTTGTTCCTATACTTCCAGTAGAACCTAATATAATTATTTTTTTCATAATATCCTCCTAGAAAAAATAGGGCGAGTTACCTCACCCCTAACCTATAAAATTATAAATTTCAAAAGATAATACATTACTGGAGCTACAAAAAGCATACTATCAAATCTATCTAATATCCCTCCATGCCCCTTCAATAATGTCCCTGAATCTTTAACTTTAAACTCTCTCTTAAACATAGATTCTCCTAAGTCTCCTATCTGTGCTACAGCACTGATAAAGACTCCAAAGATTGCTACATTTAGAATATCCATACCACCTTGGACTAACATAAAATATTTATCTAATAAAAATAGAGATAAAATTGTAAATAGTGTTCCTCCTATTGAACCCTCTATAGATTTCTTAGGACTGATACTATTAAATCCTCTATTAAAAAATTTTCTTCCTATTCCCATACCTACAAAATATGCAAAACTATCACATACCCAAACCATTATCTGAGCAGTTAAAAGCCACTTACCTCCATTAGGTAATAAACTTATCAATAAGATATGTGAAAATAAGACACTTGGATATAAAGCTCCTAATACAGTTTCTCCTAAATCTACACTTGAATCTTCTACCCTATTTTGAATAACTCTAAAGCTTATAGCTATAATGGTGCATAGAGCTATGATTCCCTCTATTCCGAAAGATATCATATTTAATTCTTTAAAAAATATTACATTAGGAATTATTAGTGCCAATATTATTCCCAATAATTTGTGTGGTTTTTTCCCACCTATCTCTGCCATCTGATAAAACTCATAAGCTCCAATTCCTACAATTATATTTGTAAATACTAATAGCGGTAATCCACCATAGTATAAAACTCCTATCAAAATAGGAATTCCAATTAGAGCCACAATTATTCTACTCAACATTATTTTACTCCTCCAAAGCGTCTATCTCTTTTATTAAAAACTTCAATAGCTTTATCTAATTCCTCCTCATTAAAATCAGGCCACAATGTATCTGTAATATAAATCTCTGAATAAGCTATTTGCCATAATAAAAAATTAGAAATTCTTAACTCTCCACTAGTTCTTATTAAAAGCTCAGGATCTGGAATATCATTATATAAGTACTTTGAAAATTCATCCTCGTTAATACTCTCTTTCCCAGATTTTAAAATTTTATTTATAGCATCTACTATTTCAGCTCTTCCTCCATAATTAAAAGCAATATTAAATGTTAAACCTGTATTATTCTTACTTTTTTCCTGTAAATTACCTATTGCTTCTAAAAGAGAGCTACTAACATTATCCTTTCTCCCAGAAACCATGAATCTAATATTATTTTCCATTATATTTTTTTCTTCATTTTTTATATAACTTTTGAAAAGAAACATCAAAGCACTTACTTCTTCTTGACTTCTCTTCCAGTTTTCAGTTGAGAAAGCATATACAGTAAGATATTTCACTCCTATTTTAGCAGCATGAGTTATAATTTTTCTAAGTGCTGCTGCTCCCTCTTTATGTCCAAAAGTTCTTGGAAGTCCTCTTCTTTTTGCCCACCTTCCATTTCCATCCATTATTATTGCTATATGATTGGGTATTTGTTTTTCCATATTTTCACCTCTCTATACTTTATAAATTGTACCATATTTACACAAATTTTTCTACCTATTTGTTTTTCTGGACAAAAAAAAGAGTCATTGAATTTCATAATTATTCAATAACTCCCTATCTTATTTTTTTATTTTCTATCTAACCACTCTAGCATGTTTGGTATTACTTCGTATAAGTCTCCTACTATTCCATAATCACATGTTTTAAATATTGGTGCTTCTGCATCTTTATTTATTGCTATAATATATTTTGATTCACTCATTCCTGCTAAGTGTTGTATTGCTCCTGATATTCCACATGCTATATAAATTGTTGGTCTTACTGTTGTTCCTGTTTGTCCTACTTGACGTGAATGATCTATCCAACCACTATCTACTGCTGCTCTCGAAGCTGCTACTTCTCCACCTAATTTATCTGCTAATTTTTGAAGTAACTCAAACCCTTTAGCTGATTTTAATCCTCTTCCTCCAGATACTATTATTTGAGCTTCTGTTAAATCTACTCCATTTTTCTCTAACGGAATTATTTCTAATAATTTTGTTCTGATTGAATCTGATGTTAGAGTTGGTACTATTTCCTCTACCTCTCCCCTAACCTCTTCTGTATATTTTGCTTTTTCCATAACTCCAGGTCTTACTGTTGACATTTGTGGTCTATTTTTTGGACATATTATTGTTGCCATTAAGTTTCCACCAAATGCTGGTCTTGTTTGTAATATCTTATTATCAGTTGTATCTATTTCCAAGCTAGTACAATCTGCTGTTAATCCTGTTCCTACTCTTCCTGCTATTCTTGGAGCTATATCTCTTCCTAACGAAGTAGCACCTACTAATACTATCTCTGGTTTTCTCTCTAAAATTAAATCAGCTATAGCCTTTGTTAATCCTTCTGTTGAAAAATGCTTTAATAATTCATGCTTTAAATAATATACTTTATCTACTCCATAGTGTAATAACTCATTTACATTACTTTCTATATTATCTCCAGCTAGAACTACTATTAATTTCTTCCCTAATTTATCTGCTAATTTTCTTCCCTCTCCAGCTAACTCTATTGTTACTGGATGAGTTTTACCTTCTCTTTGTTCTCCTATTACCCATACATCATGGTAAGTATTTAAATCTATACCTTGATTTACTTTTGCTCTTGACATCTTAGCCTCCTATACTAATTTTAACTGATGAAGTTCATTCATTAACTCTTCAACATTTCCTTTGATGTTAGAATCATTAAATATTTTATTCTCTTTATTTTTTACTGGTACAAAAGATTTATATACATTTGTTGGAGAACCTTTTAAACCAATTTGAGTTGTATCTATATCTAAGTCTGCTAATGTTAATACTTTTATCTCTTCATCTTTTAAATCTCTATATGCTTTGTAGATTCCTTTTACACTTGGATATCTTGGATTATTTAATTCTTTTATAGCTGTTAGTAAAACTGGTTTTGATACTTCTATTACATAATCTCCTGTTTCTGTAAATCTTTCAACTATAAATTTATCCTCTTTTACATCTATTTTTTTAGCATATGTAACTTGTGGGATTCCTAAAAACTCTGCTATCTCTGGTCCTACTTGTGCTGTATCTCCATCTATTGCTTGTCTTCCACAAATTATTAAATCATAGTTTCTTATCTTTTCAATAGCTGCTGTTAATACAGTTGCTGTTGCCCAAGTATCTGAACCTCCAAAAGCTCTATCTGATACAAGATAAACTTCATCTGCTCCCATAGCTACTGCTTCTCTTAGAGCTTCCTTAGCTTGAGGTGGTCCCATACTTATTACAGTAACTTTTCCTCCAAATTCATCTCTTAATCTTAATGCTTCTTCTAATCCATTTTTATCATCTGGATTGATTATACTAGGAACTCCATCTCTTATCAATGTTCCTGTTTCTTGATTTATTCTAACTTCATTTGTATCTGGTACCTGTTTCAAACAAACAATTATATTCATTTTTCCTCCTACTATCCTAATACTGCTCTTGATATTACTACTTTATGAACTTCTGATGTTCCCTCATAAATCTCTGTTATCTTAGCATCTCTATACATTCTCTCAAGAGCATAATCTTTCATATATCCATATCCACCATGGATTTGAAGTGCTAAATTTGTTACTTCTCTTGCTACTGTTGAAGCATTGAATTTTGCCATTGCTGCTTCTTTTGTAAATACTTTCCCTTTATTTTTCAAATCAGCTGCATAGTATACTAACCATCTAGCTGCTTCTATTTTAGTTGCCATCTCAGCAAGATACCATTGTATTCCTTGTAGTTGAGATATTGGTTTTCCAAACTGAACTCTCTCTTTAGTATATTTTACACTCTCTTCTAGTGCTCCTTCTGCTATTCCTACTGCTTGTGCTCCTACTCCTATTCTAGCTCCATCTAATAAAGCCATTGCAATATTGAATCCTTTTCCCTCTTTTCCTACTAAATTTTCTTTTGGTACTCTACAGTTATCAAATATTAACTCTACTGTTTCAGAACCATGTATTCCCATTTTTTCCTCTATTTTTCCAATCGAAAATCCAGGTGTTCCTTTTTCTACAATTATACAAGACATCCCTTTTAATCCTTTAGTTGGTTCTGTCAATGCAAATACTAATACAGCTTGAGCTTGTCCTCCACCAGAGATAAAACATTTAGTACCATTGATTACATACTCACCAGTAGTCTCATCTAATATTGCTGTTGTTTTAGCTGAACCAGCATCTGTTCCTGCATTTGGCTCTGTTAATGCAAAAGCTCCAATACATCCTCCCTCTGCCATCATAGGAAGATATTTAGCTTTTTGCTCAGGTGTTCCAAACTTTAAAATTCCTTGTGAAAAAATAGTATGAATAGATAATATAGCTGCTGTAGCTGCACATTTCTTAGCAATTTCTGATACAACTATTACTTTATCAGTATCATCTCCACCAGAACCACCATATTCTACTGGTGTTCCTATTCCTGTAAATCCTATCTTTGCCATTTTTTCAAAAGTTTCTCTAGGAAATCTTCCTGTTTTATCTATTTCAGCTGCTATTGGTCCTACTTCTTTTTCAGCAAACTCTCTAGCAACTTTTTGTAACATCTCTTGTGCTTTAGTAAATTGAAAATCCATTTTTCCTCCATTTATACTCAATTAAATTTTCAAATAAAAAATACTTATAAAATCCAAAATAATATCTTTTTAACTATTTTTCTATATACAATATATTCATACTTATATAATCATCAATCTCTTTTTCTTCATATCCTAATTCTTTCAATATTTCTTTCCCATGTTCTCCTACTTTTGGCGCTCTTTTTACCTCTTGTAAGTCTATTGTTTCAAATTTTATAGGTGTTGTTGGTAAAAAAGTTTTTTCTTTATTTTCATGTTCAAATTCATATACATAATTATTTTCTAAAGCTTGTTGATCTGAAATAACTTCTTTTATTTGCTTTATTCTTTCATGTGCTATATCAGCTTTTGTCAACATATCAACTAATTCATTTTGTGTATATTTTATAAATTCTTTATCTAGTATCTCTATTAATTCAACTGCATTTTCTTTACTTGCCAATGTTGTTGCAAACTTCTCATTTTCAATTAAATCTTCTCTCTTTAATAGTCTACATAATGTCTCATAGTATCTTTCATGTTCTAATATACTTAAAAATATCCATTTTCCATCTTTACAACGATATGAATTTATTACTGGAGATATTGCATTTTTTCTTGTCTTTTGATATTTATCTCCATATTGTGTTGAAACCACTGCAGCACTTGCACTCCAAATTGCTTGGCCAAATAAAGATATCATTACCTTTTGTCCTTTTCCTGTTTTTAATTGATGATATAATGCAGCAGAAATTCCCCCTGCTAAACTACAAGATGTAGTTGCATCTCCAAATCCTATAATTGGGTTTACTGGATTTGTTCCTTCTTCTGTTAAATCTAACATAACTCCACTTCTTGCCCAAAAAGCAACTGTATCAAATCCCGCATTATCTTTAGCTGGCCCATAATCTCCAAATCCATTTATTTGTGCCCATATTAAATGTGGATGTCTTTCTTTTAAAGTTTCATAATCTAACCCTAGTCTTTTTAAAGCGCCTGTCCTATAACTACTTACAAAAACATTTGCTGTACTTAAAAGTTTATGTAAAATTTCAATTCCTTTTGGATCTTTCAAATTTAAAGACAAACCCCTTTTATTTGAATTATATATATCATAAAACGGATTTTGTTCTTCACTTATTGGCATCATCATTGTAGCTCCTGTTTTTCTTCCAGGATCTCCAAAGCTTGGTTCAACTTTAATTACATCAGCTCCCCAATCTGCTAATATCTTTGCTGCCCCAGGTCCAGCTATAAAATATGTTAAATCTATTACTTTTACTCCTAATAATGGTTTATTTTCCATAAACAATCACTCCTCGTATAATATTTATATAATAATTTACTAATTACTAATCTATTTTAA
>ERZ791906.1338-NODE-1338-length-18063-cov-3.073634_pt1 | contig 18063 bp, 9 predicted proteins | sample MGYA00510146_ERZ791906 | MGnify/ENA primary metagenome ERZ791906 (study PRJEB30046, sample SAMN00792096) | human gut metagenome | study: EMG produced TPA metagenomics assembly of the A metagenome-wide association study of gut microbiota in type 2...
ATGCCTTCTCAACACCCTGGAACGATATGTAGGTCTTTTTTCCAAGAAGTGCCTCATCCACATCAAAATACGTCACATATGACCCGACCGGATTATGCTTTGCAGGCACAAAAGGCGGTCGCAGATTCTCATGCCCCTCCCAAGGATACATAACATTGATATACTGGCAGGTGTCATAGCCTGCAAGCTCTATATGCCCCGGAACCTTTATATCGGAAAAACCGCTTATATCGAAATTCTCCTCATAAAAATCCTTCACCCTCTTATCAGGCACATCTGCATACGAAAATTTCCATGTTCCGTTAAGGCTCTGTCTAAGCGGCATATCAAGCCCATACTCCGTGACCTTCTCCTCATAAAAAGCATGGTCTGAGTGTGCCTCCTCCCTGTTCACCTTAAAAACCTCCGGATCTGCTATCCAGCACTCATCCGCATATATAACTCTCTCCATAGCGCAATCTCCATTTTTATAAAATCTTATAGCTAATTCTACCATTATGCACAACACTATGCAATTTAAACTTTATAACCAGCTTAATAATTAAACCAGCTGGCAGACAAAACGAAAACGGCACAGCCGGAACCGGCTGTGCCCCATTCCTCCGCCTTGCATATGAAACAATCATTCGGCGTCAATGTATCAGAAACCTATTTTTCGGTGTGCTAGAACAAAAACCTCGCCCAGTAAAACAGTGACTTTATAATATTTTTTCTCACCTTGCGCGTTGTGGTTATTTCCTGCGGCACCACATTGCCAGGATTGTCATAGCCGCCATCCGGCAATGCGGTTACCGCCGACTTTTCATATTCCGACATGATACCGCGAAGCTGCGCATTCAGCTCATCGCTTATAATCACAAGCATAAGCTCTGTGTCAAGATATGCGCTCCTCATGTCCATGTTGAATGAACCGACCACGGATATGTCATCGTCAATCACCATGCTCTTTCCGTGGTATGACACCCCTCCATCGTATTCTAAGAGAGTGACACCCGTATCAAGCATTCTGTCCCTGTTCTTTTCAAGATCCGCCGCCCCGAAGCTGTTGCCATTGTTAGCAACGGAATTAGTCATTACCGTGACATCTTTTCCTGCGGCTGCGTCCTTCAGAGTATCATACATCATATCATTGCAGATTATGTACGGTGTGTGAAGCTTGACGGAATCCTCCGCACTGTCTATAAGGCTCATAAGCTTATGCCACACAACAGGCTCCTTCACTCCGGCATTCACCGGATTTGAAAGCAGTGCTATGCTCTCAACCGGAAACGTATTATCCTCATAAGAATAATTCTCCAGAAGCTCCTCATGCTCAGAGCAGTATTTTTCGTAGTCCTGTGCTATGCGCTCCGCTGCGTGCTTCACACAATACCTGTCCGCAAGACTTTTTCCATGAGCGTACCTGCTGCATTCACCGCTGTTTTTTACCGTCTCATAGTAGGCTGAAAGCTCATTTACCGAAGCCTTCTCCTGCTCCTCCGCCGGAGTACTTCTCCACACCAGCACATCTCTGTCATAATTTTTATAGTCACTGTAATCGCCAAGAAAATAGTTGAATGTATTTCTTCCACCAAGCATATATATCTGCCTGTCAACAATGAGATACTTGTCATGCATACGTGCCATGCCCTTGTACATGGTAAACGGATTTATCTCATTGTACATCATAAAGCTTACATTCTCCTTGGCAGACAACGCATAGAAGTAAGGATTCCACTTCGTATGTAAGACACCATCAAAGCCATCCACAAGGACATTTACATTTACGCCCCTGTCGGCTGCCTCGCACAGCGCACCCAGCATTATCCTGCCGCTCTCATCCGACATAAAATCAAAGGTTGAAAGGATTATCTCCGACTGAGCATTCTGTATCATCCGTACTCTGCTTAAAAGTGCCTCCGAATTGTCCTCGACAATGACTGCTCTCTCAGTGCCATCCGTATTCCACATGGCAGCCTGCTTATCGCCATCATACTCCGGCTGCCTGTAGCTTCCGATAACCGCTATCGCAAGATTAACACTCACATACACAAGCACGAACACAAGTATTGCCGTCACCGGCTTCCACATCTTTATTTTTCCGCTCGTCACCGGCTTATTCATAAACACTCGCGCATAGTAGACTATATAGCATGCAAACGAAAAGATATTCATAATTATGCAAATTGAGATAATAAGTCCCGCCGCAAAATAGGACATGTCAACGACAAGCAGCAGTATAACCATCGCCCCATAGAGCACAGCCGTACATAGCTTTCCGTACCATCTTGCGCCATCCATCATGCTTCCCTTTTTTAACATGATGGCACCCATGATTCCCATGAACATTTCCTTCACAACGAAAAGTATCACAAGATACCTCATCGTCGGATAGCGGAATGACAGGCTTATGAACACCGCCGCCTGCGTAAGCTTATCAGCCACAGGGTCAAGCACCTTGCCCCACTCCGTTATCATGTTGAGATGTCTGGCGATTTTTCCGTCAAAGCAGTCCGTAAGCCCTGATATTCCCAGAATGACCGCCGCCGCAATGTAGTCCGCCCTGCTGTCGGCACCTATATACACCGCCATGAATATAGGAATGAGTATTATGCGGAAATATCCCATAAGATTCGGGATTGTAAACAAGTCCTTCCTGCTGTTAATCAGACGTTTCATAATCCATCTCCTTTCCTGTCTGGGACAGGGGTCTGACCCCTATGTCCCAAAATGGGACAAGGGGTCAGACCCCTGTCCCAGATTTTTTATCCCTCAAACTGGCTGTTGTAAAGCTGTGCATAGAAACCATTCTGTGCCAAAAGCTGCTTGTGATTTCCCTGCTCTATGATATCTCCGTCCTTCATCACAAGAATGACATCCGCATCCCTTATCGTTGAAAGTCTGTGCGCTATTACGAAGCTCGTTCTTCCCTTCATAAGGTTTGCCATCGCATCCTGTATGTGCTGCTCCGTTCTGGTATCTACCGAGCTTGTCGCTTCATCAAGAATCATTATCCTGTTGTCGGCAAGTATGGCTCTGGCTATTGTGAGAAGCTGCTTCTGTCCCTGTGACACGTTGCTTGCCTCCTCGTTAAGCTCCATATCATAGCCGCCGGGCAGTGTCCTTATAAAGTGGTCTGCGTTGGCTGCCTTAGCTGCCGCGATGACCTCCTCGTCGGTCGCATCAAGACGTCCATATCTGATATTTTCCATGATTGTTCCCTTGAATAACCATGTATCCTGAAGCACCATTCCGAACGCCTCGCGAAGATTCCTTCTCTCAAAGTCCTTCACATTTTCACCGTCCACCTTGATACAGCCGGAGTTCACATCATAAAAGCGCATGAGGAGCTTGACCATGGTGGTCTTTCCTGCTCCTGTAGGGCCAACGATTGCAACCATGCTTCCCGGCTCCACATGACATGTAAAATCATGAATGACAGGCTTCTGTGGGTCATAGCCGAACCTGACATGCTCAAACTCAACCTCACCCTTGATATCCTCAAGTCTTACCGGATTCTCGGTAACCGGCTCCTCTTCCTCGTCAAGGAACTCGAATATTCTCTCCGCAGCGGCAGCCATCGACTGTAACATGTTAAATACCTGTGCAATCTGTGTTATAGGCTGTGTAAAGCTCCTTACATACTGTATGAACGCCTGAATATCACCTACCGTAATCGAACCGGCAACCGCAAGCATGCTGCCTGTCACAGCCACCGCAACATAGCCAAGATTTCCTACAAATGTCATTATAGGCTGCATAAGTCCCGATAAGAACTGTGATTTCCACGCAGATGCGTAGAGCTTTGCGTTCGTCTCCTGAAAATCCTGATTTACCTTTTCCTCACGGTTAAATGCCTTGATTATCGTATGTCCGCTGTAGGACTCCTCTATTGTTCCGTTGATGTCTCCTAAGTATTCCTGCTGTGCCTTGAAGTACTTCTGAGAATGTTTTACAACAGCACTTATCAAAAATGCCGATATCGGAAGTATCACAAGCGCGATGAGCGTCATAAGCGGGCTTATCGTCATCATCATTATGAACACACCAATGAGTGTTGTAACAGATGTTATAAGTGTTGTGATACTCTGGTTGAGGCTCATTCCGAAGGTATCAACATCATTGGTTATTCTTGAGAGCACCTCACCGACAGTCTTAGACTCAAAATATGCCAGAGGCATTCTGTTAATCTTCCCGGAAATTTCCTTTCTCATTCTGAAGCTTAATTTCTGCGATATACCGCTCATTATATATCCCTGTATAAATGAAAACAACGCACTTACACAGTACAAGCCAAGAAGTATAAGCAAAATAACACCTATCTTGTGAAAATCAATGCCCGCTCCGCCTGACACCTTTGATACAAGACCGTTGAATATCTCGGTTGTCGCCTTTGACAGCACCTTCGGTCCTACTATGTTAAAGACCGTTCCGGCAACGGCACTTATCATTACAAGCACTATCGCTATCTTATAGCTTCCGATATAGGACAATATTTTCCTTGTTGTGCCATTAAAGTCCTTCGCCTTCTCGCCCGGCATCATGCCGCCGTGCCCACCCGGACCACGTCTGCCCATATTTCTGTTTTTTGAATATTCTCTATTATCGCCCATCCTTTAAGCCTCCTCTCCTGCAAGCTCCGCTTCGGAAAGCTGGGATTTTGCAATTTCAAGATATTCAGGACAGTTCTTTAAAAGCTCCCTGTGTGTTCCCTTTCCAACAGTCCTGCCTTCATTAAGAAGTATAATCTGGTCTGCATTCATAATGGTTGAAATTCTCTGAGCAACTATAATCACGGAAGCGTCCTTTGTTCTCTTTGAAAGTGCCTTTCTAAGTGCCGCGTCCGTCTTAAAATCAAGCGCCGAAAAGCTGTCATCAAACACATATACCTTAGGCTTTACAGCAATGGCTCTGGCAATGGATAGTCTCTGCTTCTGCCCTCCGGACACATTCGTTCCGCCCTGCGCGATGGATTCAGCGTAGCCATCCTTCCTGCTGTCAATAAACTCGGCCGCCTGCGCGATAGCAGCCGCCTCCTTCATATCCTCATCAGTGACAAAATCCCCGCCGTACTTGATATTGCTCTCAATCGTTCCCGAAAAGAGCACACCCTTCTGAGGCACAAGACCTATATGGCTTCTAAGCTCCTTCTGCGACATATCGCGGATATCCACGCCGTCAAGCGTTATGCTTCCCTCCGTGACATCGTAGAATCTGTCTAATAAATTTACCACCGTGGATTTTCCACAGCCTGTGCTTCCTATGATTGCTGTTGTCTTTCCCGGTTCAGCCTTGAAGCTCAAGCCGGAGATTGCGTTCTCACTTCCACCATCGAATCTGAATGAAACATTCCTAAACTCGACAACTCCCTTGCAGTCTGTAAGCTTCCTGTCTGTATTTTCGGTGTCTGCCTTATCCGTTATCGTCTCTCTGGTGTTTAAAACCTCCTCGATACGATCTGCAGCAACGCCCGCTCTAGGAAGCATGACGGATATCATCGTTATCATAAGGAATGCCATGACAATCTGCATTGTGTAGGTTATGAATGCCATCATATCACCCACCTGCATGCGTCCGATGTCAATTCCCTTCGCACCCATCCATACTATAAGCACTGTAATCGCATTCATAATGAGCATCATCGCAGGCATCATCATGGACATGACACGGTTGGTAAAGAGCTGTGTTGACATAAGCTCCCTGTTCGCCTTGTCAAATCTCTCCTCCTCATGCTTCTCCCTGCTGAATGCCCTTATGACCATCGTACCCGTGAGTATCTCTCGTGATACTAAGTTTACACGGTCGACAAGACTCTGCATCTTCTTAAACTTAGGCATGGCAACAACCATGAGCACAAGCACAAGCGAAAGCACCGCGCCAACAGCAACACCGATTATCCAGCCCATTCCGGTATCTGTTCCCATAACCTTTATGATACCGCCTATTCCTATTATAGGTGCATACAGGACAATTCTAAGCATCATGACCGATACCTGCTGTACCTGCTGTACATCGTTGGTGCTTCTTGTTATAAGAGAGGCTGTTGAAAATTTATTTATATCGGCATTGGAAAATCCGATAACCTTGGTAAAAAGCTTCTCTCTCAGGTCACGTCCTATAGCCGCTGCTGTTTTTGCCCCGATAAATCCCACTCCTATCGCTGCCGCAACCATGAGAAGTGTCATAGCAAGCATCTTAGCACCTGTAATCAGAAGATAATTTCTCTGGATTGCATTAAGGTCATAGCCTAGAAGCGTATACTCACTCTTTACCAGCTCAACCGCCATCTGAGACTTCATGGAAGAAGCCATATCCCCCATGGCAGCCTCAACCTGCCCTGCTACATCCGACAGTGCTTTCTTTGTCACAAGCCCTGCCCTATAACCGTCAGCAAGCTGACTGACACTGTACTGACCGGATGTCTCAACCGAATACACCATGCCCGCCGCAGTGAGCAGTGTGTCATTTAACTTATCAAGCTCCTTCGATGACAATTTTTTTCTGACATACAACTCACCATCCATCTCGTAACATTCATCCATGTACGTAATTTCATCTTCACTCATAAAAAGCTTCAATGCCTCATATGTCTGCGCAGTGTACTTCTCTGCCGCCGCACCCTTGATACCACTCTGCTGTATTCCGACATCAACGATATCCGAGGTATATGACGGGAGCGATAGGTCACAGAACGCCTGGACACACAGAAGCAGCAGTATAGCAAGCACAGCAAGCTTGTGGTCAGCCAGATACTTAATCAATTTTCCCATAATTTCCTCATTTCCCACAGTACATCATCTATAATATGCCGTTGCGGTCAAAGGTTCACAACATTACCTTTATAATGTACTTAATGTATTTTTTACTGTTTACAAGCAATAATGCCACCCAGAAAAACTTAAGTCAACAGACTTTATGAAAAGTTAATATAACCTTTATAAGATTTCACTTTTATACAAAAAAGCTGCCGCACAGAAAACATCTGCTGCGGCAGCCACGCTGTGACAGGGACCAGACCCCTGTGTCCCAAACTTGGGAAACGGGGTCTGGTCCCTGTCACAAGGCTTATTCTGTTTTTCCAAAATCATATACCTTGACCGAACCGCTCACGGAGCTTGATGTTATCCGTGCCTGCCCGTCACCGAACACTGCATGCCTGTCGGACTTGGCAAATCCGAAGCGCATCGTATTCTTTTCATCGTAGTTATCCCATACAACATGCTTATCCGTCATAAGCTTCAGGGAGCCACTCATGCCTGAACACTTTATGTCGATTCCGATATCTGATAAGAGGCTAATCGCTATTCCGCCTGAGACCGTGTTCACCTTGCCTGAACAAGCTCCAATCACAGCTACATTGACCGAACCGCTCACAGTCTCAGCACTGAAGCTTTCACCGGCAACTACTGCATTCACGCTTCCGCTCACAGAGCTGAACTCCTGCTCCTTCGCATATAACTGTGCCGCTGTCCTGATTTGACCGCTCACTGTGTTAAGCTTCAGCTTATCGGCATGTATATCATGCTGTACCTTTATGGAACCGCTCACTGTTGAGAGCCTGCACTCCTCAGCAGTGATGTCACCATCTACATATATGCCACCGCTCACCGTTGAAAGCCTGCAGCTCTCAGCTTTGATATCACTCTGTATATATATTCCACCGCTCACTGTTGAAACATTCAACTTCTCAAACCGCGCCGGAACAGTGACAAAATATGTGAGCGGTTCATTTACCGGATTATAAATAAATGAAAAAGCTTTGTTCTTATTCTCCTGCTTAACCTTAAGTATACCATCCTCAACTGAAATAATCGGATTCATATACATCTTTTCCTTCTTTGTAAGCGGTCTTGAAAGAATGATTGTGATTGCAGCCGTGTCCGCCTGTACAAGCTCCACATTAGGCTCGACCACACTCATCTTAAGCCCTCTGAGTCCGGTATAGCTGCACACCATAAGCGGATTCACGATGTCCAAGGCTGTATTTCCGGCGTAGGCTCCGGCTGTACCAGCATTCATGTTGCTATCGTTCACATTACTGTTTATGGTATTGCTATTGTTAATGTCTCTATTGATGACATTACTATTGTTATTACTATTGTTATTATTATTGACATTGTTACTAATATTGTCTTTATTAAAATCAATGTCTGCGTACTCTTCGACTTCGACATTGTCGAACTGTGCAGTCCTGTCACAGGTATGTTCCGCACCTTCGTTGCTGCTATCTGCGGTGTTATCATCGGCAGCGTTCTCTGTCATATCATTCGATATATCAGACATCACCTCGCTGAGCTTGTCGGAAATGACCTCACTGAGCCTGCTTATCGCAGAATCCGCACTCTTAGCCGCCTTGATTGCAGCCTTTCCTGCAGCTATTCCTGCCTTTCCTGCCATCTTACCCGCCTCATTTACCAGCTTGCCAAGGTCACCCGCAAGCTTGCCAAAATCATCCTTATAATCTGAGGTTTCACTTGATGAATCCGTTCTCCCGGATGCTTTTTCATCACTGTTCTTTTTAAACTCCTCGGGTATATCCCTTATAAAATCCTCAACGCTTCCTAATTCCTCACATACGGACTCCTCACTTCTTCCGTCCGCAGCCGCCTCATCGAAATGTCTCCTGTAATCCCCGATAATATCCAATGCAAAATCCTCGTCATACGCCTTAAGCGCCTGTGCAAGCTCCTCCATATATTCTGCTCTTGTCATAATTTTATCCTCCCTCTCCTACTCACCTATAAACTTCTCAACAATTCTTATAAACTGCTGCCAGTCATTCTTCTGCTGCAATAATGTCTCATTTCCCTTATCCGTAAGGTGATAATACTTCCTCGCCGGCCCCGACTCCGACTCCACAAGATATGTCTCAACACACTCATCATCCTTGAGCCTCTTAAGTATGAGGTACAAGGTTCCCGGTGCTATCGACATCTCCTCCGACAAGCTCTCCGTGAGCTCATACCCATACCTGTCTCCCCTACTCAACATAGAGAGAACACACAGCTCCAAAACGCCCTTCTTCATCTGCGTATTCATGTAAACACTCCCTTCACCAATAATTAAAATATTCAGACGACTGCGAACACAACGCATTACGTAAATATGCTTTACAGCGCCTCATTTATTTTGTAACCATATGTATAATATCACAAGCTATTCTGCATTGCAATATACTATTTAAAAAATAATAATTAACTTTATTTAATATGATGTTGAGGTCAAAACATGCTAATTTAATGTACGAGTGTATAGCACATGTTTTGACCCCGACATTTCAATATTTGTCAATGGAAAAATTGGAAGTTATGAAGGTTTTTACCGCCTTCATATGGCAATACAACTGTCAGGCGGTCTTTCGTATAAAATCAAGAAAGAATTTTCTCCGTAAAAATCTCTACCTGCGAAGAGGCCGCCTAAACGGCATAATAAAAGTCCACACGCACCCATACATGATGCATGTGGACTTTCAATAACAAAAAAGCCATTATTGCCTGTCTGCAAAAGCCAGAATAAAATATCCCTTTAGCGCTCGCAGCCGCTATTTAAGCACTGCCTTCTTAAAGTTCTTCTTACCTCTTCTGATAACAATTCCGTCGCCGAAATCAGCCTTGGTGAACTTGGTGTCAAGTGTTGCCTTCTCATCATTGGCTGTGACACCGCCCTGCTCAACATTACGTCTCGCATCGCCGCGTGACTGGCAGAGACCTGCCTTTACAAGAAGTGTCTGGATATCAACATAGCCATCCTTAAAATCAGCATCCTCAATCTCAACTGTAGGCATGTTGGATGAATCTCCTGAGCCGCCGAATATGGCAAGCGCACCTGCCTTGGCCTTCTTGGCCTCCTCCTCACCATGAACAAGCTTGGTGAGCTCGTAAGCAAGAATCATCTTAGCCTCATTTAACTGGCTGCCCTCCCAGCTTTCCATCTTCTCAATCTCATCAAGAGGGATGAAGGTGAGCATCTTGATGCACTTCATTACATCGGCGTCATCGACATTCCTCCAGTACTGGAAGAACTCGTAAGGTGAAGTCTTTTTAGGGTCAAGCCATACTGCATTTCCTGCGGTCTTTCCCATCTTCTTTCCGTTTGAATCGGTCAGAAGCGTGATTGTCATGGCATGGGCATCCTTGCCAAGCTTACGGCGGATAAGCTCTGTTCCTCCAAGCATGTTGCTCCACTGGTCATCGCCGCCGAACTCCATATTACAGCCGTACTTCTGGAATAACATATAGAAGTCGTAGCTCTGCATGATCATGTAGTTGAACTCTAAGAATGAAAGCCCCTTCTCCATTCTCTGCTTGTAGCACTCAGCACGAAGCATGTTGTTAACGCTGAAGCAGGCACCGACCTCACGCAGCAGCTCAACATAGTTGAGATTTAAAAGCCAGTCCGCGTTGTTGACCATGAGAGCCTTTCCCTCGCCAAAATCAATGAATCTCTCCATCTGTCTCTTGAAACATTCTGCGTTGTGCTCAATATCTTCCTTTGTGAGCATCTTACGCATATCGGTTCTTCCCGAAGGATCCCCGATCATGGTTGTACCGCCGCCAATCAGTGCAATTGGCTTGTTGCCTGCCATCTGCAGGCGCTTCATAAGTGTGAGCGCCATGAAATGTCCCGCTGTAAGGGAATCGGCTGTACAGTCAAATCCGATATAGAATGTAGCCTTTCCCTCGTTAATCATCTTGCTGATTTCCTCTTCATTTGTCACCTGTGCAATAAGGCCTCTTGCCTTAAGCTCCTCATAAATACCCATTTTCTGTCCTTTCCGTGCCAAGCCCAGCGGCAGCACTCACAAAATTATACGCACTGTCTGAAGAATAAAAAAATCCTTACAGCAGTGACCACTACTGTAAGGACGCATATAAACGTGTTACCACCTTACTTCACAACGGACTCACATCCGCTGCCTCATCAGGTACAGTCATGAGACGATACCCTCACACTATAACGGGTGTACCCGTTGCAGCCTACTATAACTATAATTAATTCGGTGCAAAGCTCCGGGATGTATTCAACAGTCCTTAACCTGTGCGCCTCTCACCGACCGGCAGCTCTCTGCAGGTTCTCAGAATATCTACTCTTTCCCTTCATTGCCTTTCTATATAACAATACAAATATAATAATTAACTAAACTTGAAATGTCAAGATGTATTTGGCATATTATTACACTAAAATAATAGTTGTTTCTACCTTCCTAAGTTCATCCGTCATATCCCTATCCTCTGTCACGTCAAGCATAGGACATCCGTCAACATCGAAATGAACCCTTCTTATTCCGGTACTTCTCGGTCCATCAGCGCCCGGTCTTGCATGGTATGTATTCCATACAATTCCGTCCTCATCAATGACGTAAGCATTGTGTCCTGTTCCATATTCGCCATCAACGCTTCTCGCAGAAAGAATAGGATAATTATTTTTACGCCAACTATTTCTATCCAGCAGACTATCGTTATTTATAAGTTCAAGATAGCTCACAACATAGCTTTCATCGACTGCAGCTCCTGAAAATGTGACAAAAAGCTTATCACCGGATACCAGTGCGAAAGGTCCCTCATCCACAAATGTGTGATTGTTGTCCCAGCCATAATCGGGCTTTGAAAGAAGCACCGGCTCTGAGGCAAGCTCCCAAGGTCTTTCCTGATTGAGCTTTGCAATATACAGCCATGCTCCAAGGTCTTTCGGGAGAAACTGCCTCTGCGACCATACAACGTAATACTCTCCCATCCAATGAAAGCATGTCATGTCAAGTGATATCGTCTTTCCTGCCTCACACAGAGCACTGCCATCCATCTTTACAATTTTTTTAGGACGCGACCAGTCATCCTTATTGCACGGATTACCACCATCTTTCAACATCATTATGTGGCTCTCCTCACTGAAAAACTCACCCGGTGTAGCTGCGTGGAAAATATACAGCCTGCCATTTATCTCATGGAACTCTGGTGCCCATAGAAGATTTCCAATATCCTCATAGGTTGACGAATCAAGCAGAAGCACATCCTCTGCGCTCTCCAAGCCCTCTATGCTGTCGGCTTCCCTTATATATATCGTGTGGTTGTTGTCTGCGTCATTGGTTGCTATAAAATAATATTTTCCATTCCAGCTTGTAATACAAGGGTCTGCCCTGTTTATCAGCAACGGAAATGCAAATCTCTTCTGCTTTACTGTTCCGGTAATTTTCTGTGCAACACCCTTTTTTGTAAAATCAATTTCTCCAACATTCCAGTCAACACTGCGGTTAAGGCTTGTACCATCACTGTAATATGCCGTAGCCTGAATTTTTCCAATATCCTCTGCTCCAGATACCTGTACTGAATCCTGCACCTCAAGTCTTACAATCTCAGGTGTCATAAGCTTATTTTTTAGGTATTGTGCCTCTTTTTCGGTTATGGATATGACATTTCCCGGAACACAGCCCACTATGCCGCTAATCAGCGCCTCATCAAACGCTTCACCGGCTTCATCCGGCTTCTGTGCAGTGCAAGTACAATCACACTCCGACATTTCCTCATACACAACAAGGTCTGAGCTTTTAAAACACAGCTCTGTCTCATTCACCTCAGCCTGTCCATCCCCCTCTATTCTCAGCGCATGAATCTCAAAGCTTCCATCCGCCAATCTAACGATATAAGGCTTTTTAAGACTCTTCGGATTCAGGCTGCCGTCCGCATTTTCCGTAGCACGCGCAAACAGAACTCCCGAATTGTGGTTAAGCGGAATGTATTTTCCATCGCCCTCTCTCAAGGCAATATGCATGCTGTAGGCGAGCCGCGGTCCATAATACATCGTCTCATCAGGTTTTCTTGTGTAACACAATAATTGATATTCCATATTCTCTGCCTCCAATAGTGCTGCATGCTGAGCCACGGCTTTTGCCGTAATACTCAGCCTGCACAATCATTTATCTTTATATTTACTGCCGGTGAAATATAATCAGGAGTTTTTTGGCTCCCGGCAGCATCCTAGAACTCTATCTCCGTCTCCGTGCCGCTTATCTCGAGCTCCAACACCTCTGTCCTGCATCCGTAAAGCTCCTGTGTACGCGCATCAGGCTGTCCTGCTCCAATACTTATCTGATACTTTCCCGGACGCAGAACGCACTTTCCTTCCTCGGTTATTATTCCGAATGCTCTATTGTCCAGCTTAATCTCTGCATGCGCCGTCTCACCTGCCTTAAGCCTTAGAACCTGTATTCCCTTGAGCTGGAAGCCCGGCTCATAGTCAAGTGCATCCACATGCTTAATATAAGCCTGAACAATCTCATTTACATCGTAGGTGCCATTGTTAGACACCTGTGCTGATATCGTTATCTCATCACCTACCGAAGCACAGCTTCTGTCAAGCGTCTCACCGCTGTACTTAATATCTGTGTATTTAAGTCCATATCCGAACGGATAGAGTGCCTTGGCCTTGGAATATCTGTAGGTTCTGTTACTCATGCTGTAGTCTGTAAACTCAGGAAGCTCTGTCTCATCCTCATAGAATGTCACAGGAAGCTTTCCTGATGGAGAATAGTCGCCGAAAATCAACTCTGCGACAGCTCTTCCGCCGCGTGCTCCCGGATACCATGCGTCAATAATCGCATCGACATTCTTATCCGCCCAGCTCAAATCCATCGCACTGCCCGCAAGAACCACCAGTATGACCGGTTTTCCAATTGCTGTTATCTTTTCAAGCAGCTCCTGCTGAAGTCCCGGAAGCCTGAGTGAAGGCTTATCACCGCTGGCATACTCATTGCCTGCATCGCCTTCCTCACCCTCTATTGTGGCATCAAGTCCAAGACACATTACAACCACATCCGCCTGCTCAGCCGCAATCACAGCCTCCTCGAAGCGGTCATTCTTCTCTGCTAAGAACTCAACCTTATCCTTGTAAAGGTCACAGCCCTCAGCATATATAACCCTCTTACCACTGCCAAGGTATCTCTGTATTCCCTCAAGCGGTGTGATGTAGAGTGATGATGTTCCGACATAATTGCCAACAAGCGCATCCCTTGAGTTAGCATTCGGTCCGATAACCGCAATGGTATTTATTTTATCCTTGTCAAGCGGAAGAAGCTTATCCTTGTTCTTTAACAGTACAATTCCTCTTCGCGCCATCTCTACCGACGCTTCGGTATGCTTGTCGCACTCTACAAGCTCATAGCTTAAATTCTCATACGGCGAAGGATGATTCTCCATCATTCCAAGGCGGATTCTCACCTCCATAAGTCTCTCAACAGCCTCAGTTATTGCCTCCTCAGTTATAAGCCCCCTCTCGTACGCCGACTCAAGGTGCAGGAATGCACTTCCGCAGTTTAGGTCACAGCCATTGTTGACAGCCAGTGCTGCGGACTCCTCTACATCCGCAGTAACCTTGTGGTTAAGGTGGAAATCATTGATTGCCCAGCAGTCCGACACAACATGGCCCTCGAACTTCCACTCACCTCTTAATATATCCTTTAGAAGTGTATGGCTTCCGCATGCAGGCTCTCCGTTAACCCTGTTATAGGCTCCCATCACCGCCTCTACATGCGCGTCCTTCACACATCTTGCAAATGCATACAAATAGGTGTCATACATATCATGCAAGGAAACCTTCGCATCAAAATGATGTCTCAGTGCTTCCGGTCCGCTGTGGACAGCAAAATGCTTCGCACACGCCGCCGACTTAAGATTCTCCCTGTCCTCTCCCTGCAAGCCCTTGATATATGCCATGCCAAGCCTTGATGTAAGGTATGGATCCTCACCATAGGTCTCATGTCCTCTCCCCCATCTCGGATCCCTGAAAATATTGATATTAGGAGCCCAGAAGGTCAAGCCCTTGTAGATTCCGTGGTCGCCTCTTCTTGAAAATTCATTGAACTTGGCGCGTCCCTCCGTTGAAACGATATCTCCGGTTTCCTGTATAAGCTTCTCATCAAAGGAAGCCGCCATGCCTATCGCCTGCGGAAATACTGTAGCAACTCCGGCTCTCGCTACACCGTGAAGTGCCTCATTCCACCAGTTATACGCCGGTATTCCAAGTCTTTCTATCGCCGGGGACTCATATAACATCTGCCCCATCTTCTCACTCAATGTCATCTTAGCCACAAGCTCTTTTGCCTGCTGAACCGTCTCTTTACTCATCTTACCGCAATCCTCCCTGCAATAGCCAAACCCGGTGTACGTAGCCGGATATTGTGCAATTTTTCGTTTCTCAATTACCCGAATCGTAATAATACAATCACTTCGTATATGACAATGCCAGAATAGTAAATTCCTTATCCTCGTCCCCATCCTTCATACGGATTGAAACAGTATGCGTACTGCTATCCTTCTCATCTATTACAAGCTCAACTATGGACTGATTCCATGCGCCATCCTTGTAGCAGTCGATTTCCATTACATCCTCTCCGTCAACATTTATCACAACCGCACCTGCATTCTTTGACTTGCTCTGCTTATAATTGATAAGCAGGTTCCTGCAGTCGACCGTCATCACGAATGGGGCATCCCCGCTCTGTGCCGTGTGCATCCAGTTGTCCGGAAAAACTGCTCCTCCGATAAATTTTGCGCTGTGAACCTCACTGTCTTTCCCATCGAAGCCTCCGCACACGATTTTGGCGTCCGCACTGTCCTTCGAGGTGACAAGCCTGTTCCCATCAAAATCCGCACCTTTTACCATCTTATCAGGTATGCCGGAAACCTCAGCCGGAACCTCTTTTTTTGCAGCCTCGGTGAACATATACTTAATACAATCAGCCATTATGGTATGTCCATAGGTTGTAGGATGGTAGTCATCCGTGAAGTACTCCTCATCAGTGAGAGCACCACTCTCAAACGCCTCCTTGGTTCCATCCTTCAAGCTCACCATAGGAAGTCCGTACAGCTCTCCCATAGGTACCGATACATCCTGCACATTCCACTTTGACTTAGACACTGAGTACAAAAGACATACCGCAGTCTTTTCATCCGCCTCAAGCGCCTGTCTTATAAGGCTCTCCATCGCCCTTCCATCCGTACATTCCTGATAATCGTTTACTGCAAACTCAATAAACAAAATATCCGGTGTATCATCAAAGGTACCGACTATGTCTCTCTGATACCTCATAATTCCAAGAGCCGATGGCGTGCCGCTCACTCCGGCATTGACATAATTAATGTCCGCATCAGGATACATGGCTTTTAAGTTAGATACTGTCTGTTCAACATAACATTCCGACTGCTTTGAAGCGCTGGCACCTTCCGTTATTGAGCCTCCAAGAAATGCGATGTTTACGTTTTCTCCCGCCTCAAGCTTTGCAAGTGCCCTCTCAAGCCTGCCATTATTTCCTGTTGAGATAAGAGCATTCTCACACAGCTTATCGTACCAGCTGTTCTCGACACCCTCGAAGCTCCATTCAAGAAGCTCATAGCCCGAACCGGAGAATGTCATATACAGATTATGTACCCCACTCACCTTCTTATCTATCGGTGCGGTAAGCTCAACGAACTCATCATCAAGGCTTGCGGCATCATTTAAAAGCTGCCCGACCGGAATATATCCGAGTACATCACCCTTGGTGCTGTCAAGTCTTAACTCGATAACACAGTTCTCATCAAGCTCCGCCGTCTTTTTAGCTAAGAACACGAAGCTTTCAGGCTCCTTATGTGAGAAATCAACCCCTGTAAGCTTTATATAATCTCCTGAATCTATTCCGCCAAGTGCCATCTTCCCTGAACCGTATGTCTTAGAAAGCCTGTCTGCAGGAACCACTTCTATTCCTGCTTCATGCGAGAATGTGCATGCTGCCACCGTCTCATACGGATTCAGCGTACCAACCTGCCCACAGCCATTGTAGGTCTGCTTAATCCTGCCGATTGTTCCATCCTCACCCATATCAAACTTATCGATGAAGGTACAGCGGTAGCCCTTCTCAACACCCATCTGCTTTTCCAGCTCTCTTGTATGGTATGTGATATACCACTCATTCTTAAAACTGAATACACAGTGATGATTGTTTCCGTAAAGTCCTACCAATTTACCCGGATTTTCAAGAATGACCTCCTTAAAAGTAAATGGTCCAAGCGGTGAATCGCTCTCCATGCTCACTATCTCCGCATTGTGAAAGCCGTACTCAGCGGTTCCTGCCTCGTCAACCTGCCAGTTGCTGCAGTAGGTATAGTAATATTTGTCATTGTACTTATGGATTCCCGAATCCTCAAAAAGGTATGGTGCATCAATTGTTACAGGCTCCCCCTTAATGCTTATCATATCATCCCCAAGCTCCACACACCTTGCTGTCATTGGATGTGAAATCTTGTCGGAAGGAACACCGCCTCCAAAATATATATATGCTTTTCCATCATCATCGACCAAGACAGCCGGGTCAAACAACCACAATACATCCGCACAGTTAGGTGTGTTCCTTGTAATCAGTCCGTGACCAAGCGGATCCTTAAAAGGTCCTGTAGGTGAATCTGCCTCAAGAACCCCTATACCACCGCCTCCATCGGCAAAATAGAGAAAGAACTTGTCCTGTCCGTCAATATTCTTCCACGCAACAGCAGGCGCCCATGAATTTTTTGCCCACTTCGCTCCCACAATGCCGTCTGCCACATATATCTCACCATGATCTGTCCAGTTGACCATATCCTTTGAGGATATCACTCTTATGGATTTAATCTTAGAATATGAGTTATCCTTGATCGTGCCATCAGAACTCTTTTCAAATGCATCCTGCGTCATATAAATATACACCGTGTCATCATAGACCATCGCATACGGATCCGCACCGAATTCCTGTGTTATGAGTGGATTGGCATACTTCATCCCCTTGTACGCTTCAGTCCTTTTAATTTCATTGAATAATAATGAGTAGTTCACTTTTCCCTCCTGCTGCTTATCGTCATCCTTGCCATCTTTTACGTCCGAATCCGTATTTACTGCACCGGATTCACTATCTGCCTGTGATACTTCCTGTGACACCGCATGTGATACATCCTGTGCTTCTTCCTGCGATACATCCACCGAACTTATCACTTCACCATTCCCATCTACAGCAGTCTGCCCGTTACAGGCTGTCACAAGACCTGTTCCACACAGCAGCACCGCTGCTGCAAGTAAATGTTTTCT